>ERZ857840.4689-NODE-4689-length-10216-cov-6.416298_pt1 | contig 10216 bp, 7 predicted proteins | sample MGYA00519760_ERZ857840 | MGnify/ENA primary metagenome ERZ857840 (study PRJEB31778, sample SAMEA3449371) | human gut metagenome | biome: human gut; feature: human-associated habitat; material: faeces | place: United Kingdom | collected 2010/2012 ... | reverse complement strand
TATATTTCCCGTATTTTAATATCGGAGAACAGGCATATAGCACGCAGCCAATCACCAACAATCCAAAAATCCTTTTCATCATTTCTTATCTTAGATAAACATACTCCGTTCATTTCTCCCGAATGCCCGATTGCAACACGTCTGATAACCCTCGGCATAGAGACCCCTCCGCCCCGCACGCCGCCGCGGAAATGCTTCCGCGGCGTTTGTTTGTCGTGATAGAATCCGAATAATTTTCAATCCTTATAGGAATATAGTATTATCTTTCTAAAAGCTTCTTTTTCGGGTGGTATAGGCAAATCCACTTTGTATAAATCTTGTAGCAAAATATTGTGTTGCCTGTATTTTATTTCTTTTGCTGTTATATTTATCAATTTACGGCCTTTCATTATATAACGGTACTCAGAAAATTTATCCGGATCGAGACAGAGGTTGATACTCTCTTTCTTAGATCTAAATACAGGAACATCAATGGGCTTAAATCTCAAAGAACACCACTCATTATACAGAGACCGAACCGTATCGGATGAGTTATTTTCACCCAACAGATCAAGTTCTTTCTCAATCTGTTCATCATCTAGGTTTGTATTCTCCCTAATATAATCCGTTAAGTACAAGAAAGTACTGCTATATACAAAGGGAGTCAAGACTAATGTATCTCCGTTTATCCTGCAAGCCCCGTATTCAGCGAATGAACTTCCCAAATGATTACTTTCCATGAGCACAAAGGATCTATTGAGCGTATCAAAAAAAAGGTATACAAATCCTTTGATTACGGAAGGTCCAAATTCTCGGTAATACAGAAACGCACTATGATTGTTCGTGCGCTCTTCTTTGGAGGTACGTTTTTTTGCCATGCCACATAGCGGAAGCAGAAATAATACTATAACCGCATAAATCATACATCTTTTCATAAGCCGAACAATTCTATTAAAGGACTGACAGGTTCGATTCCATAGAGATTTCTGACAGCAAATTAAAAAAATTATAGCAAATATAAAAGTCCGTCAATAATTTAAAAAGACTGCGGATCGTCCGATCACAAATCCTTACCCGAACGAAAGAGGCCCGATCAGCTATTCCTGTAACGGACAATCGCCCCGAAAAGAAACTCGGTAAAAGACCGTCGGCTCCACAAAACCGAATCATGTTTGAATCCGCTACACGACCGTCCTTTTGCCGAAATCACCGCTTTCGATCCGATTATTCGGGATTTTTTCCTACATTTGTTCGAATATTTCCGACCAGCGCGGGCGGAGCCGCCCGAGAACCGCGCCCCGCATAGAAAACGAAACCCCGTAAACTCCCGACCGAAACGATGATCGTAATCGCAGACAGCGGATCGACTAAATGCAACTGGCAGCTCGTCGACGACAGCGGCAGCGTACGCCGCGTACAGAGCCGTGGCATCAACGCCGTGCTCCAACGCCCCGACGAAGTGGAGGCGCTGCTCCGCGAGACCTTCGCGGAACCGGTGCAGGCCGACGCGCTCCATTTCTACGGCGCCGGCTGCGGCGAACGCTACCCCGAACAGAGCGCCCGCCTGCGGGAGGCGCTGGCGCGTTATTTCCCCGCGGCGCGCATCGCCGTCGAATCCGACCTCATGGGGGCGGCCCGCGCGCTGCTGGGCGGCCGTGCGGGCATCGCCTGCATCCTCGGCACGGGATCGAACTCCTGCTACTACGACGGCGTGCGCATCGTGCGCAACACGCCGCCGCTGGGCTGGGTTCTGGGCGACGAAGGAAGCGGGACGTACATCGGCCGGCAACTCGTCGGGAACCTGCTGAAAGGGCTTTGCGACGAATCGCTGCGCCAGCTCTTTTTCGAGGAGGAGCGGCTCGACTACGACGAGATCATCCGCCGCGTCTACCGCGAAGGGATGGCCAACCGTTTCCTGGCCTCGTTCACGCGCTTCGTGGCGCGGCACATCGACCGCCCCGAACTCGACGAACTGGTCTGCGAAGCGTTCCGCGCATTCGTGCGGCGCAACCTCGCGCACTACCCCGCCGACGCCGAAGTGTCGGCATTGGGCGGCGTCGCCTGTCATTTCGAACGGCAGCTGCGGCACGTGCTCGCAACCGAAGGGATGCGCGCGGGGCGGATCGTCGAGACCCCCGACGAAGGATTATTGAACTATCATATATGGAACAGATCAGAGTAACGGAACAGGCTTCGGCCTACGACGATTTGCAGCGGATGTCGGTGCACGACCTGCTGACGGGCATCAACCGCGAAGACCGCCGTGTGGCCGATGCCGTGGCCGCGACCATTCCCACGATGGAACGACTCGTCGAGCGGATCGTCGAGCGGATGCAGCGCGGCGGACGAATGTTCTACATCGGTGCGGGCACGTCGGGCCGTTTGGCCGTGACCGACGCCTCGGAGCTGCCTCCGACCTACGGGGTGCCTTTCGACACGGTCATCGGGCTGATCGCCGGCGGCGACGGCGCCCTGCGCAAGGCCGTGGAACACGCCGAGGACGATACCGAAGGGGCTTGGCGCGACATGCAGCCGTGGCGGCCCGACGGCGGCGACATCCTGATCGGCGTCGCGGCATCGGGAACGACCCCCTACGTCGTGGGCGGACTGCGCACGGCACGGGCGCACGGGCTGCTCACCGGAGCGATCACCTGCAATCCCCGGTCGCCCGTCGCCGCCGAAGCGGAATATGCTTTGGAGGCAGTCGTGGGGCCGGAGTTCGTCACGGGTTCGACGCGGATGAAGGCCGGCACGGCGCAAAAACTGATGCTCAACATGATCTCCACGGCCGTGATGATCCGGCTGGGGCGCGTCGAAGGGAATAAGATGGTCAACATGCAGCTGACGAACAACAAACTCGTCGACCGCGGCACGCGCATGATCGTTCAGGAGACGGGGATCGCCGAGGCCGAAGCCCGCGCCCTGCTGCTCGCCTGCGGTTCGGTCAAGGCCGCACTCGACAAGATCCGACGAGGCGAATAACCGGCCTGCATCCGACGAATTACCCCTCCGTGCAACGGGCGTTGCACGGAGGGGTAATTTCATTTTACTTATTCACAAAAGGCCGTTCCAACCGCTCGCCGCGGCAGCCGGAATGCCACGGCCCGGACGAAAGCGATCCGCCGCTGCGGGGCGAAGCCTCTGCCTGCGGAGGGACGTCAGCGCCGTCCCTCCTTGGCCTCGATGCACTCGGTGGCGTGGGGCACCTTCATCAGGCGCTCCTTGGGAATGAGCTTGCCCGTGGTCTTGCAGATGCCGTAGGTCTTGTTCTCGATACGCACGAGCGCCATTTCGAGGTTGCGGATGAATTTCATCTGGTGGGCGGCCAACCGTCCGCTCTCCTCCTTGGAGAGCGTCGTGGCACCTTCTTCGAGCACCTTGAACGTCGGAGAGGTATCCTCCGTATCGTTGTCGCCCGTATGGGTGATCGTCGCGCGCAGCAATTCGTAGTCGGCGCGCGCCGTTTCAAGCTTTTTCAGAATCAGCTCCTTGAATTCGGCCAATTCCGCATCGCTATATCGGGTTTTCTCCTCTGCCATAATCTTGTCCGGTTTATTAACGTGTAACGTAAAAATAACATTTATTTCGGTAACTGCAAAATATTTTCGCAAAAATCCGTCTCCGATAACGGACGACCGCCGGCATCCCTCGGGAGCCGACGGTCGTCAATCGCTGCATGACTGCATTCAGAGCTTCGTCACGGCAATTTTCAACGGCTCCTCGTCGATCTCCGACTCCACGACGAACTCCCCTTCGGGAAGGGCCGCCGTGCGGACGTCGCGCGCCAGAGTCTGCTGACCGATATAGTCGGCATAGGCGGCGACGGCCCCGACGACCGCCTCCTTCGCCTCGATCTCGACCCGAATGCGGTCGGTCACCTCGAAACCGGAGTCCTTGCGGATATTCTGGATGCGGTTAATCAACTCACGTGCCACACCTTCGCGCCGCAGGTCGTCCGTGACGGTGATGTCGAGCGCCACGGTGAGCTTGCCCTCGGAGGTCACCAGCCAGCCCGGCATATCCTCCGACGTGATCTCGAAATCGGCCGCTGTCACCGTGATCCGTTCGCCGCCCAGGTCGAGCGTCGTCTCCGGCGCCGACTCGACGGCTGCGATCTGCTCCTGCGTGAAGGCGGCCGTGAGCGCCGCGATCTGCTTCATGTATTTGCCGTACTTCGGACCGAGGGTCTTGAAGTTGGGCTTGATGCGCTTGGTAATCAAGCCGGCCGTCTCGGCGACCAGTTCGATCCGCTTGACGTTGACCTCGTTCATGATGAGCGGCCGCACGGCCTCGATATGGCGTCCCATCGCCGGATCGAGCACCGGAATGAGAATCTTCCCGAGCGGCTGGCGTACCTTGATGTTCACCTTGCGGCGCAGGGCCAGCACCATCGACGAGACGCGCTGCGCGAGCGACATCGTCTCTTCCAGCTCCTTGTCCGCAAGCGACGGATCGGCCGCGGGGAACTGCGCCAGATGCACCGAACCTTCGTGGCGGCCGCTCACGGCGTTCAGGTCGCGGAAGATGCGCTCCGAGATGAAGGGCGCGAAGGGTGCGCTGAGCGATGCGACGGTTTCCAGACAGGTGTAGAGCGTCTGGTAGGCCGCCAGCTTGTCCTCGGTCATCCCGCCGCCCCAGAAACGTTTGCGGTTCAGACGCACGTACCAGTTGGAGAGGTTTTCGCACACGAACTCCTGGATCATGCGGGCCGCAGGGGTCGGATCGTAGCCTTCGAGCGACACCGTGACGTCGGCCACCAGCGTATTGAGCAACGAAACGATCCAGCGGTCGATCTCCGGCCGGCGGGCGACGGGCACCTCCGCCTCGCGCCCCGTGAAGCCGTCGACATTGGCGTAGAGGGCGAAGAACGAGTAGGTGTTGTAGAGCGTGCCGAAAAACTTGCGGCGCACCTCGTCCACCCCGTCGCGGTCGAATTTGAGGTTGTCCCACGGCTGCGAGTTGGTAATCATGTACCAGCGCGTAGCATCGGCGCCGTAGCTGTCGAGCACTTCGAACGGATCGACGGCGTTGCCCAGCCGCTTCGACATCTTGTTGCCGTTCTTGTCGAGCACCAGCCCGTTGGAAATGATATTCTTGAAGGCTACCGAATCGAACAGCATCGCGGCGATCGCATGCAGCGTGAAGAACCAGCCGCGCGTCTGGTCGACGCCCTCGGCGATGAAGTCGGCGGGAAAGACCTCGCCGAAACCCTCCCGATGCTCGAACGGATAGTGCTGCTGCGCATAGGGCATGGCGCCCGAATCGAACCACACGTCGATCAGGTCGCTCTCGCGGCGCATCGGCTCGCCCTTGGACGAGACGAGCACGATCTGGTCCACATAGGGACGGTGCAGGTCGATCTTGGCATAGTTCTCCTTCGACATGTCGCCCACACGGAACTCCTTGTAGGGATTCTCCTTCATCACGCCGGCCGCGACCGCGCGCTCGATCTCGGCCGTCAGCTCCTCCATCGAACCGATGCATTTCAGCTCGGAGTAATCCTCGGTGGCCCACACCGGCAGCGGCGTGCCCCAGAAACGCGAACGCGACAGATTCCAGTCCACCAGCCCTTCGAGCCACTTGCCGAAGCGGCCCGTACCGGTCGATTCGGGCATCCAGCGGATCGTGCGGTTGAGTTCGATCATCCGCTCGCGCAGCGCCGTGGTCCGGATGAACCACGAGTCGAGCGGATAGTAGAGCACCGGTTTGTCCGTGCGCCAGCAGTGCGGATAGGAGTGGACGTGCTTCTCGATCTTGAAAGCCATGCCCGCCCCTTTGAGCGCCACGGCGATGTCCACGTCGAGCGTCGGCGCGTCGGGCGCGAGCGTATCGTCGTAGGCGTTCTTCACGTAACGGCCCGCATACTCGCCGTATTTCCCGGCGTCGACATACCGCTCCACGAAGGCCGGATCGAGCTCCTCGATGCGGAAGAACTTGCCCGTGCGGTCGACCATAGGCTGCTCCTTGCCCGCGCGGTCGATCACGAACAGGGGCGCGATACCCGCCTGCTTGGCCACGCGGTTGTCGTCGGCACCGAACGTCGGGGCGATATGCACGATACCCGTACCGTCGGTCGTGGTCACGTAGTCGCCCACGATCACGCGGAAGGCATCGCCCATCGGCCGCACCCACGGGAGCAGCTGCTCGTAGCGGACGCCCTCGAACTCGGGTCCCTTGTAAACACGATCCTCGACCTCGAACGTTCCCTCCATCTTCTTGGTGAAGTAGGACGGCACCAGCTCGCGCGCCAGAATGACGGTCTGCGCCTCGTCGGTATAGGGGTTGCGGCACTTGACGCGCACATAGTCGATCGCGGGGCCTACGGCCAGCGCCGTATTCGACGGCAGCGTCCACGGCGTCGTCGTCCAGGCCAGGAAGTAGAGCTCGCCCTCGACGCCCTCGAAAAAGCGTTCGCTGCGTTCGTCGCGCACCACGCGGAACTGCGCCGTGCAGGTCGTGTCCTTCACGTCGCGGTAGCAGCCCGGCTGGTTCAGCTCGTGGGTCGAGAGACCCGTACCCGCCGCCGGCGAGTAGGGCTGGATGGTGTAGCCCTTGTAGAGCAGGCCCTTGTCGAAGAGCTGCTTCAGAAGCCACCACAGCGTCTCGATGTATTTGTTGTCGTAGGTGATGTACGGGTCGTCCATGTTGACCCAGTAGCCCATCTTGCGCGTGAGGTCCTCCCACTTGCCCGTGAACTCCATCACCGCCTCGCGGCACGTGCGGTTGTACTCCTCGATGGAGATCTTCTTGCCGATGTCTTCCTTGGTGATGCCGAGCTTCTTCTCGACGCCCAGTTCCACGGGCAGTCCGTGTGTGTCCCATCCGGCCTTGCGGTGCACGAGGTAGCCCTGCTGCGTCTTGTAGCGGCAGAATACGTCCTTGATCGTGCGGGCCATGACGTGGTGGATACCGGGCATGCCGTTTGCCGAGGGGGGACCTTCGTAGAATACGAACGTGGGATGGCCCTCGCGGGTCGTGATGCTTTTGTGGAACGTGTCGCGTGCGTCCCATTCGCCGAGCACGTCGGCGGCTATGCCTGCCAGGTCGAGGCCTTTATACTCCTTGAACTTCATATCGGTGGAAATTTCTTCGCTAATTTTCTGACAATTGGCAAAGATATAAAAAAGATTTGAAAAACGGGTCTGAAGCGTTCGATTTATGGATCTCCGTTCCGGGAAGCGGGGTCTGCGGGGGCCTTCCCTTCGTCGGGGCTGTCCGCGTCCGGCTTCGGGGCGATGACCGTCCCGGTCGTTTCCCGTCCGGTTCTGCGCCCGGGACGGACGCGGGTTTTGGGGATTACTCCCCCGCGGGAATGTCGATCCGGAAACAGGAGCCTTCGCCCGCCACGGAGTCGACGCCGACCGAGCCGCCCAGCTGTTCGGCGATCGACTTGCAGATCGACAGCCCGAGCCCGGTCCCCTGGGTGAAGGTGTCGAGTTTGACGAAACGTTCGAAGATGCGTTCCCGGTCTTCGGGCGCGATGCCGATGCCCGTGTCGCGGACGTAGAAACGGATGTGGCCGGGAATCCGGCGGAATCCGATCGTTACCGATCCTTTTTCGGTAAATTTCAGTGCATTGCGCGTAAAGTTGTTCAGCACCTGGGCAAGCCCCTTCCTGTACTCCGTGACGGGGAATTCCGGCAGCCCTTCCTCGACGCGCAGTTCCACGCCCGGCCGGCGCTGGAGGCGGAGCGAGTCGGCGACCTCCCGGCATAAGTCCCGGGCGTCGAACTGCGTGCGCTCGATGTCCGTGCGTCCCGACTCGATGCGCGCCAGATCCAGCACGTCGGAGATGATTTGCAGCAGCAGGGTGTTGTTGCGCAGGATGATGTCGGTGTACTCCCGGCGGGTTTCGTGCCTGCTTTCGTCTGCCAGCAGCTCCGAGAATCCGACGATGGCGTTCAGCGGGGTGCGGATTTCGTGGCTCATGTTGGCCAGGAACGCCGACTTGAGTTTGTTGGACTCCTCGGCGCGCTTCTTCGCTTCGCGCAGCTCCTCCTCGGTGCGTTTGAGTTCGCTGATGTCGTAGTTGACGCACGCCAGGTCGATCACGCCCTCCTCCGGACGGTAGTCGCGGCAGAGCAGGTGGATTTTGATCCAGCGCATCGGCTCCTGATCGCTCACGATGCGCACTTCGTTGACGAAAGTCCGGATTTCTCCGGTTTTGAGGCGTTCGAACTCCTCCTCAAGGTGTTGCCGGTCGTCGGGATGGACCTGCCGCCAGTGGCCGAGAATCTGTGAGGCGGGCGTGTTTTCCGCTTCGCCGTAATTTTTGGCCCAGGGACCCTTGGTGTAACCCTCTCCCGTAAGGGGGTTGTAGCTGACGCAGCCCACGTGTGCGAAGTCCGAAACCAGGTTGAAGAGATGCTCGAAATCGTCCAGCTGTTCGCGGCTGCGCGTGGCGTCGGTGATGTCTTCGAGCAGGATGACCAGTTCGTCGTCGTCGCCCGGCGTGTTGTAGATCAGGCAGCGGCAGGTGCGTTTGCCGTCCGGGCTTTTTCCGGTCTGCTCCCAGAAGGAGCAGGAGGGGATGTGCTCGAATGTGGGGATGTGTTTCAGGGGATCTATTCCCACCTCGCGGGCCGTCTTTCCGGCATGGCCCTGCGTGTGGATGCCCAGTATCCTGCCGGCCTGCTGGTTGATGTACGAAAGCAGGTAGTCGACCGCTTCGCCCGATTTGTCGCGCAGGATGTTGACGCGCAGGTAGCCGATCGGCAGGTGTTCGATCAGTTGTGCGAGGTGGCTGTAATTGCGTTGCGTCGCCTTGTAACTCTGATTGATGGAGGCCAGTTCGGCATTTTCGGGAGTGCCTTCCGTAACGCGGCGGACGGTTCCGAAAACCGAGCGGACGCCCGTCAGCGGATCGTTGGCGGCAGCCACGGCTCTGACTTGCAGGCATCTGTCGCCGTTGGCCGTGACGAACGTTTCGTCGAGCGAGTCGGAGACCTTGAGGGCGGCGCAGCGGGTGTAAATGCGCGCCCGGTGCTCCTCGCCGGGCAGCAGGTAGACCTCCTCGAACGAAATGCGGGTGCGATCTGCGCCGAAAAGGTCCGCCGCCAGCCGCGAACAGGTCATTTCGCGCTGTCCGAAGTCGAGCTGCCACCATCCGACGCCGGAGGCGTCGAGTGATTTTTGCAGCAGGTCGGGGGCGGCTTGTTCGGAGTGCATGGCAGAAATACCCTTTTTTCGATGTTTCTGCAAAAATAGAAAATTTCGGGAGAAAACGAATTTTGTCCGGATGATTTTTTGCGCGGCGGCGCTATTCGGTTTCGTCCTGCCGCGTCAGCGTGCGGATCACGCGCGCCGGATTTCCCACGGCCACCGAGTCGGCCGGGATGTCGCGCGTCACGACGGCTCCGGCGCCGATGACCGAACGGTCGCCGATGGCGACGCCCGGGCAGACGATCACCCCTCCGCCCAGCCAGCAGTCGTCGCCGACGGTGATCGGACGGCCCGCTTCGAGTCCAGTGCGGCGCTGTGCCGCGTCGAACGGATGCAGGGCGGTGAGCAACTGCACTTTGGGACCTATGAGCGTGTGGCGGCCGATGCGGATCGGCGCCAGGTCGAGGAACACGCAGTCGAAATTAACGAACGACCCTTCGCCGATTGAGATGTTGAGTCCGTAATCGCAGCGGAACGGTTCGCGGATGAATCCTTCGCAGCCGGGGCACAGCTCGCGCAGCGCGGCGCGGTAGGCGTCGTCGTGGCCGCAGAGTTCGACGTTGAGGCGGTGCATCAGGCGCGTGGCGTTGTCCCGGATGGCGGTGAGTTCCGCATCCCGGGGGTCGAACCACCCGCCGGCGAGCATCTTTTCCCGCTCGGTCATTTTAGTCGAAGGATTGCATTTCGATCAGCTTGGCGTAGATGCCGTTGCGTTCCATCAGCTCGTTGTGCGTGCCCTGTTCGGCGATGCGGCCGTGGTCGACGACAACGATCAGGTCGGCGTTGTGGATGGTCGACAGGCGGTGGGCGATGACCACCGACGTGCGGCCTTTGAGCAGGTTGTTGAGGGCGTCCTGCACGAGTTTTTCGCTCTCGGTGTCGAGTGCCGAGGTGGCCTCGTCGAGGATCAGGATGTCGGGGTTCTTGAGCACCGCGCGGGCGATCGAGAGCCGCTGGCGCTGGCCGCCGGAGAGTTTCACGCCCCGGTCGCCGATGTTGGTCCCGTAACCGTCGGTGCATTCGCGGATGAAGCAGTCGGCGTTGGCGACCTTCGCCGCCTCGACCACCTCTTCGT
>ERZ857840.4686-NODE-4686-length-10221-cov-4.084301_pt1 | contig 10221 bp, 7 predicted proteins | sample MGYA00519760_ERZ857840 | MGnify/ENA primary metagenome ERZ857840 (study PRJEB31778, sample SAMEA3449371) | human gut metagenome | biome: human gut; feature: human-associated habitat; material: faeces | place: United Kingdom | collected 2010/2012 ... | reverse complement strand
GAGTTCCGCCGGTCAGTGAAAGAAAGGGCTAGACGACCGACAGAAGCGACCGGGTTCCCAAACACGAACACCGCAGACGAATAGGTAACAGAATAATCCTACATTTAGAGTAAACATGTATTAAATGCCAATATTATATATCTAATTTTACGACTGTAATTCCGGCGCCTCCCAGTTGTATTTGTTCATCTCCGAAGGAAGCGACGAGCGGGTTGGTGCTGAGATATTGACGGATCAGTTGCCGCAAAGCTCCTGTCCCGGTGCCGTGTAGTAGCCTTACTTCTTTGTAATTGAGCATAACGGCTTCGTCGAGGAAGGTGATCACTTTTTGCAAGGCTTCTTCTCCGCGCATTCCCCGGAGATCGATATCGGGTTTGAAATCGAAACGTTTTTGGCTGATATTTTCCCGGATATTGGCATACGAGGCTTGGGGCTGGGTACGGGCCACTTTCTTGGCCTGACTGGCCGATGCTCTTTTCAGTTGGGAAAGTTTAGCCGTCGTTCTCAGATTCCCTAAAGCGATAACCGCAGTTTTGTCGTTGATTTCAAGAATTTCTCCGATGGCTTTGTTGGGCAGACTGACAAAATCCCCTTTCTGTAAAGGGAGTTCGGTTGTGGTGCCCTCGGAAGCCGGAGTTGAAGCGGAGGCTTTATTTTTGGTCTTTTTATTTTTTTCCCGGTTTTGCAGTTTTTCCATTTTTTTCCGAATCCGTTCTTCTTCAGCGCTGGCTTGTTCGGAGAGTAAACGTTCTTTTTCGGCCTCCATTTTTTGCCGGATTTCTTTGGTCTTTTCTTTTTCTGCTTGATTTTCGCGGATATCCCGGATGGTCTGTTCGATGGTTTTATTGGCCGAATGGATGATTTCCTGAGCTTTTTGTTGGGCTTCTTTGATGATTTCTTTGCGTAAACGGGAAGCTTCGGTCAATTCCTGACGATATTTTTCGACTACTTCATCGAGTCGTTTCTCATTTTCGTGAATGCGTCTGCGTTTCTCCTCCCAATAGCGTTTGTCCCGGGCGATGTCTTTCAGATGTTTGTCATAATTGATATGATCTTCACCGATTTTCGAGGCGGCATCTTCCAGTATTTCTTTAGGAAGGCCAATCTTTTTGGCAATTTCGAAGGCAAAAGAAGAACCCGGTTTTCCGATGCATAATTCGAATAAAGGCAACATCCGGTGACTGTCGTAAAGCATGGCTCCATTTTCAATACCGGTAGTTTCCGCTGCAAAATGTTTCAGGTTGGTGTAGTGGGTCGTGATTACCCCTTTCACCTGTTTTTGATTGAGGGTTTTCAGGATTGCTTCGGCTATAGCCCCTCCCAGCATGGGTTCTGTACCGGTGCCGAATTCATCGATCAGGATCAGGGTATTTTCATCTCCGTAGCGGAGAAAGTTTTTCATGTTGATGAGGTGTGAGCTATAGGTACTCAGATCGTTTTCAATGGATTGCTCGTCACCCATGTCGATGAGTATTTTTTTGAAAATACCGAACCGGCTTGCTTCACTGACCGGTACCGGCAGGCCACATTGAAACATATATTGCAATAAACCGGCGGTTTGCAGGCATACGGATTTTCCACCTGCATTGGGACCCGATATCAGGATAATCCGTTGGGTTTCATCAATCTCTATTTTTAGCGGGACGATATTTTTATCGCTATTTTTCAGGCTGAGCCATAAAAGAGGATGCCGGGCGCTGTACCAGAACATTTCCGGACGTTCGCTGAAAGCCGGTACGGTTGCTTCGATATAGAGTGAAAAAGCTGCTTTAGCCCGGACAAAATCGATGTAAGCCAGAAAATCGTAGGCCGGAATCAAATCATCGACGTAGGGACGCAGGTCTTCGGCAAACCGACGGAGGATCCGGGTGATCTCCCGTTTCTCTTCCAATTCCAGTTCCCGGATTTCATTGTTGGTTTCGACGATCTCGGCCGGTTCGATATAAGAGGTTTTACCCGTAGCCGATTCGTCGTGGACGATACCGTTTATTTTTCGTTTATAGGCAGAAGGCACGGGGATGACCATACGACCGTCCCGGATAGCGATGGAAGTGTCTTTTTCTGCCCACCCTTCTGTCTGAGCCTGTTGTAATAAAGCCTGCATACGCCGGGAGATACCGTTTTGTTTTCGTTGAAGACGATGGCGGATATCTCCCAATTCAGGGGAAGCCGTGTCTTTTATGCTCCCATGGCGGGATACGATGGAATCGAGGCGTTGCAGAATATAAGGAAATAATTGGATATCTCCGGCCTGGGCCGTTAAACGCGGATACCGTTCGTCTTTGCCGTGGAAAAAACGGACTATAGCCGTCAGGGATTCCAGCGATTGCTTGAGAGCGACCATTTCAGCCACTTCCAGAAATAAGCCTTCCACCCGTACTTTGTTCAAAAAGGGACGGGCGTCGCTGAAATGATCACCGGGAAATTGGTCTTCTTCTTCCAGAATAGACATAAATTCCTGCGTCTCTTCCAGGCGTTCCCGGATTTCTGTCGGTTCAGTAGAAAATTTCATCGCTTCTACCAAATCTCTGCCCATATCGCTCAGACAGTTTTTTTGAACGAATTGCCTGATCTTATCAAACTTAATCTTGCTTTCGAAATTTTCCGGATAAACCATTTTGTGCATTTTATTCTTTATTTAACGTTTCCGCTTATTGTCAAGGTGTTTTCCGGTTGAGAGGGATCGTTGGTGATGACTGTGATCGATTTATACTGACGTCCGGATTTGCCGGTAGAGTCGAAAGTGGCCCGGATGGTTGTCGATTGGCCGGGCTGAATTTCTTTTTGTCCCAGGGTAACGGCAGTACACCCACAGCTGGCTTTCGTTTTCCGGATGAACAGGATACTTTTCCCTGCATTCGTTAAAGTAAAATCACAACTGGTTTTTTCTCCCTGTTTGATTTCTCCGAAATTACATTCTTTTTTATCGAATTGTGCTATCGGCGCATTGGCTTTGTCTTTTGGGCTCAGTTTACTGAAATCTTCACTAAGTTCCGCGGTAACGGATAAACGGTTGCTATATTCTTTAGAACCGTTGACGGACAAGATGAGGCTTTCGTAAACATAACCGTAGTCATTGGCTTTGGGAGCATCGAAAGTGACGATAATCTTTCCTTTTTTGCCCGGAGCTACTTGTGCGGGTTCGAAAGTGGCCTGCAAATGGTTGGATTTATAAATGACTCCTAAGCTGACAGCGTCTTTGAGGGTATTGTAATATTCCAGCGTATCTGTAGCGACTTGCCAGGTATATACTTTCTTGAAGTTGATATTGTTGTTTTTGAATTTCAAACCATTCATATTATATTTATACAATAATTCCGGTTTGGAAGGATTATCGACCAGATTTCCTGTCAGAATCAATTCTTTACGTGCTGGATTTGCATTGGAATAAACCAGAATCCGCATGTTGAAATTTTCCAGTAATTGCATCGGAATAAACGTGATTTTTATATCACAACTTTTACCGGGGAGAAGCGGACTTTTGGGCCAATCGGCTTTCAGTAAACTGGTCATGGGAGTGACGCGGGTAATGATGACCGGTTGAGTACCTGTGTTTTGAGCCGTATAAACCACTGTCATCGGCTGATCGTCTGCCAGAAGGTTTTTTAAAGTTTGCCGGGATTGCTTTATTTCAAGAACTCCCTGGGCAAATACGGTAAACGTGAATAATAAAGCGGATATAAGTGAAATAAAATATTTCATGACTTCGGATTTTTAGTATTCTTATTTCAGATTACCGATCAATTTATAAGTCATAATCGGATTGTGAGGATCGTTGGTCGTGAACTGGATGATTTTAATTAATTTTTGGGCATTTCCGGTTTTTACACTCAGATTAACTTTGATTTTTTTTCCTGGTTTGACCGTATCTCTGGAAGCTGTGACCGAAAGATTGGAATCTGAAGTTTTTATTTTACGAATGACCAGTTCCGATTTTCCGATGTTTTGAATGGTGAATTCATGGGTGTAGGTACTGTTTTTATCCAGATCGTTCAGGGTGTATTCCGTTTCCGATAAAGAAATTGCAGGAGCCTTTTCAAAATTACCGTTATAGTGGGAGAAATCTTCGCTGATCGTTGCTGCAACGGTAATGTCTCCGGTTGTTTTATCGTTTACCTGCAGCTGAATTTTATCGGTAACAAATCCCCAGTCGTTCTTCTTGGTGGCATCGTATTTGATCGAAATCGTGGCTTTTTGATCTTTAGTCAGGGTCGTAGGACTGACACTTACTGTCAGATGGGGATGTTCACTGATTACCTGAAGTCGGGCGGGTTTATTTTCACTATTGATCACCTCTATCTTCCGTTCCAGTACCTGGTTGTTATTGATCGCCCCCAGATTGATCGTGTTGCTCGTTAATTTTAATGCCCCTATATTGAATTTATACTGATCGTACGGACCTAACGGTTTCCGGGTGACATTACCCCGTATCGTTAACGATACGACCGAATTGGAAGCATTGGAATTGACTGTAATGCTTTTAACGAAAGCACCCGGACGGTTGCGTGGATCGAAAGCCACTTTGATGCTGCCTGTTTGACCGGGAGCTACCGGTTCTCTGCTCCATACCGGTGTTGTACAACCACATCCGGCCCGTACGTTGGTCAGGATCAAAGGAACATTTCCTGTGTTTTTAAATGAAAAATCAAAAGTCGCTTTACCGGCATTTTCATTGATCGTACCGAAATTGTGAGAGGTTGTTGTAAAATCGATTTTAGCTTTTTGAGCAAAAACCAAAACAGGCATTAGGGCCATCAACAAAAAAATAAATCTTTTCATCCGTCGTAATTTTATATCATCTTCTAAATTTCATACACAAATAAATAGGGAAGATTTTCCCTATAGGCTATAAAAACCTACAAATGTAAAAATAATTTTCAAGTTGTACCAACCCCGTTTTGAGAATTCCTTTCTATGATCTAAATACCTATATTTTTATTACGAATTACTGTCGCATTTCTTTGTAATTCCGGGAATAAAGCCTATCTTTGCGGCGTTTTAACGATATTAATCATTTAAAGAATTAAAAACCATGTATTTATCAGCAGAAAAAAAAGAAGAACTTTTTTCTCAATACGGGAAGTCTAATAAAGATACGGGTTCTGCGGAATCTCAGATAGCTTTATTTTCCTACCGTATCAATCATTTGACCGAGCATCTGAAAGCCAATCACAAAGATTTCGGTACTCAGAAAGCATTGATCAAATTAGTTGGAAAACGCCGGGCATTGCTTGACTATTTGAAAGACCGCGACATTGAAAGATATCGTGCTATCATTAAAGCTTTGAATATACGTAAATAAAAATACGTTTTCCCAAGCCCGGCGACAACCGGGCTTGTTTCTATCCTCCCTCCTCCCTCCGAAAAAGAATTCCGTTAAAACATTTTATTTTTAACCGTTAAGTTATTATGAACGTTATTGAAAAGAACATTACTCTGGCTGACGGAAGAGTAATTACGCTGGAAACCGGCAAATTGGCAAAACAGGCAGATGGTGCTGTGATGCTGAAAATGGGCAATACGATGTTGCTCGCGACTGTGGTTTCTGCTCAGGATGCAGGTCCTGATGTAGATTTTATGCCCTTGTCTGTAGATTATAAAGAAAAATTCGCCTCTGTCGGACGTTTCCCGGGAGGTTTTACACGGAGAGAAGGAAAATCTTCGGATTACGAAATATTGGTATCCCGTTTAGTCGACCGGGCATTGCGTCCTCTGTTCCCGGACGATTATCATGCAGAGACTTTTGTACAGGTGACCCTGTATTCGGCCGATGAAGAATCGATGCCGGATGCATTGGCCGGACTCGCTGCATCGGCAGCTTTGGCTGTCAGCGATATCCCTTTCCATGGTCCGATCTCCGAGGTACGGGTTGCCCGTATCCAGGGAGAATTTGTGATCAATCCGACGGCTTCCGCTTTGAAAGAGGCCGATCTGGATATCATGGTCGGAGCTACCTATGAAAATATTATGATGGTAGAAGGCGAGATGAACGAAGTTTCTGAAAAAGAAATGCTGGACGCCATCAAGTTTGCACATGCAGCTATTAAAGAACAGTGTGTAGCTCAGCAAGAACTGGCTGCTGCTGTCGGAAAAGAAAAACGGACGTATTGTCACGAAGTGAACGATGAGGAACTGCGTAAGGATATTTGGGACAAGTGTTACCAAAAAGCCTATGATGTGGCACGGCAGTGTAATGCAAACAAACACCTGCGTGGCGAATTGTTGGACAATGTACGGGCCGAATACCTGGCTTCTCTGCCTGAAGAAGAGCAGATCGAAAAAGCCATGTTGGTGGGACGTTATTACCACGATGTGGAAAAAGAAGCGATGCGCCGGATGATTTTGGACGAAGGGGTACGTCTGGATGGACGTACTACCGAACAGATCCGGCCGATCTGGTGTGAAGTAGGTTATCTGCCCGGACCTCACGGATCTTCGATCTTTACCCGCGGTGAGACACAGTCTTTGTCGTCTGTTACCCTGGGAACGAAACTGGATGAGAAAATTATCGATGAGGCTACTATTCAGGGAAAAGAAAGATTTTTATTGCACTATAATTTCCCGCCGTTCTCAACCGGAGAGGCTAAAGCTTCACGGGGAGTAGGACGTCGTGAGATCGGTCACGGGAACCTGGCTTTACGGGCATTGAAACGGATGATTCCGGAAGATTTCCCTTATACGGTCCGTGTGGTATCCGATATTCTGGAATCCAACGGTTCGTCTTCCATGGCTACCGTATGTGCCGGAACGCTGGCTTTGATGGATGCCGGTGTACCGATGAAAAAACCGGTGACAGGTATCGCTATGGGATTGATTACCGATAAAGGGTGTGCTAAATATGCTGTATTGTCCGATATCCTGGGCGACGAGGATCACCTGGGCGATATGGACTTCAAAGTAACAGGAACCCGTGACGGTATTACCGCTACCCAGATGGATATCAAGGTAGACGGACTTTCTTATGAAATTATGGAACAGGCTTTGGAACAAGCGAAACGAGGACGGATGCATATCATGGATATCATCACCGAAACCATGCCGGCTCCGCGTGAAGACCTGAAACCGCACGCTCCCCGTATTGTTACCGTTACTATCGACAAAGATCAGATCGGTGCGCTGATTGGTCCCGGAGGAAAGATTATCCAGGATATTCAGGTGCTACCATCAATATTGAAGAAGTTGGTAATAAAGGTATTGTCGACGTTTCGGCTACCAATAAGGAATCGATCGATAAGGCGCTGGCACGGATTCGGGCTATCGTCGCTAAACCGGAAGTTGGTGAGGTGTACGACGGTATTGTAAAATCGATTATGCCTTTCGGTGCTTTTATTGAAATCCTGCCGGGAAAAGACGGTTTGTTGCATGTCTCTGAAATTGATTACAAACGGATCGAGAAAGTAGAGGATGTATTGAAAGAAGGCGATCATATTCAGGTGAAATTACTGGAAGTGGATCCTAAAACCGGAAAATTACGTTTGTCACACAAGGCATTGCTGCCGAAACCGGAAGGTTATCAGGAAAGATCAGAGCGTCCGCGTGGTGATAGAAATGACCGGGGTGAAAGACGGGAACGTCCGGAAAGACACGATCGTGGCGAAAGACGTGAACGTCCCGAACGTCGTGAATCACGGCCTGAAAGAACAGAAGACAATCAGGAAACCGGTAGTGAGGAATAATGGATACGAAGTGATTTATCGCCCGGAACCAGTCTCGGTTCCGGGTTTTTTTATCGGTGTTTGCCGCGGAGGTATTGCTCCAGTTCTTCGATTTCCGGCAAAGTGAGCGGGTTGTAATTCATGCCGCTATGGATCATGATTTCACAGGCCATTTCCAGAAATTCAGCTTTTTCAATCGTACTTTTCAAATCTTTTCCGGCGTATACTTGTCCGTGTTTTTCCAGAAGTGCAGCATCGTGATTGAGCAGGGCTTCGCTGACAGCCTTCGCTAATTCGGCCGAACCGGGACGATAGTAGGGGACGATGGCTATTTCTCTCCCGCAATAACAGGGGATTTCTATACTGACATTGAAATTATCGGGTTTCTTTTTCATGCAGGCAATCGTCGTGGCATAAATACTTTGACAATGCAATACGACATTTACATCAGAGCGGTTTTGCAGGATTTGTAAATGAAAGCCGCTTTCCATAGAAGGGTGGATACCGTTTGTAATTTCACCGGTCGCGACCCGGCAAATGGAGATTTGGCCGGCTTGCAGTTCGGGAAGCCAGGAGCCTGTTGCCGAGATCAGGGCGAATTCGCCGATACGCCAGGATAGATTACCACTGCTGCAACGGGTCAACCGCCGTTCGCCGGTTTGATGTGCAGCTGCCAGGAATTGTTCAATGTGTTTATCTGTAATTTCCATAAATCCGGTTACTGAAAAGGTTTATTTATCGATGGGCTAAGTTAAGCAATATGTCTGAATTCGGTGGTTGTTTTTCAGAGAATAACTCATTCCTGAATGAACGCTGTAACAAAACAAAAATAAATGGAATTACTACGATCGGGTTTGCCCAGTTATTATTATATTTGTAAGCTACAAACAGAGTATGATATGGAGAATAGACTTACAGTGGGATTTACTCATGGAGATGTCAATGGTATTGGCTATGAGTTGATCATTAAAATGATGGCAGAAAACCGGATCTGCGAAGTATGTACCCCGGTATTGTTCGGATCCTCGAAGGTGGCTGCTTATCATCGGAAAGCTTTAAATATAGAAAATTTCAGTTTGAATAGTATTCAGAATGCCCGTGATGCGAATCCGAAAAGGTGTAATATCGTCAATTGTGTCGACGATGCGATCAAAGTGGATTTGGGCCAGGAGACGCCGGAATCGGACGATGCGGCGGTGCTGGCATTGAAGGCTGCTCTGACTGCTTTGGACCGGAATGAGATCGATGTCCTGGTAGGAGCTCCTCAAGGGTGCAATTCCTTTAAGCCCGCAGCGAGTTGTCCGGTATTTTTTAGCGAAAGATATGAAACCCGTAATGTCATGCCGCTGTTGGTGGGTGAAAAGATGAAGATGGGATTCGTTACCAATCATCTGCCGTTCCGGGATATTGCCGGAAATATTACGGTCAACAATATTTACTATAAACTGAAGTTGCTGGATGCTTGTCTGAAGAAAGATTTTACCATCCGGAAGCCCCGGATTGCCGTATTGGGACTCAATCCCCATTCCGGCGAGAACTGTATGTATGGGGAAGAAGAGAGGAATGTGATTATTCCGGCGATCGAACGAGCCCGGGATAATGGGATCATGGCTTTGGGACCTTATGCGCCGGACGGATTGTTCAGTGGTGTAGAATTTGAAAAATTCGATGTTATTCTGGCCATGTATCACGACCAGGGGATGATTCCTTTCAAAACGATAGAGGGTAATGAAGGAGCGGTGTTATTGGCAGGATTACCTATTGTATATACCTCTACGGTGCATGGTATGGCGTATGATATTACCGGACAGGGTATAGCGGATGAATCGGGTATGCGTAATGCACTTTATCTGGCTATCGATGTGTATAATAACCGGCAGATGAATGCCGAGTTAGCCCAGAATCCCCTGAGACATTACGACATCGCTTCCAATAGTAACGAAAGCGATTTGAATGTCGAGCAGATTGCCGGAATTGAAAAAGAGATGGAATAATACACTCCCAAGTTTTGACGCTGATTAGCCAACTAATTCACAAAGAATTGAACATGAATTGGTTGGCTGATTTTGTGTTATTTCCCGAATGTCCCTATTTTGTAAAAAGTTTTCAATATTCTATGATATACCCGAAGAGTATTTTTGCAGCATGCTGTTGTATCGAGAGCGATATAGTTTCCTTGTCGGGGTATGTAGCAGTCCCATTTTCCGAATATTCCAATTCAGGCGGAAATCGAATAGAAATCCACAACAAACAGCTTTAGGATAATGTGATTGTCAGTGAGAGGACGATTACCATCAGGTATTGGAAAAGGGTTTTGAGGAGTTTCTTCATGGAAATTTGAATTTAATTTGAGTATTTACATTTTACTGAAATAATTGTTCTTTATTTTTTTTAAATAATTTCTCAATGACTCTGTGTCGTCTTTGTCTGGAATGAAAATATTTTGCACAGTATTGTTTGAATCTATTGTAAACAATAATGGAGTAGTATATTTGCTTAGTGGAATTTTTTCTTTTTTTAATGAAGTAGTTATTTGTTTCCCTAAAAAGTTTTTTCTTAATCTGTT
>ERZ857840.4681-NODE-4681-length-10229-cov-3.728720_pt1 | contig 10229 bp, 6 predicted proteins | sample MGYA00519760_ERZ857840 | MGnify/ENA primary metagenome ERZ857840 (study PRJEB31778, sample SAMEA3449371) | human gut metagenome | biome: human gut; feature: human-associated habitat; material: faeces | place: United Kingdom | collected 2010/2012 ... | reverse complement strand
TTTATCTGATTATATGTCTTATCAAAAACCACTATATTGGCATTACCTGTATCAGCCACATAAAGCAAGCCGTCACTGCGTATAAAAACACCTTTGGGTTCATTAAAAGCAATCGTATTGCCGTCGACCCCGATATACTCTTTAATTTCTTTAACACACTTAAACTGATTGTTAAGAATAACTATACGGCTGTTACCGGTATCGGCTATAGCTATACGATCCTCCGCATCTGCCGCCATATCCTGCGGCTTATTCAGCGGCGTTTCCATACCGAAGTCAAACAACTCATATACCGGAGTGTATGCGTTTGGGGAAATCTGTACATCGCCCGCATACGAGTATGTGTAGGTTTGGTAACTCGTTTTAGCCGAAACCGGTACCGACACCACTACAGCAAGTACAATCAATATATAAAGCAGTTTACCGATTTTTTTGAATGCTGCCACAAGGTTCCCTCCTGCCTTCAATCTTTCATGCCTGATGTGGCGACGGTCTCAACGATAGATCCCTGACTGATAACAAATACAAGGATCGGAACAACCATCATTATGACTGCCGCGGCCGCAGCCGTACCTGTACGGGCAATACCGCCTGAAACTATCTGCGACAGGGCATTGTTAAGCGTTTTAAGCTCCTCACGCTGAATAAGCACCGTAGCCGAGGTGTTCCACAATCCCTGAAACGAAAAAATTATAAGCGTAAGCCATGCGGGTTTAACAAGCGGCATAACCACACGCCAGAAAATGCGCCCTTCGCCCGCGCCGTCAATTCTTGCGGCCTCAAGCAGACTGTCGGGAATGCTGGTTTCTATAAATTGCTTCATAAGATAAAGTCCCAGTGATGAACAAAAAGCCGGAAGAATATAGGCACCGAAAGTATTTATGAGCTTCATTTTCGACATTATCAGGAAGCTGGGCACCTGTGTCACCACCGCGCTGAACATAAGCGAGAGCACGACCATTTGGAAAAGGAAGTTCCGCCCCGGAAAATTGTGCTTAGCCAGTGCATAAGCGCACAGCGACGACAGTATAACGTGCCCAAAGGTTCCGACTATCGAAACAAAGAATGTATTAAAAACATATCTTGAAAAAGGCACCCAATTATCGCCCATCAAATCAAAAAGATCGCGGAAATTTTTAAATGTCGGATTATGCACAAAAAAACGCGGAGGATACATCCAAAGCTCGTCAAGCGGCTTTAAAGCGCTCGATACCGAATAAACCAATGGCAGAGCCATGAAAACTCCGACCAAGGCAAGGAAAAACAGAATTGCGATGTTACCGCCCGGCGAACGGTTAAGATACAAATGCTTGTGCCGGATTTTGCGCGGCTTTTTAACCGATAGATTCTGAGACATAAGCTTTTAATACCACCCTTTCGGAAAACAAACATTACAAAGCCGCACAGCTATTCCCCTACCTTTGCAATCATATGCTTGGCAAGAAGATTCGCACCGACCATCATACAAAAAAGCACAACGGCAACCGCGCAGGCATAACCCATTTCAAATCTTTCAAGACCGTAATCCGTTAAATGGTTCATTATGGTATGCCCGGCATAATCCGTGGTTGGGTATCCGCAGAGAGCGGTGATAACCGTACCTACATTAAATGCGGAGGTAATGCTCATAACCGCACTGAAAAGCATCTGCGGCCGTATAAGCGGAAGGGTTATAAACCAAAGCTCCTGGTAACGGTTTCTGATTCCGTCAATAGCGCCTGCCTCATAATAGCTTTTATCTATCCCCTGAAACGCCGCTATCAGCGAAAGGAAACCTGTACCGAGACTCACCCACAGAGATACGATAATGACTATAGGCATTATATATTTTGTATCCTGCAAGAACTGAATAGGCTTTTGTATGAGCCCGATTTTCGTAAGCAGGCTGTTAACATATCCGTACTGGTCGCCGCTGAACATTACGCTCCATATAAGATAGACGTTACCCGATATTGAAGGGGCGTAAAAAATGAGGGTGACCAACGCGCGCGGTTTAGGCGGAAGCTCATTGATAAACCATGCGCACAAAAGGCTGAAGATATACCCGCCGGGCCCTAAGATAACGGCAAGAAAAACTGTGTTTTTTACACCTGTAAGAAAGACGCTGTCTTTAAAAAACAGGCGAAAGTAATTATCTGCTCCTACCCACTCCGGGCTTTCCAAAACATTAAACGAAGTAAAGCTGAACGCTACCGCAAACAGCACGGGCAGTACCGTAAATATAAAAAACAGTATCATATACGGCGCGACAAACAGGTAGGATTGACGACTGTTACGGACTCTTTGCATAACGCTCTCACAGCCTGCGCCTTTTGTAGGCCTTAAAGGCTTTTTCATATACTGCACACCCCTTTACTCCCTGAGTAATTCTTTTCTCTTTTTTTCTATTTCCTGATTAAGCTCCGGAATATATTCTGTTAAAACTTCGACCGGATTTTCCGCCATTGTCTGTTCACCGGAGGAATTATAAACACGGTTAAAGGCAAAATTAAGTACCCTTTGCAAGTAATAGCCTCCCGGCACCTGCGGCACAGCCATAACGGTATCCATTTGCGTAAGCAGATTGTTGTATTCATCGCGGCTCCAAGTCATTTTTTTCAGTGCCTCAATATTGGCAGTGGCATATTTCGCCGAAGGACCCAAAAGGCTTTCCATCTCAATCGCAAAGGTGCTCTGAATATCACTGTCAAGATACCACTTAAGGAACTCCCATGATTTTTCCGGATTCTTTGTTGTTGTGAGTATCATGGCGGCAGTACCGGTTCCGACCGATACGTGCCTCGGATTTCCGTCTTCGTCAGGCTTTCCGGGAACAGGAATCATCTTCCAGTTACCGCGAATTTCCGGAGCAAAGGCAATAAGCTGATTGTACATGGTATAATCCTGAATACCGCACGCCATTTCTCCGCTGCGGAATCGGTTGGCAAAATCAAATGTCGGCGGCAAATCATAAAGTGTGAAAAGCTCGGTAAGTTCAACAAAGCTGTTGAGTCCCTCGTTTGAGCCGATATTCGTTTCTTCCCCGTCATTCGTATAAAGCGTTCCGCTGTTTTGGTAAAGTATCATAGCGTATGCATTAAGGTCATGCGGAATACCCATTTCTGTATTTTCGCTTTGTAATTCGGGAACAAGATCAAGCAAATCCTGCCAGGTTCGCGGCTCTTCAAGTCCCATTTCCTTAAATATATCTGTTCTGTAAAAGAACATCTGGAAGGAAAAGGTTTCGGGCAGACCGTAGGTTTTTTTTCTGAATGTATACGGCTCAAGCGCGCTTTTGTGAAAAGCCGACGCTACACTGTCAAAATCCTTAAAGCCCGTAAGATCCATTGCCGCCCCGCGGACAGCATAGTTTATAGGTTCGGTCATAGCATTGTTGAGGCATACATCCGGCGCATTACCCGACAGCACCGAAACCAACAAACTGCCGGAAGCCACCAATTCAAGCGTAACATTGGTCTTGCTTTCGGAAACAAATTTTGTATCTATCAGATTTCTTAAAATCTCAGCCTGGTCGCGACCGGTCTGTATCCACACCTTTATGGAATCCTTGTATGAGCTTTTATCGCTTGCGCCTATTGAGGAATAATCAGTAAGAAAAGAAAAATAAAAATTCTTTATTCCGAATGCAATACGACCGAAAAATCCCGCCTCGGATTTCGGCAGAACGCTTTCAGTTCCTCCTACAAAAACCTTATCAAGCTGAAGCGGTTGCTTCTGCGCGTTCAAAAGCCATGTGCCGAGCGAGCCGAGATTTGCTTTAAATTGTTCCAGAAATTTAGCTATCTTTCTCGGATTTTCACTCATCTCGTCAAGCTCAAAGATTATCTTTTTAATTACCGAAGTATAGCTGCCGCCCTTCCCTGCTGCGGCATCCACATTATTACATATGCTTTGAAGCTCATTTGCGATTTCGCCCATTCGCTTTATTTCATTTGGAATAAGCTCCGCAAATCCGTAATCCCTGTATTTATCGGGCGAAGGCCCTGTTATTGATATTATCCTGCGGTAAATATTGTTCATCTCGGTCAACGCATTACTGACTCCGCCTATCATTACAGCAAGATCGCCCATAGTCACCTCAAGCGTTAAAATATGCGGACTCCCTGCCTCTAAATATATAAGGTACGGATCACCGTCGCCGCCTATCCACGCATTCTGCCAGGCGCTGTCATACATAAAACGGAGACCTTCAGCCTCTTTAAACGGGATCACCCCATCGACATACAGCTTTCGACTGGTGAAGATTCCGTCTGACAGGCTTTGCTTGAAACGAAAGCCGATTTTATAAAATCCGGTTTCATCTACCTCTATCTGCCAGGCTATCTGCTCGCCTATATTCTGGTAGTTTTCTCCGCCCACTGAATTGAGCATCAATACCGCCGCCGATTGCGGCGAGGTTTCGGGCGAGGATTTATCGGTCACCGGAAAAATGGTTTGATGAGATTTATATAGAAGTTTTTCAGCTTCATATACCTTTATTTCGCAATCCGATTCCTTAGCACCGTTTGCCTTGTACGCCTTTATATAATCTTCATATGATGGGGTATTGTCGGGGGGACAAAGCCTTATTTCGGCAATCGCAACGGTTCCTCTGCTTCCTGAAAGCGACAAAGTATGTTTGCCCGCAGAGAAGAAAATTTTATACGGCTCGGCAACATAACCTGCTGCGTCTGACAAAGCATATGTACTCCACTCAAAAACTTCGGTAACTTCCGGCTTGCGTTCGTTACCGGCAAGATTGGTTTCAAATTCATTGTTTTGCTTATATCTTCTCGGAAAAACCATAAGCGACGAGCTTTGTTCAAAGGGCAGATTACCGTCCACAGTCCAGTCCAGCTCTATATTTCCGCTGCCCTCCGACGCCGGCATATAATCTATTTCCATTCTGTAAAAACCCGGATCGGTAATATTAAATTCAAAAGCAGCCGTATCACTGTCATGCATTACAACAGCGTCTCTTCCGGAGCCGTTATAATTTGTCTTAATATTTGCCGATGATAAATTGCTTAAAGCCCGTACCCCGAATTTGACCTCAGATTCCGCTTTTTTGCAGCCGTCATGCTCTAAACCCGCAATATATTCATTATAAGAAGATTTGTTTCCGCCTTGCTCATTTATATCAGGCGATATCGCATTGCTTTCAGCTGACACAGTAACCATTGAAGCCGCCGATACAAGCATTGACATAACGACACATATTAAACCTCTGTGCTTATTTTGCATATGCTGTTTCCTCCTGTTACAAAATCCTGCTGTCATTTAGCGACATTGCTTTTGATATAGCAAAGTAGCCTTGTAAATCGCATTCAATTGGTACGAAGTACGCTATTATATCATCACTTTCAGATGTTTTTTGAGCATTTCGTCAACCGAACGCTTTTATTTTATCACTTTATGTCTTATATGTCAATAAGAAATTACGGGAAAATAATAATTTTGCTTTTTTTGAATTATAGTGTTGACATATTATATGTTGTTGTGATATTATATTGATGTCAATAGAATACATTAATTTTTGTTGTCCCATATGTTTTTCTGTGATTTTAAACATTTCACGAAATACTGTTCGATAATTTTGCTTAAATACTTAAAATCACTCCGAAAAGCTTTGACTTTTTTGAATTATATTCATTGACATTTCATTATATTCAAAAGCATTCATTTCCTATATTGGAAATAATTACAGGCTTGTAATGAGGGAGGCGTATAATTTCAAGCTATTCAATTGTCCGCAGCAATTAACAATTAAAAGATTTATATTCATTCAGGAGGTCAACTATGAAAAAACAACTTTCACTATTAATAGCCGCATTTATTGTCATCGCTTCTTTTGCGGGTTGTTCTAAAAAAGCGGAGGATTCAAGCAGCTCGCTGTCGGTCGACAGCAGCATATCGGATAATTCCTCAGGAGATAACAGCTCTTCCGGGGAAAGCAGTAACGATCAGAACAGCAACGGTTCTTCTGCAGGCGGAAGCCAAACACCACAATCGGGCGGCAGCGGAAACAGCGGAGGTTCTAATGTTAAACCTGACGCGGATCCTCTTAAAGCAAATCTGCAAGGTCAAACAATAGAAATTGTAACGCCTAATGCCAACGGAATATTCAACACCAAGAAGAACCTTTCTTCTTACCAGAATGCCTGTGCGGAGCGTATGGCAACCCTTCAGTCAAAACTCAACTGCAAAATCAAGGTCACCGTTAAAACGGTTGATGAAATTTCCGAAATGGCTTTTACAACTATTGCCTCCGGAAGTAAATTTGCAGATATAATTGAGGTTCCGATTTACGGCACTTCGGCTCATATAAGTCAGAAGACAATTGTCAATCTGCGTTCCATCCCCACTCTCGATCTTTCTAAGTCATATATGAACGCGGGCAATGCAATAAATTCTTCAACCTTTTATAATAAGAGCTACTTCCTTACAACTTCAGACATGATAGCTAAATCAGGCATGGGTTACTTCTTTAATAAGCGCTTGTTGAAAGAAAACGGTCTTGAAAATCCTTATGACCTTGTTAAACACAATAAGTGGAGCATTTCCAAGCTCCGTGAGATGGCCAAAAAAGCCACAAAGGATACCGATGGAAAACCCGGCATGTCCAAAAACGATCAGTGGGGTATTTTGCAGACCAGTTATGTTGCCGACGGCGCTGCCGCTGTGCTGGCAGCCTGCGACGCCGAAATGATAAAGCCCGACGGCAAAGGCGGCACAGTCTACAACACCGATTCCAAAGAGGTGCTTGACGCTATCGCCCTTGCTACAGACATATTTGTAAAAGACGGCGACTGCTTTGCCGCCACCGACGGTGACAAGGATCTTTGGAACATGTTTATAACCGGAAAAGGTCTTTTTCTCGGTGCAGATGTAAGCATTGCGCAGAAAATAATGGACATGAATGACGACTACGGCTTTGTTCCTTTCCCGCGCAGCGATAAAGCTTCCGACATGAAAATAGGAACAAATTGGAACTCTTCGACTTTAATGGTTGTTTCTAACCCGAAGGCAAAGGATTACAACAATGTAGGACGCTTCCTTCAGGCTTTCTGCAAGCTTTCCGAAAACACTACTAAGACTATGTATAATGAGTATTCCGACCGTTATTTCCGCGATGATGAATCAGTCAATATGATGAAAAAAATGGCTGATTCTCAGAAGGTTACCACCTCTTCTATCCTCGGTTCTACCGGCGACTGGGGTATTCACGAGGGTACATATAAAATCCTTTACAATTGTGTCCCCGGCAAGGTCTCCCCTGCATCGGAAATTCAAAAGTATAAACCTTTTTCCACCGCAAATCTTGCAGATCTTATGTATAAGCTTAAAACAGCTAAATAATCAGAGCCGAATAAAGTATATTCCGCTTTAGAATTCAGGATATATCACCTGAACCGTAAGGAGGTAAGGGGAATGTTGTCCCGACGGTAAATGTCCGACAGCATCCCCGCTTATTTTATGAATATCAATTCAACTTCATGTAAAGACTGGCTTTGGGGCGTGAACGGACACAATCACTTCTACCCCGCCTACCCGGAAGAACAGCTTGAAGAGCAAATAAAGCTTGCGGCTGAGCTCGGTGTCGGAATCTATCGTCTCAACTACACACCGACCGACGAAAAAATGTTCGCCTACCTCGATAAAGTAATCGACGCCTGCGAACGCTATAATCTCAAACTGTTCCTTGTTGCGTTTGACTGGGATTTTATAAACTACGAAAATCCAAAAACGCTTTACAGCATAGCTAAGTCCATTGCTGACCGTTACAGAGGACATATTTATATGTATCAGGTATCCAACGAACAGGAAATTCCCTCGCTTGATTTAGCTCGCCTCAAAGACCCCATCGGCAACGACCGCGCACATTATAATATGGAAAGTTTTTCGTCTGTTTGCAAATGTATGAAGCAAATACTGAACGGGTTTAAAGACGGTGATCCCGATGCCAAAACCTGCGTTAATATTTCATGGCGTCACACCGCTTTTCTGGATCTCTTGATTGAGGAGGGGCTCCGTTGGGATGTTACGGGTCTGGACTGGTACTGGGCGCTTGACAACAGCGGACACAACAATATTGTTGAAACCATTGAGCATATCGCATCGCTTCCGATACCGGAAATTATAATTGCCGAGGCTAATGCTTGGGAGGGTGATTACCGAATGAGTGAGGAAGAAATGCGTGATTATAACCGTAAGGCTATGGATTTTTATTTCAATTACCCGTGTGAAAAGCTCAGCGGTTTCATAATATACGAGCTGCTGGACGAGCCCGATAAAGAATTCGGCGAAAGCCGCTTCGGTCTCGCCGTCTGCGATATACACGGTCACATAGGAAGAAAGAAATTAAGCTTTACAGATATAGCCTCCCGCTTAAAGGGAAACTGAGCGACAATAAAAAACGAAAGGATTTTATGCAAACGATGAAAAAATTCAAATTAATTAAAAATTGTATCGTTGCAATGCTTTGCGTAGCCGTTTCAAGTGCATTTTGGGGTCTTTCGGCATCTGCAGCCTCTGAATTCACCTCCCGAAAGGATTTTTCGTGGGGAATAAACGGACATAATTTTTACTACAAATCTTATCCCCTGCGTTCGTTTGAGCAACAAATAGACCTTGCGGCGGAGCTGGGCGTACAAATTTACCGCATAAACCTCAATCCCAAAACTCCGAGCGATTACGAATATCTTGATTCGGTCGTAGATCTTTGCAGCCGCTATGATATGCAGGTTTGCTCGTAATGGATGATAATACCTCATCTCCAGACATACTCCGCACCCGTTATAAAACCATAGCAACCCGCTACAACGGCAAAAACGGTCACGGAACCATTCCCTACATTCAGGTATTTAATGAGGTAGATATATGGTGCATGACGGCAAAGGATTTCTCCGATAAGCCTAAATACGAAGGCAACGGAACAGATGCCTCGCATTATTCTAAGCAGGCATTAGAACATATGCTCCCTAACTTCAAAGCCGCCATTGAAGGCTTAAAAGCAGGAAACCCCAACTGTAAAGCAGTAATAAACATCAGCTATACGCACACATATTTATTCGATTACCTAAAGCAAAACGGAGTTACCTGGGATATAACAGGTCTTGACTGGTACGCAAATATGCGCGACGGAGATTACGATTGGATTCTCAACCGCCTGCAAACTCGTTATCCACAAGATATATTCATCTGCGAAACAAACATATGGCCGTTCAATCCTCAAAAAGAGTCGGATTACGAAAACGACACTGTCTTTCTTCCTAATGCCATGCGCCATGTTTACAAAAATTTCCCGCGCGTTAAAGCAATGATTTTTTATGAGTTGCTCGATGAGCCCGCTTACGAAATGAACTCAAGCTATGACGGCGAATCACACTTCGGATTTGTAAAGGTCGATAAGAACCTCTTCAGCATCGGCAACAAAAAGCCGATTTACCATCAAGTGCAAAGAATGCTCGGCGGCGGCCCGAAGGAGCCCAAACCGGCTTCCTCTGACGGCAATAACAGCAGCTCGGGTTCTTCTCAGACCGGCGGCAGCGGACAGACAAGCCCCTCGTCGGGAAGCACCTCCAAGCCGCCTGTATCACCAAGCAATAATGTATCAAACACATCTTCGGCAGATTCTTCCGCCGATTCTTCCTCGGTCTCATCAGAAAGCGCAACATCCGAACCGGTATCTTCCGCCGACACTGACGGCAGGAAGGATAAACAGCCGAAGGAAGAAACAAAAGAAAGTAAAGTGCCGATATGGCCGTTTATTGCAGGCGGCGTTGTATTAAGCGCTGTTGCGGCAGTAATTACATTTGTTATACACAAAAAGCATTCTTTGAAAGAAAAGCCCGAAGGTGAAGAATAAAAATCTTCCTCTGATATTAATATTTATGTTATAGGTTTGTCAATAGGGCTCTGCAGAAATAATAGAAATTCGCCGGCAGATAAAAGGAAATTCAAATAATCAACAGGAGATTCTCGATTAAGAGGACACATAGGAAATTTATTGCCCGTTGCATCATTCGCCATACACATCTCCGGCACAGGCTTAACATCTATTTGAACTCTTTGACGAGGAAATTGCATTTGCTCGTACTATTTTGCCGTGTACCGGGAGTTTGGCAGCTTAACTTTAGGTCGTTACGCATTTTTATATTCTGTAATGTATCTATGGCAAACCTATAATTAATGCTGTAGGTTTACAATAGATGTGTTACAGAGATTAAAAAAAGAGTGACGAATGGAGC
>ERZ857840.4679-NODE-4679-length-10233-cov-7.227550_pt1 | contig 10233 bp, 6 predicted proteins | sample MGYA00519760_ERZ857840 | MGnify/ENA primary metagenome ERZ857840 (study PRJEB31778, sample SAMEA3449371) | human gut metagenome | biome: human gut; feature: human-associated habitat; material: faeces | place: United Kingdom | collected 2010/2012 ... | reverse complement strand
GCCGCTCTGCGGCGGTGACGGTCACGGTGCTGTCGGTGGTTGCGGTACTGCTGGTCAATCTGCTGTTCAGCTACCTTGGCTATGCCCATATCTGGCAGGTGGACGAGACGCGGGCACGCTATCTGAAGGATAAGCGGGGGCTGTATACCGCGTCGGAGCCGTTCCTTGACCTGTTCCGCAACTCCGCTGTCCCCGCTGTGGACACGGTCAATGCGGAGCGCGCCGCGCGCGGCGAGGACAGGCTGACGGTCAACGTCATCTTCTGCGCCGACCGGGACAAAATCTATGCATCCAACCTTTCCCGGTATGTCCTGTACTCGGTGCTGGATCTGCGGGAGCATTTCCCGGACTACGTGACGGTGTCCTTCGTGGACATCGCGCACAACCCCTCCGCCGTGCAGAAGTACAAGGCGACCTCCTCCACTTCCCTGTACGAAACCAATGTGATCTTTGAGTTCGGCACCGAATTCCGGGTGTACGCGCTGAACCGCTTCTTTGTCACCAACGAGAACAGCACCACCCCGTGGGCGTACAACGGGGAAATGGACATCTCCTCCGCCATCCTGGCGGTGACGCGTGCCGAATCCCCGATCGCCTGCTTTACCACCAACCACGGCGAGAACACCGACTCCTGCCGCTCTCTCCGGGAGCTGGTTGCCCGCGCAGGGTATATCGTGCAGGACATTGATCTGGAGCGGGACGAGATTCCCGCGGACTGCCGCCTGCTCATCACCTATGACCCGCAGACCGACTTCCGGGGCTATACCAACAACGGCGGGAGCGGCGTCTCCGAGATCGACCGGCTGGACAAGTTCCTGGACAACGCCTTCTCCTTCCTCCTGTTCGTGGATGACGAAACGCCGACCATGCCGGTGCTGGAGGAGTATCTGGAGGAATGGGGCATCCGGATCTGCCGCGTGCAGGACAGCGAGAGCGGAAAGAGCGACAATTACCACATCCGCGACACGGTACAGCGGCTGGACACGGACGGCTACACGGTGCTCGGCAACTACGTGACATCGGGACTGGGCTCGTCGGTGACCAAGGATATGCGCAACGTGGCATACCCTGCCAAGGTCGTGTTCCCCCATGCGACGTCGGTGACGCGCTCGGACAGCTACCGCACGACCTACGTTTCGTCGGACGAGGCATCCGACGGCAAGCCGTACTCCTATGAGGGCTACTACCGCAACGGCGTCAGCCGCCGGCTGTCCAATCTGTTCACCACCTACCCCACCGCATCGGCGGAGGTGTTCGGGGCGCAGTACGAGATTGCGACCGAGCAGAATCTGTTCCGCCTGATGACGCTGACCAGCGAGGAGCGGACGGTGCAGGAGACAAACTACATGACCAAGGACGACCGCTCCTTTGTGGGCGTGTGCGCCTCGACTGAGTTTGCCTCCGATGCACTGCTGGATTCCGCCGTTTACGGCAACGCGGACGTACTGCTGTCCCTGCTCCGCTCCATGGGGCGCGAGCTGGTGCCGGTCAAGACGCTGGAATTCAAGGGCTTCAAGAAGTATGAGATCGACGCCGAAAAGAGCGGACTGACCTCCGACAGAAAGGTCGGCATCACGGTCGCCTTTACGCTGATTCCTGCGGTTCTGTGCGCGGGTGCCGGCATCGCCGTATCCGTGCGCCGCAAGTACCGCTGAGCAAAGAGATGCGGGGCAACCGTTTTACGGGAGAAAGGAAAACCATTCATGAATGAAGCAAAGGAAGTGCGGCTCGTATTCAACCCCGGCAAACACGGAACGGTAGGGCTTCACGCCGTGATAACCATGAGCGGCGACCGGGCGGGCGCTCTGCCGCAGCCCACGCGCCGGGGATACACCTTCCTCGGCTGGTATACCGTGCCGGACGGCGCGGCGGGGGGGGAGCATATCAACTCCTCCACCGTCATCGGGGCGGATACCCCGGAGACGCTTGTGCTGTACGCTCACTGGAAAAAGAGCGAAAAGGCAAAGAAATCCTCGCTCCTGACGCAGACGCGGGCAATCATCGCGCTGGTTGTGGCGGCGGTCGTTCTGGTCGGCGGACTGGTGCTGACCAACTATATCGTGCAGATATACCGCTACGAGGACGCGGACGGAACGGTGTACACCATCCGGAAAAAGGGCGGCTCCTACGGGCTGTACCGCAAGGACGGCAGTCCGTGCGATACCAACGACGAGGGCTACTACCTGACCTCCTTCGGCACACAGCTGGAGGTGGACGCAAAGTCCGGTGAGTACGAGGTGTATGCGGTCGTGGACGTGGAGGGCACCGAGGTGCTGGGCAACGCGCGGCGGGTGCTGGCGTTCAAGCAGCTGACCTATGACAAGTCCTCCACAACCGACTACTCGCGGGTCATCCGGAGCATTGAGGTGCATAACCAGCAGGGCGTGCTGGATCTGTACCGTCCGGACGGCGTGGACACCAACCGCTTCGTTATCCGGGGGCATGAGGGCACCGCCATCTCGGACGAGCTGTTCGCACAGCTGTCCAGCGGGTGCGGGTATACCATTTCCATGCAGCGGCTGGAGAATCCGGTGCGGCTGGCAGACGGGAGCATCAAGTATGCCGAGTACGGGCTTGCGAAGGAGACGCGGGTAAAGACGGACAAGGACGGAAAGCCGGTTCTGGACGAGAACGGGAAGGAAGTCACCTACGAGTACACGCCCACCTGGTACACGGTCAGGACGCTCCAGCCGGATGCCCGGACGGGGGTGGACAGCTACACCATGACGCTGGGGGACGCGACAATCTCCGGTGCGGGCTACTATGCACGCTACGAGGGGCGGGACACGGTATATATCCTGTCCGCCACCAACCTGGAGGTGGCGCTGCAGCCCATTGAATCGCTGGTTATGGGGCGTATTGTGTACCCCATGACGCTCAACACGTACTTCAACGTCCGGGATTTCGTCCTGCGCACCGACATACACTATGACCGGATCCTGCTGCACATGGCGGCGGAGTTGGCGGGGATTCTGGACGAGATCGACCTGAACAAGGTGGATCTGAACGACCTCAGCACACTGACGGACGCACAGCGTACCGCTCTGCGCGAGGCGCTGGACAGGATTGATAAGCTGGACGAGAAGCAGTTCACGGAGATGTACGACCGCGGGCTGGAGCTCTATTCCCGCAAGGTCACGGCATTCTCCTATGTGGACATGGAGCAGCGGGAGAACAGTCTGTACTCCTCCTACCCCTACCGGATGGCGACGGCGTACATGGCTGGCTACCGCCCCAACGCCGACAACATCAGCAAGATGCTGCAGAACCTGTACTCGATGTCCTTTGACGCGGTGAAGGCGCTGGGCCCGACTGCGAAGCAGCTGCAGGAATACGGACTGTCCGAGCCCGCCTTTGACATTTCCTTCGTATATACGGACGCGGACGGAGTCGAGCACGGCAACCATGTCACCTTCAGCGCAAAGACCGCGGAGGGCAAGTATTATGCCTTCGCCGATGACTACGACATGATTGTGGAGATCGACGAGAGCATGGTGCCGTTCCTTTCGTGGAAGGACATCGACTGGTACGACCGCGACTATTTCCAGTACAACATCGCGCACATCAAGGAGATCCGGCTGGACGGCACCGCTATCCGGGCGCTGGACAGCAAGTACCGGACTTCGGCGGGCGACGTGGTGTTCCGGCTGGACAATACGGCGTCGGATCAGTCCGGCGGCACCAACTCGGACAAACTGGTCTCCTATATCAACGGGCTGTCCATGGCATACGAGATGGAGCTCATCCGCGTGACGGGCACGCCGGAAATGATGACCGGAACCGACAACTTCCGGCGCTTCGTGCAGTCTCTGCTGACCGCCTCCATTGAGGGCGAGGCGGGGCTGACGGCGGAGGAGATGGCGTCCCTGCGTACCACGGACGACAGCGACTGCTACCTGAAAATCACGTTTACCCTGGATGACGGGCAGAAGGATCCGCAGAAGGCGAATCTCGTGTACCGCTTCTACCGGATATCCGAGCGCCGCTGCTACATGACGGTGGAGACGCTGGCTACCCCGGACGCGCCCTCCTCCCCCGAGAACGGGCAGGGTATGTTCTGCGTGCTCCGCTCCTTCTGCGATAAGCTCGCGGCTGACGTCACCCGCCTGTACGACCGCATTCAGGTCTATCCCGATTCCAAAAACTGACAAAGGAGAACCTTCATCATGGCAAAGCTGAAGATACGCAAGCTGGGTGACGAGGCGCTGCGCAAGGTGTGCCGCCCCGTGACCGAAATCACTCCCCGCACGCTGTGCCTCCTTGACGATATGCTGGAAACCATGCGCGACGCAAACGGCTGCGGACTCGCCGCCCCGCAGGTGGGCATCCTGCGGCGCATCGTGATCGTGGAGGTCGAACCGGGCGAGGTCTACGAAATGATAAACCCGAAAATCATCGCCTCCGGCGGCGAACAGGAAGCCGAGGAAGGCTGCCTCTCTATCCCCGGTCGCTGGGGCATCACCCATCGCCCCCGGCACGTCACCGTCCAGTGCCTCAACCGTAACGGCGAAACCGTGACCTATACCGGTCATGACCTCCTCGCCCGCGCCTTCTGCCACGAACTGGATCACCTCGACGGTAAACTCTTCATCGACATCGCCAAAATGGAGGATTGATCCCGCCGAACAGCCGGAGAAAACGCTGGGGGACTCTTGAAAGAGTCCCCCAGACCCCCCAGAACTTCTCTGGAGTTGGGGTTATACCAAGGTTCGTGCCCGGGTTCAGCCCCGCCGATGCCGCGAACGCCCCCTTTCCCAATGCCGCTCCCGACTCAAGCGCAGGGGTGCCGGGGGCGAAGCCCCCGGCGAAATAAGTAAAAATTCTCCCCCTTCCCGCCGGGAAGGGGGGTAGGGGGATAGGGGCAAACAATTACTGCTACGGCAGGCAAATCCGGCAACTGAAAAAGCCAGCCCCCCGCCGGACACCTACCCCGTAGGCTGCTTAACCAGCGCCGCCCGGGTTCAGCCCCGGGAAGGCAAGGGAAAAGCCCCTTGCATACATAAATCCCCCCCCTAAAAAGCACAAAGCAAGGAAGGAACTGTGACAATGAAAATTCTATTCATGGGAACCCCTGATTTCGCCGTCCCGTCCCTGCGCGCACTGTACGGCTCCGGCGAGGAGATCGTAGGCGTCGTGACACAGCCCGATAAACCGCGCGGACGGGGCTATGTCCTGACTCCGCCCCCCGTCAAAACCTACGCAGCCGCGCACGGACTGCCGGTCTTTCAGCCCGCCCGCCTGCGGGACGGGAGCTTTGACGATACGCTCAAAGCCCTGGAGCCGGAGCTGATTGTCGTTGTCGCATATGGAAAAATTCTGCCGCCGCACATCCTGGAGGCGCCAAGGTACGGTTGCATCAACGTCCACGGCTCGCTGCTCCCGGCACTGCGCGGCGCCGCGCCCATGCAGAGAGCAATCCTGAACGGGCTGGACGTGACCGGCGTCACCACCATGTACATGGCGGAGGGCATGGACACGGGCGATATGCTGCTGCGTGCCGAGGTGCCCATCCGGGAGGAGGACAACTTCGAGTCGGTGCATGACAGAATGGCGGAGGCGGGCGCGGCACTGCTGCTGGAAACGATCGCCGCCCTGCGCGCAGGAACCCTTGTGCGCATCCCGCAGGACGACAGCCTCGCCACCTATGCGCCCAAGATCGAAAAAGCCGACTGCCTGCTGGATTTTTCCATGCCGGTCAAGGCGGTTTTTGACCGGGTGCGGGGACTTTCCCCCATCCCGCTGTCCTTCACGCATACGCCGGACGGCAAACTGCTCAAGGTCGTTGCCGCCCGCCGCGCCCGGCTTTCGGGCGACTGCGGAACCCCCGGCACGGTTCTGTCCCTGGACACCGCGCAGGACGGCGGCATCGAGGTCGCCTGCGGGGATGGCTCCCTGCTCCTGACCCGCGTCGTGCCGGAGGGCAAGGCGCCCATGTCCGCCGCCGATTACATCCGCGGGCGGCGCCTGTCGGTCGGGGAGCGGCTGGGGTAAAAAAGCCAACGCACAGCGATTGTTTTTATTGAGGAGGTGCTTTTATGCTATTCGGTCTTTTCTGGGGTGACTGGACGGTTCTCGTTCTGATTCCCGCCATGATCTTTGCCTTCTGGGCACAGATCAACGTACAGATGACCTTCAGTCGGTTCAGGCAGGTGCGCAACCGGCGCGGACTGACCGCCGCCGATGTCGCACGCCGGATACTGGACGCGAACGGGCTGAACTACGTGCAGATCCAGCGCGTGTCCGGCGAGCTGACTGACCACTACGACCCGCGCGCGCAGGTCGTGCGGCTGTCCGACAGCGTGTATGATTCCACCTCGGTCGCGGCGATCGGCGTCGCGGCGCACGAGGTGGGGCACGCCTGCCAGCACGCGGAGGACTACGTCCCCCTGCGCATCCGGAGCGCCATCATCCCCATGACGCGCATCGGCTCCATGCTTGCCATGCCGGTGTTCATCCTGGGACTTCTGTTCGCACAGCTTTCCCTGTACGGGAACATGGTCGGGGATGTGTTCATGATGCTGGGCATCCTGCTGTTCTCGCTTTCGACGCTGTTCCAGCTGGTAACACTGCCGACCGAGTTCAATGCCTCTGCCCGCGCCCTGAAGACGCTGGAGAGCTACGGGATTCTGGACGGAGACGAGCTGGTCGGGGCACGCAGTACCCTGCGGGCGGCGGCGCTGACCTATGTGGCGGCGCTTGCGTCCTCGCTGGCGTCGTTGCTTCGCCTGCTGCTGATATTCGGCGGCTCCCGCAGTCGCCGCGACTGACGCCCGGTCACGGCTATGCAGGAAAACAACAGGAACAGCAAGGGAACCGGCGAACCGTCTGCCAGAAGGCTGGCGATGGATTCCCTGTCCGGCATTGCAGGCGGGCGGTACGGCAGTCTTTCGGTGGATGCGGTACTGCGGCGCAGTGCGCTGGAGGGCGCCGACCGGGGACTGTATGCGGCGCTGGTTTTCGGTGTGCTGGAGCGGCAGACCACGCTGGATTTTCTGGCGGAACAGCTGTCCGCCCGCCCGCCGGGGCAGTTGGATCTGCCGGTGCTGCTGGCGTTGCGGCTGGGGCTGTACCAGCTGATATATATGGATCGCGTGCCGGACTACGCCGCCATCGGCGAGACGGTCTCGCTGGTACCGCGCCGCGCCGCGGGCTACGTCAATGCGGTACTGCGCGGGTACCTGCGCCTGGCGGAACGACTGGGCGGTGACCGGGAGAACAGTCTGCGCACGCCGGAGGACTGGCAGAGACGGTTCCCGGTGCTGGCGGGGGACCGCCGCCGGGCGGTGTCGGTCGCCTACGGAATGCCGCTCCCGATGTGCGATACGCTGACGGCGGCGTTGGGTACCGGGCGCGCGGAGGCTGTCATGGCGGCATTCGGAAAACGTCCGCCGCTTTCCCTGCGGGTCAATCCCCTGCGGACAGACACCGCCGCCCTGACCGCGCGGCTGGCGGCGGCGGGCGCTGTGTGCCAGCTGGTCATACCCGGCGGGCTGGGAGGGCTGTTCCGCAGGGAAGGGCACAGTAAATGAGTATTTATAACAGTACACATAGGAGAGTAAGGAGGAGTTGCATGAAAAAAGTACTGTCACTGGTTTTGTCGCTGGTGATGCTGCTGAGCCTGGTGGTGCCCGTTTCCGCAGAGGACACCATATTCGAAGGCGACGGCACGCTGAAAGACAAAACCGCCGCCTTTACCATAGAGGCGGACAAGACGACCCTCTATGGCGAGGGGGAGCAGATCGTCAGGTTCCACATCTATGCGGAGAGCAAGGACAACGTGCCCATCCGGGCGTTCCAGTTCACGCTGGAGCCGTCGGCAAACCTGACGCTAGCCGACAAAGAAATGGCGAAGGACGGGGCATTCTATTATGCGCTTCAGAATAATCTGAGCACAAACGGCAATGTGGACGGCATGTATAGCCTGCTCGCGTACACGCCCGGCAGCCGCTACTTCGGCGCTGCGGGCACGGATGAGGGCAAAGGCATCACCACTAAGACCGAGATCATGACCATCATGGGCAAGGTCAACGGCGTGGGCGACTACACGCTGTCCATGACCGGCGTGGTGGCCGGCAACGGCGACGCACCGAACAATATCGCAGAGAAGTTCACCTGCACGGTGGCGGGCGCCACGGTGACGGTGAAGCCCGAGGGCGAGCAGCCGCAGCCGAACCTGTCTCTGGCGCTGAGCACAGACAAGGTCAAGGTGGGCGACACGTTTACCGCCACACTGTCCAACAAGGGCATGACGGTGAGCAGTTTCATTGCCCGGTTGGAGTTCGACAAGGAAATGCTGGCGGTCACAAAAATCGAGCAGCTCGGAGGTTTTGCAAAGCTGGCTGCTGGCGCAACCATAGACCCGGTTCTTTCGACGCCTGACGAGGCGAATGATAGGAGCTTGGTTGGTGTGGGCTTTGTTCGCGGGAGCGATAAGACGCACGAGGCGGGCGAGTTCCTACGGGTGACCTTCCAGGCCAAGGCTACCGGCAACACGGCAATCAGCCTGCATGAGGATTCTGACGGCGCGGACGGCTATACTGGCGATATCAGCGGCGGTGCCGTGACGGTGGAAGCTGGGACGCAGGATTCTCTTGTGATGCGTGTAGTGCCTCAGGCGGGCACGGTTTGCCCGAAGGCTGCAAACGCAACGGTAAAGTTCGATGTGGTTATCGAGAAAAACCCGGGAGTCGCTGCGGCGCAGTTTACGGTAGGTTATGATAAGAGCAAGTTAGTACTTGTCGGCGTAACGAAAGCAGATGGAATGCTTGGCACTTTGACTGTGGAGGGGGATAAATTCCTCTGGGATTATAGCGAAGACCTTACAGAGACTGGCAACTTCCTGCAACTTACCTTTACCGCAAAGACCGGCGCGACAATGGGCAGTACGTCCGCGACGCTTATACATGTCGATGTAGGTGATGTAAGCAATTACGATGAAGAGGATGTCGCAACACAGATCTATAGCGGTGAGGTGACGTTCGCTCACACGTACGAGGAATATGTCCCGACATCGGAAGATGTACCGGTGACGCCTGCGACCTGCACGACAAAAGCTACTTACTGCAAGCGTTGTACCTGTGGCGAGGAAAGCACCGAAACCTTTGAATACGGCGAGTTGACGGGGCACGATTTTAGGACGGTCAGTGTTGTACCGGCAACGAACGCTGCTGCTGGCGTGGTGACGAGTATTTGCAGTCGCTGCGATGAAACCAAGACGGAGGAGTTTGCTTTTGCAGATGCAGCCGTGAGGTTGACGGTCGGTACCACTGACGGAACGGCAAAGATTCATCGCGGCACGATCGATGTACCGGTTGCAATTGCCGTAGATAAGGGGATGGACAGTGCGGAATTTGCTGTGGCGTATGACAAGACCCGCTTGGTGCTGACCGGTGTTTCTACAGGCTGGATACTGGATGGCGATACGGTAAAGACTGCAACAAAGCTGACGGGCAGTACGAAGGTGGTTTTGACCTTTGCAGTTAAGACAGACGCTGATAACTTTGTAAATCCTGGCGATGCAGTGGTTTCGATCAGTGATGCAAAGGTATACAGCGGCGAAGAGATTATGACAATCGGAGCGATATCTGGTAAAGTAGTTGTTACTAAGGCTGGAGACATCAATGGCGATGGCAAGATCAATAGCAAGGACGTTACGCGATTGAGGAAGATTGTTCTTGGAGCGGAGAAAGACGTTCTTGGCGCTGCAAACATTAACGGCGACGCAAAGGTAAATAGCAAAGATGTTACCCGACTGAGGAAGTGTGTCCTTGGTGTGACCAGTGAAGTGTACTATTGATTTTGAATAACAAAGAATGGAGGAAGCATTGTGAATAAGAAACGCTTATTGGCATGGGTTATGATGCTGGTAATGATGCTTACCCTTGTTCCGACGACAGTGCTCGCAGATAGCGGTGTTAAAGCTGAATTGACTGTTTCGGAAATTGTAGGGAAAAATCTTACCGACAAAATCGAAAGTGGAGATGTTATCGTTGTATCTGCAAAGATGACCGAAAATTCAGGCTTCTGCGCTGCGGGTTTATCGGTCGGATATGATGAGGCGAAATTGACGCTCACTAAAATTGCGAAGGGCGAGGGAATGCCCGGAACGTTGACAACAGAGGGCGCTAAGTTGCTTTGGGATCATAGTGAGGACTACTGCGGTGTAGGTGCATTCCTGGAGTTTACGTTTTCGGTGAATGCAGGGGTTGCAGATGGTGATACGGTTGTGACTCT
>ERZ857840.4678-NODE-4678-length-10233-cov-25.716840_pt1 | contig 10233 bp, 5 predicted proteins | sample MGYA00519760_ERZ857840 | MGnify/ENA primary metagenome ERZ857840 (study PRJEB31778, sample SAMEA3449371) | human gut metagenome | biome: human gut; feature: human-associated habitat; material: faeces | place: United Kingdom | collected 2010/2012 ... | reverse complement strand
CAGCGATAAAGTACTCAAAAGCCTCGAGACACACGTTTTCCCCTTTATCGGCAACAGGGATATCACCACACTCAATACCCCGGACCTGCTTATCCCTGTTCGTGCTGCAGAAGATAAACAGATTTATGAAATCGCCAGTCGTCTGCAGCAAAGGATATCTGCTGTAATGCGTTATGCCGTACAGTCTGGCATCATCAGATATAATCCTGCTCTGGATATGGCTGGCGCATTGACCACTGTAAAACGCCAGCATCGCCCCGCTCTTGATCTTTCACGTCTTCCTGAACTTTTGTCGCGTATTGACAGTTATAAGGGGCAGCCTGTCACCCGGCTTGCCGTTATGCTGAATCTGCTGGTGTTTATTCGTTCCAGTGAACTCAGATATGCCCGCTGGTCAGAAATTGATATTGAAAATGCCATGTGGACCATTCCTGCCGAACGCGAGCCTCTGCCAGGTGTGAAATACTCACACCGGGGTTCCAAGATGCGAACACCACATCTTGTGCCACTCAGCAAGCAGGCTGTAGCCATACTGACAGAACTTCAGACATGGGCTGGTGAAAATGGTCTGGTCTTTACGGGAGCACATGACCCGCATAAACCAATCAGTGAAAACACCGTAAATAAAGCCCTCAGGGTGATGGGGTATGACACAACCCTGGATATCTGTGGGCATGGATTCAGGACGATGGCATGTAGCGCGTTAATAGAATCAGGATTGTGGTCCCGTGATGCAGTGGAACGTCAGATGAGTCATCAGGAGCGTAATGGTGTACGTGCTGCTTACATTCATAAAGCAGAACATCTGGAAGAACGCCGACTGATGCTACAGTGGTGGGCCGATTTTCTGAATGCAAACAGAGAAAGATTTATCAGTCCATTTGAATATGCAAAGATTAATAATCCGTTAAAACAGTAATCATCCCGGGCAAATGCCCGGGAACTACTCCAGGACTATTTTCTTTGTTAAAAAAAGACAAACGGTATGAACTGATGTATTTACTGTTTACCTGATTGCACCCTACAGGGGATTATCAGAATCCACGGTTATTCATTATTTATATATCTTCAATAAAAAGGAACCTCAAAAAAATCCCGCACCCACAGGGTGATGCGGGATAACTGACGTAAGGAATGCTGCCGGGATTTGGTGGTCCCTTGTGCTGATATGAATACAGGTTCTATTCTATACAGAATCCTTTTCAGTACAAGAGACTGTATTACAGTTTGCCATATATGATTACCTGTGGTCCGGAAGAATAAGTGGCTGCGGTTTCAGACTGTCTTCCTGTACATACCTCTCTCCGTTAAAAACCATAACGGGTTCATTATCTTCGTCTGTCAGCGGATTGAATGGCGGTATATTTTCGGTACGAATACCGGTCAGCCACTGAAAAATGCCTGCGAAATTACGGGCACTGATTTTCCTGCTGACGGACTGATGAGACGTGATGTCACTGGCGGTAATAATCAGGGGAACGCTGTAGCCCCCCTGCACATGACCATCATGATGAACAGGATTAGCACTGTCGCTGACCGACAGCCCATGGTCAGAAAAGTAAAGCATTGCAAAGTGACGGGAATGCCGGCGAAGGATACCATCAAGCTGACCAAGAAAGTTATCCAGTTTACTGATGCCGGCAAGATAACAGGCAATTTTTCGGGAATACTGCTCCAGGTAATTATTCTGCCAGGAGTGAAGCCGATCACACGGGTTCGGATGAGACCCCATCATGTGCAGGAAAATCACCTTCGGAGTGGATGTATCTGCCAGCGCACGTTCTGTTTCCTGTAACAACAACATGTCATCCGTTTTACGGGAAGCAAAGCTGCCTTTCTTGAGGAAAACAGTATGGTCCGCATCAGAAGCAATAACAGAGATGCGTGTGTCATGCTCTCCCAGTTTTCCCTGATTGGATATCCACCATGTGCTGTATCCTGCTTTTGCTGCCAGCGCCACCACGTTGTTGCCGGAATCAGGGTTCTGCTCATAGTCATAAATCAGTGTCCGGCTCAGGGAAGGCACGGTGCTGGCTGCTGCCGATGTATAACCGTCAATAAATAAACCGGGAGCCGTATTCAGCCATGGTGTGGTTGGCTCGGGATAACCATATACCGACATATAATCCCTGCGGACACTCTCACCAGTAACAATAACAATCGTGTCATATAATGGTGCTCCCGGCAGGATTTTCCAGCTGTCAGCACCGTGCCGACTCAGTTGTTCATAACGCTGCATTTCACGCAATGTGTCAGTTGTCCCCACAACTGTTCCTTTAACCATCCGTAACGGCCAGCTGTTTACAGAGCATAATACGAATAACAACAGAGCCATCGCGTTACGTTGACCACGGTGGTGTGTCCGCCAGAAAATAACCATGAACACCAGAATCGCGGCACTGACCAGAAAATGATAAACAGGAATCATCCCGGTAAACTCCGCAGCCTCATCCGCCGTGGTCTGCAACAACGCGACAATAAAACTGTTGTTGATTTTTCCGTACGTCATACCGACAGGTGCATACAGTGCACAACAGAACAGAAATAACAGAGCTGTAATGGATGTAAGGGTATTTCTGTGTGCAAGAATCAGAAGGAGAAACAGCAGCAACACATTCCCGGTGGCATTCTTCTCAGTGTATCCGCATGCGGCAGTGGTTATTACACACATGCCCGGGAAGAATAAAAACAATAAAATCCGGGATATATTGTCCGTATAAAACAGCTTTCTGATATTCATCGGAGTATATCGACAACATTATTGTGAAGAGAATAAAAATCAGAAGTCTCCTGTGAAACAGATAACAGACAACCCTGCAGTATAATTACTGCAGGGAGTCTTCGTTTAATTACAGAAGATGGGTAATTATTATCTTTCAGGAGCAGTTTTGTCAGAAGTTATAAGTCACACCAAGCATGATGTCATGACTTTTAACATCAACTTCTGATTTATATTTATCGCCCCACTCGTCCTTGTAACTCACACTGCTGTCACCTGCATCAAGATAGCGATAGCTGAGGTCCAGAGCGATATCCGGGGTTACGTCATAGCGGACACCCGCGCCAAAGCTCCATGCGAAGTTGTCAGCAGAGCCTGAACGTGACAACGATTCGCGACCACTGCTTCCGTACCCATAATCCCAGGTACTGATACCGGTTGTTTTCTGGTGAATTCTGGCGTAGCCAATCCCTGCAGATACCCATGGTGTGAATGCACTGTCATTCCGGAAGTCATAGTACGCATTCAGCATCAGTGTGTTGACTGACACCTCATTCTTCAGGTCATCACGCCAGTAACCGCCTGACCAGCTGTCTTTATCTACGTTATACTTCGAATCAGCTTTTCCACGAGCGTAAAACTCCAGTTCCGTACGAACCGGAATACTGAACTGCGGGTAAAAATCATAACCGGCCGCGATACCGCCACTGAATACCGTATCATGGCCATCACCGCCTTTATATTTTGATGTTTCCTCTCCATCACCCGACAGGAAACGCTGGTCTGCAAGTGACATAACAGAAGCACCTGCTTTACCGGTCACATAAAAGCCTGTTTTGCTCTCATCAGCCAGAGCCTGGGTCGAAAACATGCCTGCCATGGCAAGCGCTGAAACCGCAATAACCTTATTCATTTCAATCATCTCCGCTATCACTTTCCCCGAACGATAAATGGGGTTGCTCATTCTAAAACCATGCAAAAGATAGGGTAAAAGGAATGTTTTCGATCGAATCGATCGATAAAATCGATCGTGCCCGATAAAGTTTTCTTATCGTACCCATAAAAATGGTAAGGGCTGGTTTAAGAGGTAATCGCAGCGGCATGGAAGTATTAAGACCAAAACAGCACGAGATAAAGCGGCTGAACGTCAGATGAGCCACATGGAACGTAATTCATTAAGGGCGGCTTATATCCATAAAACAGAACACCTGGAATAGCGTCGGTTGATGCTACAGTGGTGGGGGGATTTTCTGGATACAAACTCGAAAGAAAATACCAGCCCCTTTGAGTATACGAAGATTAACAATCCATTAAAATATTAAGCACTCCGGGCAATCTGCCCGGAGTGCTTTAGCTGGCATAACGGGCTACTGATCTCCTCTGGTTACAGATAACGACTTCAGCCCTCTGAAAGAGAAAAGCGGAAGCTCAGGAAGGTTGTGATTTGCTTTTAACCTTTTTAATTTAGAAGTATTATTTTGAGATTAATCCACTTCCCATCGTCATCCTTTTTGGTGTGCGTGAAAAGCTATTTTTAAGGTTACTGCCTCATGGAGTTATGGATATTTATAGTAGCTATTTATTTGATTTATATTCTTTTTTTCAAAAAGAAGAAAACTAAGTCCGCGGGCTCTTATACTTCCGCTCCTGTGAAAGCACCACCTAAAGAATGGCTTGCTAACAACAAAAAAAATCAGTCTGTAATGCAAAACGAGGACAGCGAAGATGACAATCTGGCTACGTTTACACTAAGTGGCGGGCGGAATGTCGAATACAGCATAACAGCCACTCAACGCCAGAATTTCTCAAAAACTACCGGTGCTTTGGCTCGTTGGATTTTTCCGGGAGAGATGATCACAATCAGTGGGATAGAGGTTACCGGCGGTCACTTCTATCTTGGGCAGCGTATGAAACCTGCCGGGCATAACTCAGGCGGTTATTATGATGGCAATAACGAGGCATCGCTAGTTGACGACACGCTTAAAATATACCCCACACCTTACATTTACGAAGATAGTTCATTAGGGTATTGGCCCAGTTTTTCCTCACTTTCACCTGAAGCTCGTGGTGCGTACCTGAGTTGGCTTGCCAGCGACAGATGCGACACTTCCTGCCCAATTGGTTACGTTTTCATTTATCTGTATGGTCTGGAAAGAAGGGCGCTTGTTGACAGCAGGGACAACAATATATCCGACGATGAGTTCTATTCTCTTTTCAAAGAGATCTGCCGTCTCAGATCGGTTTTCAATGAAAACCGATCTTTCCGGAATTACTCATCCCAGTTACTTGAAGCGATGTCCATTCTTCGTCTGAACGAAAATCTTGCAGCAGCTCTCAACGATGATTCGGAGTTCAGCAATAGCATGCAGTTCAGGTTAATCCTGGCAAAGACTGTTGATACAGGAGCCCCGGTTCCAGCGGATCTGGCTCTGACGTGGGTGACAAACCATGCTGAATACTCATTACGAACCCCCGCCCGCCGCTGTGCGAAAGAATTTGCTGCACTATTTAAACGGCGTTACACCCTTAAATACGGTGAAGGGATGGTAGTGAAGCCGAATAAAGCGCGTCTGCGTTTAGATTACACGCCTGCAAGTCCCAGTTTGCGAGGTATTCGGCTTCCTGTTCCCGACTTGCCTGATCCAGGTGCATTGAAAGGCCCTGTTCAGAAGCTTATGGCCATTGCCGATATATGCACAGGTGAACTGGATGCTTACAGTCGTTACCTTGGTAGAAAAGGTACTTCAGCAAATGATACCGCTGCAATTTTGTTGCTGCCTTCAGAAATCGTTAACGAAAGCGCAGAAAAAATATTAAGTACATTCAAACACTGGGCTGATGACGCAATCCGCAGTAAGGGTGGGATAGTTTCAGTTGCTGACTACTGGTCACATATGAATGCCACCTGTCCGGCGAAGATCAATAAAAAAGAGGCCGACTTAATGCAAGCCTTTGCACAGAAAATGGGATACTGTCTGGCTCCTGACCCCTATCACCACCACGTAAAGGCAGATGTCGATGGTGTACTTGTTTTATTCCCTGCTGGTGAAAGAGGACGTTTCTCACCTTCTCCTGAATTTATCACAGCTGTATTGACGCTCCGATTAGGTTCGGTAGTCGCCTTGATTGACAATTCTCTCGATCAAGCCGAACAGAAAGTGCTTGAGAATGCCATCAACAACAATGCCAGCTTCAGCGATGATGAAAAGCGCTCTCTGCACGCATATTTAACGTGGCAGCTTCATACTCCGGCGAATATGACGGGAATGAAAAGCCGGATTGAATTACTCGGTGCAGCGGAAAAATCAGCTGTGGGTAAGGTTATCGTTAGTGTCGCTTGCTCTGACGGCAGAATTACGCCTGCCGAAATCAAACAGCTTGAGAAGATTTATACAAGCCTGGGACTGGATCCCTCATCCGTATCAAGCAATATCCATCAGCATTCCGCAACTGAAACTGCTCTCGTTTCATCTGTACCAGCTAATCAGTCGACGGCAGGATTTACGCTGGATGCCAACGTACTTGCCCGCCACGAATCTGCCACTGATGATGTTCGTAAATTACTGAACTCAATTTTCACTGAAGAAGAACCAGAACAACCAGAAAGCGCTCCAGCCTCATTAACCGGGGAAGGGGGACTTGACTCCGCTCATAGCCAACTTTATCGCAGGTTGCTGGAGAAAGAACAATGGTCCAGAAAAGAGGCGACAGAGTTGTGTAGTAACTGGAACCTGATGCTCGGCGGTGCGCTTGAGGTGATTAACGATTGGTCCTATGCGGTGGTTGATGCACCAGTGCTGGAAGATGCTGATGATCACATTTGGATTGACCTGGAAATAGCCAAAGAATTAGAGGGTTAGTGAATGTCTGTAACACGTATAAGAGTGAAAGAGCGCGACGCTATCATTCAGTCACTTAAGTCGGGAGTAACGCCAAGAATAGGTATTCAGCATATCCAGGTTGGCCGCGTGAATGAGATAACCGCCCTCCATCAGGATATTGAACGGATTGCTGATGGCGGGGCAAGCTTCAGACTTATCATTGGTGAGTACGGTTCCGGGAAAACATTCTTTTTAAGTGTTGTACGGTCTATTGCGTTAGAGAAGAAGCTGGTCACGGTCAGTGCAGACCTTTCTCCCGACAGACGTATCCACTCATCGGGAGGTCAGGCTCGTAATCTCTACTCAGAGCTTATGAAAAATATGTCCACCAGAAACAAACCAGATGGCAATGCATTACTTAGCGTTGTGGAAAGGTTTGTTACTGAGGCAAGGAAGGAAGCTGATGCGAACGGCTCCCTGGTCTCATCCGTTATTCATAAACGCCTTGCTGCTTTGTCAGATATGGTGGGAGGATATGACTTTGCGAAGGTCATTGACGCATTCTGGCGCGGGCATGAGCAGGATAACGAAACCTTAAAATCCAATGCTATTCGCTGGTTGCGGGGCGAGTACACCACAAAAACTGATGCCCGTAATGATCTTGACGTCCGAACGATTATCTCAGACGCCTCGTTCTATGATTCTTTGAAGTTGATGAGCCTTTTTGTCCGTCAGGCAGGCTATGCCGGACTTTTAGTTAGCCTCGACGAGATGGTGAACCTCTTCAAGTTGAATAATACGCAAGCGAGAACGGCCAACTACGAACAAATTTTGCGGATCCTGAATGACTGCCTGCAAGGCTCCGCTGAAAATATTGGTTTTATCCTCGGGGGGACGCCAGAATTTCTTTTCGATCCACGTAAGGGGCTCTACAGCTATGAAGCGCTCCAGTCGCGTCTGGCAGAAAACCGATTCGCACAGAAAGCTGGCGTGATTGACTACTCGTCCCCCACGCTGCATCTTGCCAGCCTCACTCCTGAGGAACTGTATATTTTACTGAAAAACCTTCGTCATGTTTATGCTGGTGGAGATCCCGCAAATTATCTGGTGCCAGATGATGCTCTGACCGGGTTTCTGCATCACTGCAGCAAAACCATCGGAGATGCTTACTTTCGAACTCCCCGCAATACCATAAAAGGTTTTCTGGATATGCTGGCTGTGCTGGAACAAAACAGAACGATGAACTGGCAAACCCTCATTGAGGGGGTGGCGATTGAAGAAGACAAGCTCAGCGATATGGATGATGCCATTGTGGAGGAAAGTGATGACGATGATGGCCTGGCGAATTTCAGATTATGAGTAGTGCCTACAATAGTCTTGATCCCCGTGTCCGTAAGTGGGTTTATAAGCAGGGCTGGTCATCCTTAAGGCCCTTGCAGGAAAGCTCTATTCCGGCAATTTTAGCCCGTGATCGTGATGTACTAATTAGTGCAGGTACAGCTGCGGGTAAAACAGAGGCTTTCTTTCTTCCTGCCTGTTCAGCGATTGCAGATCTCACTGGTGGATTTGGCATTATCTATATCAGTCCATTGAAGGCATTAATTAACGATCAACACCGTCGTCTTGAGAGTCTTGGTGAAGCCCTGGAAATGCAAGTGACGCCCTGGCACGGGGATGTACCACAAAGCAAAAAGAAGAAAGCACGGACAACCCCTTCTGGCATCTTACTTATCACACCTGAATCACTTGAGTCTTTGCTCATAAACTCATTGGGTTGGCTCAAACAGGCGTTTTCTTCTGTGGCATACATTGTTATTGATGAGTTCCATGCTTTTATTGGCTCAGAGCGTGGTATACAGCTGCTTTCTCTGCTTAACAGAATTGACCATGTGCTGGGACGCCAGTTTAATCCAGTTCCCCGTGTCGCGTTGAGTGCCACGCTGGGAGAGCTGGAAAAAGTACCAGAACTATTGCGCCCGGATAAGAGATTACCTTGTGAAACGGTAACAGACAGTAATAGCAAAGCCACACTACAGGTTCAGGTTAAAGGTTATCTTGAGCGGGTGCCCGAAAAAGGAGAAGAGCTCCAGAGCTCTGCTGAACAGCTCGTCTGCGCGGATATTTTCAGGCTCTGCCGTGGCGATTCCCACCTGGTCTTTGCTAACAGTCGAAAGCGTACTGAAAGCATAGCGGCAACACTGAGCGACATGTGTGAAGCAAATGTCGTTCCTAATGAATTCTTTCCTCATCATGGTTCCCTTGCAAGGGAGTTGCGTGAGGCGCTTGAAGCCCGACTGCAGAAAGGGAATTTGCCCACAACCGCTGTTTGTACAATGACGCTGGAGCTGGGTATTGATATTGGTAAGGTGCAGTCTGTCATACAAGTGACACCTCCGCATTCTGTTTCCAGTCTGCGTCAACGCATGGGACGTTCAGGGCGGCGCGATTCCCCATCGGTGCTGAGAATGTTAATTACTGAACCTGAACTTACCGCAACCAGCAGCATTGTGGATCATTTACGGCTGCAGTTGGTTCAGGCGATGGCAATGATCAGGTTGATGATCTCTAAGCGCTGGTTCGAGCCTGCAGATATCCGGCAGAAACATTACTCCACACTACTACACCAGATCCTGGCTATTACTGCGCAATGGGGAGGTGTTCGTGCCGATCAGCTCTGGTCACAACTTTGCCAGACAGGTCCGTTCCGGAATGTGGATATAAATGACTTCAAAAGTCTGCTTAAACATATGGGGACATGTGGCCTGCTCACTCAACTAACCAGCGGTGAAATAGTTGTCGGGGCTGAGGGGGAGAAGCTGACTAATCACTACACGTTTTATGCCGTATTCAATACACCTGAGGAGTTTCGCATTGTAACGGGAAACCGAACTCTTGGCACAGTGCCTGTAGACTCCCCACTTTTGCCGGAGCAGCACATCATCTTCGGCGGACGGCGCTGGAAAGTGACAGAGATCGAGGTTGAAAAAAAGGTTATCTATGTTGAGACGACTAAAGGCGGTCAGCCGCCACTATTCAGTGGTACCGGGATGTCTGTTCATGATGTTGTTCGCCAGGAAATGCTCACTATCTACAGGGAAAATGATTACCGTATCGCGGTAGGCAACAAGAGAGTCGATTATGCTGATGCCGCAGCCAGAAGCCTCTTCGCGGAAGGAAGTGACAACTTCCAACGCTACAATCTACAAAATGACTGTTTTATTGCCAGTGGTCAGAACTGCTACGTGATCCCGTGGATGGGGGATAAAATTGTCAATACAATTACGTCCCTGATTATACGTTGTGGCTTTAAAGCCAGTTCATTTGCAGGTGTGATAGAGGTAGAGGACTCAGGCGTTGCCTCTGTCCAGCGTGCACTTAAGAAAATGCTATTGTCGGGGCTACCTTCAGAGTTTGAGCTTGCTGCAGTTGTTCCCGACAAGTATCTGGATAAATATGACGAGTATTTACCAGAGACTTTGCTTGCTAAAGGGTATGGGGCACAGGCGTATGATATAGAAGGAACGTGCATCTGGCTGCAGAAACACCTTCAGTAGACTGGATATGTAGTCAGGGTATAAATAAGTATTTATACCCTTATTTTTTACTTACCTGTGGACTTACTTGGCTTTAATCCCGGAGTATTGCCAGGAGTATCTTTATTATCGCGTCGGCGTTGATCCGGTTTTCCTGTTG
>ERZ857840.4676-NODE-4676-length-10240-cov-5.137653_pt1 | contig 10240 bp, 6 predicted proteins | sample MGYA00519760_ERZ857840 | MGnify/ENA primary metagenome ERZ857840 (study PRJEB31778, sample SAMEA3449371) | human gut metagenome | biome: human gut; feature: human-associated habitat; material: faeces | place: United Kingdom | collected 2010/2012 ... | reverse complement strand
CTGCCGGTACCCTTGCCGACCGGCTTTCCGTTGAGCAGCACCTCCACGTCAAAATGCTTGTCGTGGTCGGGGCCGGACTCGCCGGTCAGTTCATAGTGCAGCAGCTGATCCTTCTTCCGCTGCACCAGCTCCTGCAAGGCCGTTTTGTAATCGAAATTGTGGGGTCGCCCGGTCGGCACATCGCAGAGGATGAGCCGGTCGATGATGCCCTTCGCAGCCTCAAAGCCGCCGTCCATATACGAGGCGGCAATGACGGACTCCATCGCGTCGGAAACGATGCTGGCGCGCTTTCTGCCGCCGCCGTTTTCCTCGCCATGGCCGAGCAGGAGAAATTCGCCCAGCCGGATGGTATCCGCCTGTCTGGCAAGATTCGTCTCGCAGACGAGGTCCGCGCGGATGCGCGTCAGCTCGCCCTCCGGTTTTCCCGGGAAATTGCGGTAGAGATAGTCCGCGACGACGAAGCCGAGGATCGAGTCGCCCAGGAATTCCAGACGCTCGTTGTCATGGATCCCGCGGTCGCGGTTTTCATTTGCATAAGAGCTGTGGGTCAGGGCGTTCGTCAGAAGCGCCTTGTCCCGGAATACATATCCCAGCCCTTTTTCCAGTTCACTCAGCATGTTCCAGCTCCTTCGGCACGATCATTTTGTCCACATTCTGCCGGATGTCCTCCGTGAAGCCCGCCTCCACGGCCTGCACCGCCTGCCGGATGGCGCTGAAGATCGCGCGCTCATCCGACGAGCCATGCGCCTTGACGACCGGCTTTGAAATACCGAGCAGCAGCGTGCCGCCTGTCTCCCGGTAATCGAGCTTCGCCTTCATCGACTTGACGCCGCTCATGCAGAGCAGCGCGGCAAGCTTCGTCAAAAGGTTCTTTTTGAACATATCCTTCACCATCGACGACATGAACAGCGCCGTTCCCTCGATGCCCTTGAGCAGGACGTTTCCCGCAAAGCCGTCGGCCACGAGCACGTCCGCGCCGCCCAGCGGCACGTCGCGCGCTTCAATGTTGCCAGTAAAGTTGATTGCACCGGTCTCGCCTGCCTGCTTTAACAGTGGATAGACGGCCTTCTGCAGTTCGCCGCCCTTGGAATCCTCCGCGCCGATATTTAAAAGCGCAACGCGCGGATTCTCAATGCCCAGCACCTTTTCGGCGTAATAGGAACCCATGAATGCAAATTGCAGCAGGAATTCCGGCGTGCAGTCGGCCGTTGCACCGCAGTCGATGAGCACGGCCTCTCTGCCGGTCTTCGTCGGAATCTGCGGGGCCATGGCCGCGCGGCGGATGCCCTTGACGCGCCGGACAGTCAGCGTGGCCGCAGAGAGCAGCGCGCCGGTCGAGCCCGCAGAGACGAACGCATCTCCGCCGCCCTCCTTCAGCATATTCAGGCCCACGACCATGCTGGAATCCTTTTTCTTTTTTACAACCGTCGCCGGATCATCGTGCATATCCACGACGTCGTCCGCGTTGGCAATCTCCACGCCCTTGGGAAGCGTTTCGATGCCCTGATCCTTCAGCGCGCGCAGGATTGCCTCGCCGCGTCCGACCAGCACGACCTCGCAGTTGAAGTCCTTTGCTGCCTGGATCGCGCCCAACGCAATCTGATCAGGGGCGTTATCGCCGCCCATGGCGTCTACCAGAATTCTCATGTTGCTTCCTCCTGCCCTGTCATTTGATCGATGATTGCAAGCGACCGCTGTGCAATGGCGAGATTTTTGTTGGCTTTTCCCTTGACGCGGTGCTCGAGCGGCGTCAGAATGCCGAAATTCACGTTCATCGGCTGGAACGAGACAACGCTCGCATCCGAAATGTACGCTGCCAGCGCCCCGATGGCCGTTTCGCGCGGGAACTCGGGCAGCGGCTCATTCTTGACTTTTGCCGCCATACTGACACCTGCTAGATAACCGGAAGCTGTTGACTCGACATAGCCCTCTACGCCCGTCATCTGGCCCGCAAAGGCGACCAGCGGGTCACGCCGGTCAGCATAGTAACGGTCGAGTAGACGCGGAGAATCAAGGAACGTGTTGCGGTGCATGACGCCATAGCGGACAAATTCCGCGTCGTGCAGCGCAGGAATCATAGAAAACACGCGCTTCTGCTCCGGGAATTTCAAATGGGTCTGAAAGCCGACGATATTGTAGACGGAGCCTGCGGCGTTATCCTTGCGCAGCTGCACAACGGCATACGGCTCACGGCCTGTTTTCGGGTCCTTCAGCCCAACGGGCTTCAAGGGTCCATAGCGCAGAGTATCGACGCCACGGCGGGCCATGACCTCGACGGGCATACAGCCCTCGAAGACATGCTTGTCCTCAAAGCCGTGCACCGGTGCTTCCTCCGCCGTTTTAAGTGCTTCGACAAAGGCAAGGTATTCGTCTTTGTCCATTGCGCAGTTGACATAATCCGCATCACCACGATCGTATCGGGATGCAAACCACGCCTTGTCCATGTCGATGGACGAGAAAGTCACAAGCGGCGCAGCGGCATCGAAAAAACTCATATACTCCTGTCCGCCGAAATAGCGTTGGATCGCATCGCTCATCGCGTCAGAGGTCAGGGGGCCAGTCGCAATGACAGCCGGGCCTGCCGGAACCTCAGCTGCTTCTGCTTCCACGACGGTGATATTGGGATGCGACCGGATTTTTTCCGTTACCATGCCGGAAAAACCATAGCGGTCAACGGCCAGCGCACCGCCTGCCTCGACGCGGTTTGCTTCCGCGCAGGTCAGAATCAGGCTGTGCAGCCGCCGCAGTTCCTCTTTCAGAAGGCCAACGGCGTTTTCCAGACGGTCGCCGCGCAGAGAATTGGAGCAGACGAGTTCAGCAAAGTCCGCGCAGTGGTGCGCAGGCGTCATTTTCTGCGGCTTCATCTCGGTCAATGTCACATGAATGCCACGCTCAGCCAGCTGCCACGCAGCCTCGCAGCCTGCGAGGCCTGCACCGATCACTTTCACTTCCAGCATGTTGGGGTGTCCTTTCTATCTCTGTATCAGAACGGAAGATCGTCTTCCGGCTCGGTCTTTTTGGCAGCTTTTTTGGCAGCTGGTTTTTTAGCCGCAGGCTTTTTTGCCGCTGCCTTCTTCGCGGCAGGCTTCTTTGCAGCCGCCTTTTCGGTGGGCTTTTTCGCTGCCGCTTTCTTTGCAGCTTTCTTTTCCTCTGCCTGCTTCTGCGCAGCTTCGGCAGCGGCCTCGGCGTTGGATTCCGCAGTTGCGGCCTCGCCGGTCGCAGTGGACTTGCGGCGATAGCCGCGCCTGTCCTCCGGCAGGAAGTTGGAGCACTCAGGATTTGCGCAGAACGGCTTCATCGCACCCTTGCCGGAACGCTTGAACATCGTCTGGCCGCAGACCGGGCAGTCCTGATCCGTCGGCACATCCCAGGTCATGAAGCCGCAGGCCGCGCCGCGCTCACAGGCGTAATAGGCATAGCCGCGCTTGCTCTTGCGCTTGAGGATGGCGCTGCCGCACTTCGGGCAGCGGCCCGGCATTTTTTCCGTGATGGCCTTCGTGAACTTGCACTCCGGATAGCCGGGACAGGCGAGGAATTTGCCGAACCGGCTCGTCTTCACGACCAGATTGCGGCCGCAGATCTCGCACTTCTCCTCGGAGACCTCATCGGGCACCTTGAGCCGGGTATCCTTGAGCGCCTCCTCGGCGTCGAGCATCTCCTGATGAAAATCGGTATAGAACTCCTCCAGCACGTTTTTCCAGCGGCGCTGACCGGCCTCGACCTGGTCGAGCTGCTTTTCCATGTCGGCGGTGAATTCCACGCTGATGATATTGGGGAACCGGTCCATCATCAAGCCGTTGACGACCTCGCCGAGCTTGGTCGGCGAGAGCTTTTTATCGGTCTTGACGACGTATTCGCGGTCCTGGATGGTGGCGATGATGGCGGCGTAGGTCGACGGACGGCCGACGCCCTTCTCCTCCATCGCACGCACGAGCGAAGCTTCGGTATAGCGGGCGGGCGGCTGGGTAAAGTGCTGCTGCTTGTCGAAGCCTGCGACCGTGAGCGCCTCGCCGGGGGTCAGATCCGGCAGCGGCGAGTCGAGCTTTTCCTGCTCGTCGTCGCGGCCTTCCTCATAGATGGCGGTAAAGCCGGAGAATTTCATGCTCTGGTGCGTGGCGCGGAAAACATGCCTGCCGCAGGCGGCCTCGATGGCCGTCACGTCGTACAGGGCGTTTGCCATCTGGGAGGCGATGAAGCGGCTCCAGATGAGCTTGTAGAGCCGGAACTGCTCCTTGGTCAGATCGTGCTCGACCATCTCCGGATACAGCGCGACGTTCGACGGGCGGATGGCCTCGTGCGCGTCCTGCGCGCCGGATTTCGGCTTGTAGCGGCGCGGCTCGCCGCTGGCGTAGGCGTCGCCGTAGCGGCTGCGGATGACGCTGCCGGCAGCGGCCAGCGCCTCCTCCGAGATGCGCAGCGAGTCGGTACGCATGTAGGTGATGAGACCCACCGTGCCCTCGCCCGTGATGTCCACGCCCTCATAGAGCTGCTGGGCGATGGCCATGGTGCGGCGCGGCGTCATGTTGAGCTTGCGCGAGGCCTCCTGCTGTAAGGTGGAAGTGGTGAACGGCAGCGACGGGGAGCGCTGCTTGTCCGTGCGCTTGATGTTCGTCACAGTAAAGGACTTGTCGCCGATGTCGGCAATGATGCCGTCCACCTGCTCGCCGGAGGCCGGCTCGACCTTTTTACCGTCCTTGCCGTAATAGTGCGCCTCAAAGGTCTTGTGCGTCGCCTCGTCGGTGAGGTCGGCGTCAAGTGTCCAGTATTCCTGCGCCTCGAAGGCCTGAATTTCCTTTTCGCGGTCGTCGACCATGCGCACAGCGACGGACTGCACGCGGCCCGCGGAGAGGCCGCGGCGGACCTTCTTCCACAGAAGCGGGCTCAGCTGATAGCCCACGATGCGGTCGAGCACGCGGCGCGCCTGCTGCGCGTCGACCAGGTCCTGGTCGATGGCGCGCGGCTCCTTGATGCTCTCGGAGACGACCTTTTTCGTGATCTCGTTGAAGGTCACGCGCTTGGCCTTTTCATCGTCCAGATTCAAAAGCGCTTTTAAGTGCCACGAGATGGCTTCGCCCTCGCGGTCCGGGTCCGTTGCAAGATACACGGTGTCGCTGCTCTTGGCGGCCTTTTTGAGCTCGCTGATGAGCTCCTCTTTTCCGCGGATGGGCTGATAGACAGGCTCGAAGTCGTGCTCGATATCAACGCCCAGCTTGCTTTTCGGCAGGTCGCGCAAATGGCCCATGCTGGCCTTGACCTCGTAGTCTTTGCCGAGATATTTTCCAATGGTTTTCGCCTTTGCCGGAGACTCGACGATCACCAGATGCTTTTTTGCCATGAATGTTATTCCTCCAGTAGTGTGACGGTCAAAGAAAAATGCTTGCCGCTGCCCTGCTCGACGTAGCCCTCAAGCTCCATCATCGTCAGCGCGGAAAGAACACGGCGCGTGGGGATCTGCGTCTTTTCGATCAGATCGTCCACCTGCAGCGCGCCGTCTTTCAGCGTGCGCAGAATGGCGATCTGGTCGTCGGTCAGCCCCGCGTCGTTGGTTTTCAAATTCAGTGTCGGCAGCGACAGTATTTCCTCCGCCGCGGCCTGCTTGGCGCGCGCTTGCTCCTCGCGCGCCTGATAGCCGAGCGTACGCGGAAGCTCCACGCGCTCGCCGAGTATTTTATGCGGATAGATGGCCTCGTACTCGCGCAGCACATCCCAGCTGTCGGTGATGAGGCCCGCCGCGCCGTCCGCGATCAAACGGTTGCAGCCGCGGCTGAGTGGCGCGTCGATCGGACCGGGAACGGCGAAAACATCGCGTCCCTGCTCAAGCGCGGTATTCGCCGTGATGAGCGCGCCGCTCTTTTCCGGCGCTTCAACCACGATGGTCGCGAGGCTCAAGCCGCTGATGATGCGGTTTCGCACGGGAAAATGCCACGCCTCGGCCGCCGTCCCGGGCGGATACTCGCTGATGAGCGCGCCCGAGGCCGCGATATCGCGGTACAGCCACGCATTCTCCGCCGGATAGACGACGTCGAGCCCGTTGCCGAGCACGGCGATGGTCTTTCCGCCCGCGCGCAGCGCGCCGCGGTGAGATGCGCTGTCCACGCCCGCCGCCGCGCCGGAGATCACGACCGCGCCCTGCTTGCACAGGCCGTAGGCGATCTTCTCCGCCGCTTCGATGCCGTAGGGCGAGGCCTTGCGCGTGCCGACCATGGCGACAGCGACCTCCTCGTCGATAACGGGGAGCTGGCCTTTGACATAAAGCAGGCACGGCGGCTCAAAGATATTGCGCAGGCGCATCGGATAGTCCGCGTCCTGCATCGTGAGAAGCCGCAGCCCCAGCCGCGAACACGCGCCGAGGATACGGTCGGCGTTTTCCAACGATTTTTCCGCGAGCAGTGCGATCTGCCGCGGCTCGATGCCCTCGACGAGGCGGTACTCGTCCTCGTCGGCATAGTAGACGTTCTCCGGCGTGCCGAAATAGTCGAGCAGCAGAAGCTTTGAGCGGTTTGTCAGTCCCTTGACCTCCGAGAGCCACACCCAGTATTTAAGGCCCGCCATGAAGAGCACCTCCTTGTTTGTTTCAGCGATACATCTCCCACAGAACGACCGTCGCCGCGATGGCCGCGTTGAGCGACTCGCAGCGCGGGCTCATGGGAATTTTGAGCGTTTTGGCGCACTCATCCAGCATTTGCTGCGACAGTCCGCGCCCCTCGCTGCCGATGGCGACAGCGGCTTTGGACAGGTTCGCGTCAGACAGCGGCATGGTGTCCTCGCGCAGCGCCGTGCCGTAGAGCGGGACGCCGCTTTTACTGAGCAGCGCGAAAAGCTCCTCCGGCGTGACGCTGTACGCCTCGCGGCGGAAGATCGCGCCCATCGTGGCGCGCGCCGTCTTGGGATTGAAGAGGTCGGCGCAGGCGTTGACTAAGAACACGCCGTCGCACTCAAACGCGTCCGCCGTGCGCAGGATGGTCCCCACGTTCCCGGGGTCCTGCACGCCGTCCAGCACGAGATAGTGCTTACCCGCAAGCGTTTCGGGCAGCTTCGTCTCGGGAAGCGCGACCGTAAACAGTGCGCCCTGCGGCGTCTCCATCGGGCTCACCGAGCGCATCAGGTCTTCGCTCACGCACACGGCGCGCACGGTATCGGGAAGCGTTGGAATCTCCACACCGTCAGAGAACACCGCCGTTTGGACCGGCGCGCCCCACTTGAGCGCTTCGTCCAAGAGCTTTGTCCCGTCGCAGAGATATTCGCCGCTCTTTTTGCGGTAAGACCGGGAGGAAGCGAGCTTGCGCAGGTGCGTCATCAGCGGATTCTGCCGGCTCGTGATGGTTTCCACGTTCATTTTTCCTCTTCCCTCCCAGTTTCTTATTTAATATGTATCACACTATATTATCAACTGCCGCCCTTTGTCAAGCAAAAGAATCTTTTGCACCGTTTCACTTTTGCGCGGATCGGTGCGCCGCGGCTTTACAGTTCGCCCCCTTTTGTGGTACACTGAGCGTGAAATATCACGCAGCATGACTGCAAGGAGGTACCCCAAAATGGAATCTGCCAAATCGCGTTTTCTGCGCTATGTGACCTATTACACCACCTCGGATGAATTCACCGGCACCTCGCCCTCTACGGAGCGGCAGAAGGTCCTCGGCCGCGCGCTGATGCAGGAGCTTGAAGCGCTGAAGCTCGAGGACGTCCACATGGACGACTGCGGCAATGTGCTTGCAACGCTCCCCGCGAGCGAGGGCGTGGACGCGCCCGTCATCGCGCTCATCGCGCACATGGACACCGCTCCCGACGCTTCGGGCGAAAACGTCAAGCCCCGCCTTGTGCGCTACGAGGGCGGCGAGCTGAAGCTCAACGACACTGTCTCCCTCACCGAGGCGCTCTGCCCCGGCCTTGAAAGCCATGTGGGCGAAGAGCTCATCGTCACCGACGGCACGACGCTCCTCGGCGCGGACGACAAGGCCGGCGTCGCCGAGATCATGGCCGCGGTCGAGACGATGATTGAGAAAAACGTCAAACACGGCGAAGTGCGCGTCATCTTCACGACCGACGAGGAGATTGGCAACGGCGTGGACGGGCTCGACGTGCAGGAGCTCGGCTGTGACTACGGCTACACCGTGGACGGCGGCCCGCTCGGTGAGATCGAATTTGAAAACTTCAACGCCGCGTCCGCCGTTCTGACGGTGCACGGCGTCGGCGTCCACCCCGGCAGCGCCAAAAATGTCATGATCAACGCCGCGACCGCAGCGATGGCCTTCCACGCGATGCTGCCTGAGGACGAAGTGCCGGAGAAAACCGACGGCTACGAGGGCTTTTTCCACCTGACCGAGATGAGCGGCAGCGTGACCGAGGCGACGCTCCGCTATATCATCCGCGACCACGACCGCGAGCGCTTTGAGGAGAAAAAGGCTCTCTTCGCCGACTGCGCCGCGCGCCTCAACGAAATTTACGGCGACGGCACGGCCGAGGCCCAGATCAATGACAGCTACTACAACATGAAGGAGAAGATCCTCCCCCACTTCCACCTCATCGAGCGCGCGGAAAACGCCTTCCGCGCCAACGGCGTCGAGCCTCAGTGCGTGCCCATCCGCGGCGGCACGGACGGCGCGCGCCTGTCCTGGGACGGGCTGCCCTGCCCCAACCTCTCCACCGGCGGCTACAATTACCACGGCGTGCGCGAGTGGATCCCCGCGGACAGCCTTGAGGCCATGACGAACGTGCTCGTCACGCTGACGGAGAGCTTTGCCGAATGAGGCAATCGTTATCGTAACAAAGAATTGGAGTGATTTTGTGATGAATCCTGTCGAAAAGCTCGCACTTTTGCGCGCGGAGATGAAAAAGCGCCACTTGGACGCCTACGTCGTCGTGACCGATGACTTTCACGCATCCGAATATGTCGGCGCGCACTTTAAGGCGCGCGAATTTCTCTCCGGCTTCACCGGCTCTGCCGGTACGCTCGTCGTGCTGCCGGACGCCGCCGCACTGTGGACGGATGGCCGCTACTTTTTGCAGGCCTCGCAGCAGTTAGAGGGCAGCGGTATTGAGCTCATGCGCATGGGCCAGCCCGGCGTGCCTGAGATCCCCGCGTTCCTGCGCGACCACGTTCCTGAAAACGGCTGGATCGGCTTCGACTCGCGCACGATCAGCAACGACTTCGCCCGTTCGATCGGCGAAAAGACGCGCGAGAAGCACATCCGCTTTGCGGGCGGCGAGGACCTTGTCGACCTTGTGTGGGCGGACCGCCCCGCGCTCTCGTGCGAGCCGGTGTGGGAGCTGGACGTAAAGTATGCAGGCCTGACGCGCAGGGAAAAGCTCGCAATGGTGCGCGGCAAGATGAAGGAGATGGAAGCAAGCGTGTTCGTCATCCCGTCCCTCGACGAGGTCGCGTGGCTGCTGAATCTGCGCGGCAACGACGTGCTCTTCACACCTGTGTTCCTCTCGTATCTGCTGCTTGAGCAGGACACGGCCACGCTCTGCGTGCAGAGAGAGGCCGTGAGCGCAGAGATCGAAGCACATTTGAAATCTGACGGCGTAACGCTCGCCCCCTATGACGACATCTACCGCCTCGTCGCGGCGCTGCCCACGGGCACCCGCGTACTGCTCGACGGCGAGCGCGCCAACTACCGCATTCTGCAAAGCGTGCCGGAGAGCGCTGAAGTCCTCGACCGCACGAGCCCCATTCAGCTGATGAAAGCGGTGAAGACGCCCGCGGAGCAGGAGAACGAGCGCCTTGCCCACATCAAGGACGGCGTGGCCGTCACGCGCTTCATCTACTGGCTCAAGCACACGATCGGCAAAGAGCCGATCACCGAGCTCAGCGCGTCGAAAAAGCTCGAATCTCTTCGCGCCGAGGGTGAGCACTATCTTGAGCAGAGCTTCGACCCCATCCTCGCCTACGGCGCGCACGGCGCGATCGTCCACTACGAGCCGACCGAGGAGACCGACATTCCCATGGAGCCGCGCGGCCTCTGCCTCGCCGACACGGGCGCGCAGTATTTGGAGGGCACGACCGACATCACCCGCACCATCGCGCTGGGGCCGCTCACGGACGAGGAAAAGCGCATCTACACGCTTGTCCTGCGCGGACACATACAGCTGGGCGCGGCCAAGTTCCTGCACGGCTGCATGGGCGAAAACCTTGACATGCTGGCCCGCACGCCGCTGTGGGAAGCGGGCCTCGACTTCAACCACGGCACGGGCCACGGCGTGGGCTTCGTCCTCGGCGGGCATGAGGGGCCTGAGCGCG
>ERZ857840.4668-NODE-4668-length-10257-cov-4.297393_pt1 | contig 10257 bp, 9 predicted proteins | sample MGYA00519760_ERZ857840 | MGnify/ENA primary metagenome ERZ857840 (study PRJEB31778, sample SAMEA3449371) | human gut metagenome | biome: human gut; feature: human-associated habitat; material: faeces | place: United Kingdom | collected 2010/2012 ... | reverse complement strand
TTCCGCCGTGAGAGGGCGGCGTCTTAACCGCTTGACCAACGAACCGTGTATTATACTATCATGGAGTTTCAAAAAAAGCAAGTACTTTTTTAAAAAAACTTGATTTTTTTTTCTGATAGTGCTATTATACCTATGATAACAACGTTGACTAGATTGAGAGAGGGCAAAAGTCCTCTCTCAATTCACGTTTATAAACATCAGGTAGCTATTCAGAACCACTTGGAACAATTCTGAATAGTTACAAATATAAAAAAGAGAGGTGATAAAATGTCAAAGGCAAGTGTATATGAGGCAAAGACGGAGAATTTTATACAACCAATTCTTGACAGCATGAATTTTGAGCTTGTTGATGTCGAGTATGTTAAGGAAGGCGGTATGAACTACCTGAGAGCATATATCGATAAGGAGGGTGGCATAACTGTTGATGACTGTGAAGTGGTTGCAAGGCAGATGAATGAGATTCTCGACAGAGAGGACTATATTCCTGATTCGTACACCTTCGAGGTCAGCTCGCCGGGGCTTGGAAGACCTCTCAAGAAGGAAAAGGACTATGTGCGCAATATGAATAAGGAGATAGAGATTCGCACATACAGGGCTATCAACAAATCAAAGGAATTTTATGGTCTGCTTAAAGCCTATGATAAGGATACAGTGACAATAACCGATGAAGACGGAAATGAGACTACATTCAATAAGAGTGATATCGCACTTATACGTCAGGCATTGGATTTTTAATTAAAGCGCACGATAACACAAATAGGAGGAAAAAATAATGAGCAATGAGTTATTAGAAGCGTTAAATATATTAGAGCAGGAGAAAAACATCAGTAAAGAAACTTTACTTGAGGCAATTGAGAACTCTCTTGTGACTGCCTGCAAGAACCATTTTGGTAAATCAGACAATGTAAAGGTAGAAATAGATCCTGAGACATGTGCTTTCTCATGCTACCAGGAGAAGACGGTTGTAGATACGGTTGAGGATCCGGTTGAAGAGATTTCCTTAGCAGATGCGCACAAGGTAAACGGTAACTATCAGCTTGGAGATATCGTGAGAGTTGAGGTTAAGTCAAAGGAATTCGGACGTATCGCTACACAGAACGCAAAGAATGTTATCCTTCAGAAAATCCGCGAGGAGGAGAGAAAAGTAATATTTGACGAGTACAACAGCAAGGAAAAGGATGTTGTGACAGGTGTTGTTCAAAGATACATCGGAAAGAATGTCAGCATCAACTTAGGTAAGGCAGATGCACTTCTGACTGAGAGTGAGCAGATAAAGGGTGAGGTATTCAAGCCTACAGAGCGTATCAAGGTATATATCCTTGAGGTTAAGTCCACATCAAAGGGGCCAAAGATTCTTGTTTCAAGAACACACCCTGAGCTTGTGAAGAGACTTTTTGAGTCAGAGGTTACAGAGGTTAAAGAGGGCATAGTTGAGATAAAGGCTATTTCACGTGAGGCCGGAAGCAGAACAAAGATTGCAGTATGGTCAAATGATCCAAACGTAGACCCTGTAGGAGCATGTGTAGGTATGAATGGTGCCAGAGTAAATGCTATCGTAAATGAGCTTCGTGGTGAGAAAATAGATATCATCACATGGGATGAGAATCCGGCAATACTTATCCAGAACGCACTTAGCCCTGCAAAGGTTATCTCTGTTATCGCAGATGCAGATGAGAAATCAGCAAAGGTTGTTGTTCCGGATTATCAGCTTTCACTTGCAATCGGTAAGGAAGGACAGAATGCAAGACTTGCAGCAAGACTTACAGGCTTCAAGATTGATATCAAGAGCGAGACACAGGCCAGAGAGTCAGGGGACTTCATGGATTATGAGAATGACTATGAAGAGGATGATTATGATGACGATTATGATTATTCGGATGATGAGCTTGCTGAGAACGAGAGATTAGCTGATACAGAACAGGCAGATGTACAGACAGAGGCTTTAGATACAGAGGCTGACGAGAACGAAGCAGCAGGTACAGAAAATGATGCGGCAGCTTTAGAAGCAGATGCTTCTGATATCGATGAGACAGATGATGCGGCAGATAGTGGTGATGAGCAGTAATGGCAAATAAAAAGATTCCAATGCGCAAATGCGTAGGCTGTCAGGAGATGAAGGAAAAGAAGTCACTTATTCGCGTGGTAAAGACTGCGGAGGGCGACATAATTCTCGATGACACCGGCAAGAAAAACGGCAGGGGAGCTTATATATGTAAGAGCCTTGAATGCTTTAAAAAGGCTAAAAAGACAAAGGCACTTGAGCGTTCCCTTGGTGTTAGTGTATCAGAACAGGTATATGAGGAGCTTGAAAAGGAGATGAACCAAATTGACAGATAGAGTACTTTCTATGCTGGGATTAGCAGCAAAGTCAGGCAATGTGGTTAGCGGAGAGTTTTCTACCGAGAAAGCTGTAAAGACAGGAAAGGCATTTTTAGTGATAGTTGCAGATGATTCATCAGACAACACAAAGAAGCATTTTTCGGATATGACTGCTTTCTATGAGGTTCCGATTTATTTTTATAGTGACAAGGTGGGGTTAGGGAATGCAATAGGCAAAGAGTTTCGCGCTTCCCTTGCAGTAACGGATGAAAACCTTGCAAATGCAGTGATAAAAAAGCTGCAGCCGAATAAAACTGAATAATGGAGGAAAATAGATATATGGCAAAAATGAGAGTTCATGAACTTGCAAAAGAATTAAATATAAAGTCGCAGGACGTCATAGACACATTAAACGGCACACAGTTTGCTGTCAAAAATGTGCAGAGCGGTCTTGAGGATGAGGCACAGCAAATTGTACGAAAGAAGTACGCAAAAACAGAAGTAAAAAAAGATGCACCTAAGAAGGAAGAACCTAAAAAGGATGAGTCTAAGGCAGCCGACAGACCAAAGAAAAAGGCAAGCATCACAGCAGTTTTCAATGCCCAGTACAGTAAGCAGGGTAGGAAAACAAATGGTGGAAACGGCAGCGGAAATAATGGAAATAACAGTTCGCAGCGCAGGAATGGCAATGGCAGACGCGATAATCAGTCATCACGTCCTGAGCAGCACAGCATTATTAAGCCAAGACCTGTCGGAGAGAGAGCTATGCGCCCTATAAGTGAGCGTACAGCGGATCCGTATGCAGATATGAAGGTAACCAATTCGCGTCCGGCACGTCAGGCTGACGCTGATAGAAGAAGCGACAGACGTCAGGACAATGGCGACAGAATCAACAACAGAAACACTGACAGAAATGCCGACAGGAGCAGAAATACGGACAGAAACAGCGATAGAAGAACAAACAATCGCGACAACAATAACCGAGATAACAGCAGAGACAATAATAGAGACAATAACAGAGGCTTCAGAAATGACTCCAGACGTCCTGCAGAGGGTGGCAGAAGCTTTGACAGAAATAATGACAGAAGCAGAAGCAATGACAGAAGCAGGAGCAATGACAGAAATAACGATAGAACAGGCAGCAGAGGTGATGACAGAAATCGTTTCAGAAAAGAAACAGTTGCAGTTGCAGCTCCTGATGATGTAAGAGGAAAGGAGAGCCGCGACAGAGGCAACGATAGAAAGAATAAGCATAATCACAATCAGAGCCAGAAGCAGGATAAGCTCGGAAAGAAGCAGGAGAATTACATCAATCTCGAGAAGCACGGCGGTAAGAAAAAGCCACAGCAGCCGAAGGCACAGCCAAAAGAGGATGAGAACGAGATTAAGACAATTTCTCTTCCGGAGAAGATTACAATAAGGGATTTAGCTGATAAGATGAAGGTTCAGCCTTCAGCCATCGTAAAGAAGCTTTTCATGAAGGGCGAGATGGTAACAGTTAACTCTGAGGTTGATTTTGCAGCTGCTGAGGAGATTGCTTTAGAGTTCAATTTCATATGTGAGGAAGAGGAGAAAGTCGATGTGATTGCAGAGCTTCTCAAGGAGGATGAAGAGGATGAGAGCAAGATGGTTCCTCGTCCACCTGTAGTCTGCGTAATGGGTCACGTAGATCATGGTAAGACATCACTGCTTGATGCCATCAGACAGACACGTGTTACAGACCGTGAGGCAGGTGGTATTACACAGCACATTGGTGCATCTGTTGTATCAATCAATGGCCAGAACATCACATTCCTTGATACACCGGGACATGAGGCATTTACAGCAATGCGTATGCGTGGTGCAAACTCTACGGATATCGCAATCCTTGTTGTTGCTGCAGATGATGGTGTAATGCCGCAGACTGTTGAGGCAATAAACCATGCAAAGGCAGCAGGTGTTGAGATTATCGTTGCAGTCAACAAGATAGATAAGCCAAGTGCCAATATCGACAAGGTTAAGCAGGAGCTCTCAGAGTATGAGCTTATCCCGGAGGATTGGGGCGGAAGCACAATATTCTGTCCTGTATCTGCACATACTAAGGAGGGTATCGACAATCTCCTTGAGATGATTCTTCTCACAGCAGAGGTGCTCGAGCTCAAGGCTAATCCTGATAGAAACGCAAGAGGTCTCGTAATTGAAGCACAGCTTGATAAAGGCCGTGGTGCGGTTGCTACAGTGCTTGTACAAAAAGGAACACTCCATGTCGGAGATCCTATCGCATGTGGAAGCAGCTATGGTAAGGTAAGAGCCATGATTGATGACAAGGGCCGCAGAGTAAAGGAGGCTAAGCCTTCTACACCTGTAGAGATACTTGGACTCAACAGTGTGCCTTCAGCAGGTGAGACATTTGTGGCATGCGATTCAGAGAAGGAGGCAAAGGCATTCTCTGACACATATATTTCAGAGGAGAAGAATAAGCTCATAGAGGATACAAAGGCAAAGATGTCACTTGATGATCTGTTCTCACAGATTCAGTCCGGCAATATGAAGGAGCTTGATATCATCGTAAAGGCAGATGTACAGGGTTCAGTTGAAGCTGTTAAGCAGAGTCTTGTCAAGCTTTCAAATGAGGAGGTTGTGGTCAAGGTCATCCATGGTGGCGTTGGTGCCATCAACGAGTCAGATGTTATCCTTGCATCAGCATCAAATGCAATCATCATTGGCTTTAACGTCAGACCGGATCCTGTTGCCAAGGCTACAGCAGACCGTGAGGGCGTAGATATCAGACTTTACAAGGTCATCTACAATGCAATCGAGGATGTATCTGCTGCCATGAAGGGTATGCTGGATCCTGTATTTGAGGAGAAGGTTATCGGACATGCGGAAATCAGACAGATTTTCAAGGCTTCAGGCGTTGGAAACATTGCAGGTTCATATGTGCTTGACGGATTTATGGAGAGAGGCTGCCGTGTCAGAATTAGCAGAGAGGGTGAGCAGATATTCGAGGGAGACCTTGCTTCACTCAAGAGATTCAAGGATGACGTCAAGGAGGTCAAGACAGGCTATGAGTGTGGTCTTGTATTTGACGGATTTAATGATATTCAGGAATTCGATATAGTTGAAGCTTACAAGATGGTAGAGGTTCCGAGATAATCATATATTGGTTATCTTGAATTAATGCAGCTATTCGGATAGTTACGGTTTAATATAAAAAGAAAGCGGGATTATATGAGAAAGAACAGCATAAAAAATATTCGTATCAACGAAGAGGTAATGCGTGAACTGTCAAATATCATACGCGGTGAGATAAAGGATCCGCGTATCAATCCCATGACAAGTGTTGTTGCTGTCGAGGTGGCACCTGATTTAAAGACAGCAAAGGCTTATATCAGTGTGCTTGGTGACAAGAGATCACAGGCTGATACGCTTGCAGGACTTAAGTCAGCGGAGGGATATATACGCAGAACTCTCGCAAAGAACATCAATTTAAGAAATACACCTGCCATTACATTTATCATAGACCAGTCTATAGAGTATGGTGTTGAGATGTCTAAAAAGATTGATGAAGTAACAAAAAATCTCAAAGAGGATTAACAAAGAGGATTGATTATGACAGAGATTGATTCTATTTTAAAGGATGCACAATCAGTTGCCGTTTCCGGTCATGTGAGACCGGACGGCGACTGTGTCGGTTCAACACTTGCTGTATACAACTACATAAAGGATTATTATCCTGATATAAAGGCAAGGCTTTATTTAGAGCCAAGCCCAAACATCTTTAAGTTTATGCAAAGAGCAGATGAGATTGACAGCAGCTATGCGGATGATACAGTATACGATCTGTTCATAGCATGTGATTGCAGTGACACAGGCAGACTGGGAAGTGCAGCTAAGTATTTTGAGTCTGCAAAAAGGACACTTTGCATAGATCATCATGTTACAAACGGGGCCTTTGCAGACGCAAATTACATCTTTCCGGATGCGAGCTCGACCTGTGAGCTTGTGTTTGAACTTCTGCCGAAGGAGCGCATCACAATACAGATAGCAGAGTGTATTTACACAGGCATGGTGCATGATACAGGCGTGTTCCAGTATTCATGCACTTCAAAAAAGACTATGGATATAGCAGGCTCCCTGATGGAGATGGGCATTGATTATTCAAGGATAATCGATGATACATTTTATACAAAGACATTTGCTCAGAACAAGATTATGGGGCAGGCGCTTTTGAATGCTGCTTTGTATCTGAATGGTGATGTTATATTGTCTGCAGTATCGCGCGCTGAGATGGAGAAGTACGATGTGCTACCAAAGCATCTTGATGGTATTGTAAATCAGCTGCGCGTGACAAAGGATATAAAGGTTGCTGTATTTCTCTACGAAAATGAGGATGGTACCTACAAGGGCAGCCTGCGCGTAAACGGTGATTATGATGTGGCAAAGGTTGCGTCGGTATTTGGCGGCGGTGGACATGTAAAGGCCGCCGGATTTACGATTGAAGGACCGCTTGATGTGGCGACAGACCGCATCCTTACGGCAATTAAGGACAATATTTAGGGAGAGATTCTTGGGCAGATGGTTAATGGAATAATCAATGTATACAAGGAAAAGGGCTATACAAGCTTTGACGTTGTGGCAAAGCTTCGAGGCATATTCCACCAGAAGAAGATTGGTCATACAGGGACACTTGATCCTGATGCGCAAGGCGTCCTTCCTGTCTGCCTTGGAAAGGCAACCAGAGTGTGTGACCTTTTGACAGATAAGGACAAGGTCTATAAAGCGGTGCTGCTTTTAGGACAGGAGACAGATACACAGGATATTTCAGGGCAGGTCTTAAATCAGGCTAAGGTCAATGTGACTGAGCAGGCGGTGTATGATGCAATATCACAGTTTATTGGCAGACAAAAGCAGGTGCCGCCAATGTATTCGGCTCTAAAGGTCAATGGGAAAAAGCTCTATGAGCTTGCCAGGGAGGGCAAGGTTATAGAGAGAAAAGCCAGGGATATCGAGGTGTTTGATATCAAGGTTGAAAGCATTGATTTGCCTGAGGTTACGATGACGGTGCACTGTTCAAAGGGCACATATATCAGGACGCTGTGCAATGACATCGGAGAGAGACTGGGCTGCCATGGCTGCATGAAGTCACTGCTTAGAGTGAGGGTGGCAGGCTTTGATTTAGAGCATGCACTTACACTTTCGCAGATTCAGTCGAAGGTGGATGAAGGCTGCTTTGATATGGTGATGCCTGTTGACGGAGTATTCGAAAATCTGCCGGCAGTGCATACTGCTTCAGATGCCGATAAGCTTGTCAGAAATGGAAATAAAATTCCGGCAGTGCTTACGGATTATTTAAAACACAGTGCTGACTCTGATATAAGATACAGAGTATACAATCATGAGGGCATATTTGTCGGTGTGTATTCGTATCTTGATGAGACCGGTGAGTTTAAGCCGGTTAAGATTTTTATGGAATAGAATAGTATACAGATATTATGGAATATATAAGCAAAACTCTGGATTTTCATGTCAAGGAGCCGTCCGTCATCTCGTTTGGAAAGTTTGACGGACTTCACAGAGGACATGAATTTCTGATGGAAAAGCAAATTGAACAGAGCAATCTGCATGGCTACAAGCGCATCATATTTACGTTTGACATTCCTCCCAAATCGGAGGTACTTGGCGTTGAGTCAAAGGTTATAATCACAAACGATGAAAAAGAGTATGTGTTTGAAAAATCAGGTATTGACTATCTGATAGAGTGTCCGTTTGTGCCACAGGTGATGACGATGGAGGCGGATGCGTTTGTCAGATGGATAGTTAAAAGTCTTAATGTCAAGTGTATCATTGTCGGAGATGATTTCCGTTTCGGGCACAACAGGGCAGGAGACCATCGGCTGCTTTCTGCGATGGCAGGAGAGCTTGGATACGAGCTTATTGTGGTGGACAAGATAAAGGATGGAGACAGGGATATAAGCAGTACCTATATCCGCGAGGAGATTGCGGCAGGACATATTAAAAAGGCAAATGAACTGCTGGGATATCCCTTTTTTATAAAAGGAAGAGTAGTGCATGGCAGAGCACTGGGCAGGACTATTGGCATTCCGACAGTCAACCTTTCAGTGCCGCACGATAAGCTGCTTCCACCAAAGGGAGTGTATATGTCAAGAGTTCTTGTCAGGGACAACTGGTACCTTGGTGTAACTAATATAGGATGCAAGCCTACTATAGAGGGCAAAAATCCAATCGGTGCAGAGACATATATCATAGATTTTGGGCAGGATGTTTACGGACAGGATATCATGGTAGAGCTTCATAAGTTCGTAAGACCTGAGATGAAGTTTGATTCAATAGAAGCGTTAAAGAGCCAGATGAGCGCAGATATCAATTTTACAATCAATTATGCAGGCAGTCACACATTTTAGTGTGACTGTTTTTTTGCTAAATAGCCCAAAATAACGAAAAAATAACAAATATTACAGAAATGTTACAAAGAAATATTGACATTTTAACAATTTATGATATACTCGTGACCGTGGATTATCGATAGCATAAATCGGAGGCTATATGAAAAACAAGTTAAAATTAGGACAGGCAGCAGGCGTTGTAGCGTTTGCTATTATTATAGGAGCGGTATCTATGAGCTCAAGCAGCACGGTGGATGCCAGGACAACAAAGGCAGAGGCAAATAAAAACAGATCAGTGAATGCGGGTGTTGCACTTAATCTGACAGATGTGGCAGATGCCACAGAGCTTCTCACAGCAGGGGTTACATCGGCTCTTACTTATTATGGAGCTGACGTATCGGTAGCGCAAAACGACAGCAATGTTGTTACTGCATCTGCTCAGGGTGCACAGGCTGGCGATACTGCACAGGAGACAGAACAGGCAAATGAGGCATCCCAGACACCGACAGCCGCACAGACCTGTGGTTACACAAATCTTGGTATGTCAGTTATCAGCAGCGGAAACTTAAATATCAGACAGGAGGCTTCGACAGACAGTGAAGTGGTAGGTATCCTTACCAATCACAATGCCTGTGAGCTTCTTGAGGATGCCGGAGACTGGTATAAGGTTACATCAGGCAAAGTGACAGGATATGTAAGCAAGCAGTATCTTGTGACAGGAGATGAGGCAGAGTCTATTGCAGAACAGGAGATTAAAACTGTTGCCACTGTAAATACTGAAACACTGAATGTGCGTGCAGAGAAGTCAACAGAGGCTGCGGTGCTTTCACAGGTTGGAAATTCAGAGGCATTCACAGTTAATTCTGTCGCTGACGGCTGGGTTGAGATAAGTGTGGATGATTCGGTAGGATATATATCACAGGATTATGTGACACTGGCACAGGCACTTCCTACAGCAAAGACAATAGAGCAGGTGAAGTATGGTGACGGCGTATCGGATGTAAGGGCATCTGTTGTATCGTATGCGTTACAGTTTGTCGGAAACAGATATGTGTGGGGAGGCACAAGCCTTGAGAATGGTGTTGACTGCTCAGGTTTTACAATGAGAATACTTGGAAAGTATGGAGTTTCGTTACCGCATTCATCAAAAGCACAGCCTTCATGTGGCACAAAAATCAGCGCATCTGATGCAAAGCCGGGAGATTTATTCTTCTACGGAAGTGGAAGGAGTATCTCACATGTTGCAATTTATATCGGAAACGGACAGATTGTACATGCTAGCAACAAGCGTGATGGAATCAAGGTTTCAAATGCATATTACAGAAATCCGATTTGTGTCACAAGATATTTGCCGGATTAATAAAAAAACAGTTTACAACAAATGCTTACTATGCTATACTGCATAGGTATGGTTTTGCCCATGTTCGGTAGTTGGACACTCCGACCTATTGCTGAGCATCATACAGTTATCAGGGCGCATTATAATATAAGGAGGATCAACAATGATCGCAAAGGAAAAGAAACAGGCTATTATTGCAGAGTACGGTAGAAC
>ERZ857840.4666-NODE-4666-length-10260-cov-17.243312_pt1 | contig 10260 bp, 5 predicted proteins | sample MGYA00519760_ERZ857840 | MGnify/ENA primary metagenome ERZ857840 (study PRJEB31778, sample SAMEA3449371) | human gut metagenome | biome: human gut; feature: human-associated habitat; material: faeces | place: United Kingdom | collected 2010/2012 ... | reverse complement strand
GCTGCGCCCCCGGCACGACGCCGGAGGTCTGCCCGGACTGCAAGGGCACCGGCAGCGTGCGCACCACGCAGCGCACCCCCTTCGGCATGGTGCAGACGAGCGGCGCGTGCAAAAAGTGCGGCGGCCGCGGCAAGATCATCCACCAGCCGTGCCCGCGCTGCGGCGGACGCGGCGCCGTGCGCAAGAATCAGACCATCAAGGTCAAGATCCCGGCCGGCATCGACGACGGGCAGACGCTGAATCTGCGCGGCAAGGGCAACGCCGGGCTGGACGGCGGGCCGGCAGGCGATCTGCTCATCACGGTCTTTGTCAAGCCGCACCCGCTCTTCGAGCGCGACGGCAACTCCGTGCTCATGGAGATGCCGGTCACGTTTGCACAGGCGGCGCTCGGCGCAGAGATCGAAGTGCCGACCATCGACGGCCGCGTCAAGCTCACCATCCCCGAGGGGACGCAGCCGGGCAGCGTGTTCCGTCTGCGCGGCAAGGGCATCCCGTACCTGCAGAGCAAGGGCGGCCGCGGCGACCAGTTTGTCACGATCACGATCACCGTGCCGAAGAATATGACAGCCGAGCAGAAGGAACGTCTGCACGCCTACGCCGAGTCGATGAACGAGGCCGTGAGCGAACCGCGCAGCGGCATCTTCGGCAACAAGAAAAAGCGCTGAGCGCAAGGACATACCGTCTGCACAGCGCACACAAAGCGCACATAAACAGCAAAAAAGCCAGCCACGGCATTGGATGGGTGGTCATAAAACAGTAACCCACGAAAATTACTGATATATGGCATCTGTCTGACAGGGTTGGAAAACATGAACCAGGCATCATCGAGATGAAAATCTTGATGATGCCTGGTTTTTATGTGCCACAATGCTTTTCCAACAACCCAACTGTTACCGTATGGGTACAGTGCTGGAATACATTCAACGCACATCAGGAGAATGCTATCTTTACTGCATTGCTCCACGCATAAGAGAAACCGGGTTCGCCATTTAAGAGTAACCCCAGTTTTTCTGTGGAAAGACAATTCCTGAATTGCAGAAATGAACATTCTTGAATTGTGCTTTTGACAATTCAAGAGTTGTCAAAAGCACAAGGTAATAATACTGATTATAATAAGACGGATATTAGTAAGACTGATCCTATCCTTTCTGTTCCGATAAGATGGAAAGGACAGGAAAGCTCTGCATCGCAAATTTTCGATGATAATGCGGAGTGTCCTTTTACTTCTTATTTTCTATAATAAAGCGTTTTTGGGTCTTGTCGAATATAGATGAACAGTTGAGATTTTCACTTTTTCGTGATATATTAAACATCAAGAACTTATATGCGTTTGTAGAGGTAGGAGGAACTATGGCAGTATCCTATAAAAAATTATTTCATTTGTTGATTGATAAGAATATGACTGCTGCCGAGCTGCAAAAGAAAGCCGGTTACAGTGCCAATATTTCAACCCGTCTGCGGAATGACACCTACATTTCCTTGGAGTCAGTAGAAAAAATATGTCGGGTACTGAATTGTGAAATTGACGATATCGTGGAATTCGTCCCGGATGAATCAAAGAACACGGAGGAATCTTGCCGTGAGTGAGGCATTGAACATCAAAAAATTAGAGGCTGATTTGTGGGAATCTGCCGACCTGCTGCGGGCGGGTTCCAAACTGACCTCCAATCAGTATTGTATGCCTGTTCTTGGCCTGTTGTTCCTGCGCTATGCATACAGCCGGTTCAAGAAGGTGGAGGCTGAGATCCTGAAGGATCGCCCCATGCGCCGTGGCAGAGTGATGCCGGTAGAAGCCAGCGACTTTGCCGAAAAGAGTGCGCTGTTTCTGCCCAAGGAGGCCCAGTATGATTATCTGGTGAATCTGCCGGAGGACATCACCGCCATGGGACTGCTGAACCATCAGGGCGAAGTCATGGGTAGTCTGGGCGAAGTGGTCAACAATAGTAATTGGAGGGATGACGGGACACCAGAGCCGGATCTTCTGATGGGTAAGCAGTACATGGTGTCGGCGGATATTTCAAAATGTTTCCCAAGTATTTATACCCATGCCATCCCCTGGGCCCTTGTTGGAAAACCCATTGCCAAGCAAAATGCAACTAAAACGAACCAGTGGTATAATCAAATTGATCATTTTGCGCAGAACTCTAAAAATGGTGAAACGCACAGCCTTTTAATTGGCCCACATACGTCCAATCTTTTGTCAGAAATTATTCTCTGTAAAATTGATGAAACACTTTGCAAGAAGTGGGACTACACCAGACATATCGACGACTTCTGCTGCTTTGTAAAGACGCATGATGATGCCGATCAATTTCTGGTTGATCTCAATGCTTGTCTTAAAGAGTATGGGCTCTCTCTAAATCATAAAAAAACCAAAATTGAGGCGCTTCCCGCAGCCATGACAGAGCAATGGGTAAGAAAACTTCAGAAACAAATTTTGACTTTTGGAAAATTTCATGACTATGTAGACTATCATGAAGTTCAAGTATTCATCGATTTTTGCGTGGATTTGATGTCCGAAAATAAAGACAATGCTTCGATATTGTTATATGGCATGAAAGTATTGAAAGGGCAGAAGTTGACACAAAATGCACAGCAATACTTCACAAAAATGTCTGTTTCCTTAGCACTGATCTATCCGTATATTGTGCCGTTGCTTGATGAATGTGTATTCACTCCGTGCTCAACCGATCCAGCTGAAATTGAAAAATACTTAAACCTGATTTATGAGCACTATTTTGCAAAGAATTATTTTGAAGCCTGCTCTTTTGCATTGTATTATGCCACAAAATATGACTTTGAGATATCTTCTTTTGATGTTAACACCGTAATCTCCAAAGAAGATTGCATTTTCGATTTGATGGCACTTATTTATTGTAGGAAAAGAAAACAATCAGCAGATCAGAAGACTTTGAAAAACTACGCTAAACAGCTTAAGGCAAACGGAGTTTTTGATGAGTTTTGGCTGTTCGCTTACGAAAGCCTTTCGGTCGGCCTTGTCACCGACGACTGGAAAGGTATGAAAAAAGCAAATGTGTCCTTCCTGAAGCCGGAATACCAATAAACACGCTACTAAGAAAAGTTATTCAGAATGGAGGTGCAATATTGACTACAATAGATGTAAACTTACAAAAAGATATGGTTCAAGCTCTCTCTGGTATCCCTATTGGTAATGATTGTTATACATTTTTCTACGATGAAACGGGAAATTGCCGCAAATTCTATTTAAAAGATGCAGATGTTAATTCCATTGAAGGATTAACCCATAATTTCCTGCTTGGTGGAGTAGCATATCAGGGAACAGAACATAATGTTGACTTTGAATCACTATATCGCTTAATGCATTTTATGGAGGGGCAGAAGGAACTTAAGTTCAAGCATTTGTATAATAAAAGTACAGATTTTTTGTCCTTTATGAATTCTCAGCGAGCATCTGATTTTTTGTCTTGGTTGGAAAATAGCGGTTTGTATGTGCATTATAGCACCCTCAATAATTTGTACTATTCGTTAGTTGATATTGTGGACTCTCTATTTGAATTGTACCCATATTTATTTAGTGATATGGAATTCATAATGGAGTTAAAAAGCGCATTATATGATTTGACAGTTCAACATCGGGAGGAAATTTTAGATCTGCTGTATAGGCATACATATCCCAACGTTACAAACTGCTCCTTGTTCTGTAAAGAACTCTGCGAGCTGATTTCCCAGTATAATAACGAGGAAGAATTGTATCCTGGTTTTTTCTTGGAAACATTACAGCAAATGCTTAAGCAAGCCGGAAAAATAGATAAACTCGTTTTTGTTCAAGATAACACTTCTTTTCAGCTGATTGAAGAATATTATTTATTTTATTTGGAAAGATGTGAAATTTTCAGCCATTCAATCCACTTCTTTGATGAAGAACTCACAGTTCAAAAACGATTGGAGAATATTCAATTAATCGAGAACGGAGAAGAAATTACCAACTATCATTTTATTAAATCCCATGAAAATAGATATATTCAAGTTTCGGATATGCTTGTCGGACTTCTTGGAAAGCTATTTTTGTTTTTAGACGAGAATTTATTGCAAGAAATTGTACGGTACAGAACAACAATCTCTGAAATACAAGCAGAGAATTTCAAGAAAGTATACAACCTAATTGAAAGATCAGATAGACACAACAAATTGCTTCTAAAAAATTCAAATTCAGCAAGAAATATAAATGAAAGAATTATAAAATTGAAGCTTTTAGCAGGAGTGGAGGTGTAATTGTGAACTACGACTACTCAGAAAACATCTTAGTGCAGGAGGCCGCAGGGCATCTGCTGGAAACTGAACTGGGCTGGGAAGTCAAGTTCGCCTATAACACCGAGGTTCTGGGTGAAAACGGTACTTTCGGCCGCAAAAGCTATAAGGAAATCCTCCTAATCCGCTATTTCCGGCAGGCACTGAAAACACTGAATCCCTGGATCACGCCTATGCAGATAGACGAGGCCCAGAAGAAAATGGAAAGCCGCCTGTCTACCGCTTCCCTTATGCAAATCAACGAGGAGAAGTATGCCTACATCCGGGACGGTATCCCTGTTACAGTCAAAAAGCCTGGAGGCCGCTCCGAAATCAAGCGGGCTATGGTGGTAGATTTCCAGCACCCAGACGACCAGTCCAGAAACTACTTTCTTGCCATCAAGGAATTAAAAATCCACGGTGACTACTACCGCCGCAGAACGGATATTGTGGGCTTCCTCAACGGCATTCCGCTTCTGTTTGTGGAGCTGAAAAAGAATACCGTAGATGTGCAGAACGCCTACGACGACAACTACACCGACTATCTGGACACCATCCCACACCTGTTCTACTACAACGCTTTCCTGATGCTCAGTAACGGCGTGGAGGCCAAGGTTGGTACACTGGGCAGCAAATACGAGTTCTTCCATGAGTGGAAACGCCTGTCTGAGCACGACGAGGGCAATGTGGCCTTGGAAACCATGCTTCGGGGCATCTGCAAAAAGGAAAACTTTCTGGATCTGCTGGAGAATTTCATCCTGTTCGATCACTCAGATGGGCATACCGTGAAAATTCTTGCCCGAAACCACCAGTACCTGGGCGTAAACGAGGCCGTGGAAGCCTATGAAACCAGAGAACTGCGAGACGGCAAGTTGGGCGTGTTCTGGCATACACAGGGCAGCGGAAAAAGCTATTCCATGGTGTTCCTGTCCCAGAAGATCCGCCGAAAGTTTGCCGGTTCTCCTACCATCGTGATTCTGACGGATCGAGACGAGCTGAACAAGCAAATCAGTGACACCTTCGAAAACTGCGGACTGTTGGGTGCATCCAAAGCATCCCAGTTCATCGCCTCCAGCGGCTCTGATCTGGCGGCAAAACTCCGAGGAAATCCCAGCTTCATCTTTACCCTGATTCAGAAATTCAATCAACCGGATGAGCCGCCTATTTATCCCGACCACGATATTATCATCATGTCGGACGAGGCTCACCGCAGCCAGTACGGTACCTTTGCTGACAACATGTGTACCCTGCTGCCCACGGCCTCCCGACTGGGCTTTACCGGCACGCCGCTGCTGTCCAGCGACAACATCACGGAACGCACCTTCGGCGGCTATATTTCCATCTACGACTTCAAGCGAGCCGTAGATGACGGCGCAACGGTTCCCCTGTACTACGAAAACCGTGGTGAAAAAATTCTGAACATTGAAAACCCAGAAATCAACAGCCGTATTCTGGACGCCATTGAAAATGCAGATCTGGATGTGTCTCAACAGGAAAAGCTGGAACGGGAATTCGCCAAGGAAATCCATCTGCTGACGGCTGAACCACGCCTTGACTCCATCGCAAAGGATTTTGTGGGGCACTATTCAGACCTCTGGACCAGCGGCAAGGCCATGTTTGTCTGCCTGAATAAGGTCACCTGTGTCCGGATGTACAATCTGGTGCAAAAGTACTGGGCTCAGGAGATCGCCAACCTGGAAGATACCATCCGACATGCTTCTCAGCAGGAAGTCCAGGAGCTGACCCGTAAGCTGAAATGGATGCAGGAAACCGAAATGGCTGTGGTGATCAGCCAGGAGCAAAACGAAATCCAAACCTTCAAAAAGTGGGGATTGGACATTCTTCCCCATCGTGCAAAGATGGAAAAACGAGAGTTGGATAAGGAGTTCAAAGACAAGAATAACCCGTTCCGGGTAGTGTTTGTCTGTGCCATGTGGCTGACCGGTTTTGACGTCAAATGCCTTTCCTGCCTCTATCTGGACAAGCCCCTTAAAGCGCATACCCTGATGCAGACCATTGCACGGGCCAATCGTGTGGCAGAAGGAAAAAGCAACGGACTGATCGTAGACTACATTGGAATTGTCAAGGCGCTACGAAAAGCACTGGCCGACTATACAGCCAATGTGGGTGGACAAGGCAGCACAGACCCCACGATTGATAAGGTAGAGCTGATCGCACGGATTCACGAAATTATCGAGCTTACAACATCGTTCCTTGATTCTTACGGGTTTGATCTTGCAGCGCTGGTCCATGCGCAACGGGGAACCTTTGAGCAGTTATCGCTGATTGAAGATGCAACCAATGCCATGTGTGCATCTATGGAAATCAAAAAAGAATATCAGACCTACGCCAGCGAGCTGGCCCGCCTGATGAAATATGCGGATCGAAATGATATCCCCACCGAAACAAGAGCATACGAGGATGCTATCCTTGCAATTTATGCTGCATTGCAAAAAAGGCGAAAACACTCGGACAACACAGACCTGATGGTGGAGATCAACCATATTGTGAACGACTATGTGGAAGTGCAGCCGCAGCAAGAGGGAATGATTGCTTCAAAGCGCTTTGATATCAGCGATATTGATTTTGGGTTGCTTGTAAAAGAATTCTCCAAGCATAAAAAGCAAAATCTGGTTATGCGGGATCTTCAACAGCTCATTCAGGATCGGTTGAATCAGATGCTGATTACGAACCCTCAGCGTATCGATTATCTGCAAAGGTATCAGCAGATCATCGCAGAATACAATGGTGAGCAGGATCGAGCAACCATCGAAAAGACCTTTATGGAGCTCATGGACCTGGCCAACAGTATGGACGAAGAGCAGCAAAGATATGTTCGTGAAGGCTTCTCCAGCGATGAAGAACTGTCTGTGTATGATTTGCTCTTTTCTGATAATCTGTCCCGGAAGGACATCCAGGCAATCAAGAAAGTAGCGGTGGATGTATTGGCAAAAGTCAAATCCAAAATTGCTGAATTGGATCACTGGACGGATAAGCAGGAGACCAGAGCCACTGTCGATAATTTGATTCGAGATACCTTGTGGGAAGAGCTTCCTGAATGTTATGACGAATTGAGCATTTCGGGATATCGGCAAAAGATTTATGAGTATGTGTACACTCGATACAAAGAAGCGGCTTGAGAATCTTTTAAATTGTGCGCAGCCACCATCGAAGATGGTTTCAAAGGGGACTGGGGATGCTTCCTCCAGCAAGCGATTTTTGCGGATACGGCCAACGGGCGAATCTGCAAAAATGAGGGAACCTGTACAGGTTTCCACTGCTTGCCACTTTGTGACAGGTGCTTTTTCGGCGTCTGATCCGTACATAGTTAAGCAACACATCAGCAGATGGCTTCTGGGAAACCGGAGGCCCTCTGATTTTGCTCATGGAAATTTCTCAGCAGCTGGTTTCAACTTCAGACCGAATTGGACCGAAGTCAAAGCATGACCGGATTTTGAACGGGCGGCTCCGGATGAGGCCCTTCACAACTTGGCAAGCAGTGCAAAGTGGTACCACTTTTCTGATTTACAGCTTCGCAAGCAGTGTAAACAGGGCCCTGTTTACCCGCTTGCGAAAATTCTGCTCCGCACAATTTTTGTAAATCGCTTGTTGGGGAAACGCCCCGAACCCTTCGAACGCTGCCTTGCGGCAGCGGCTGTGCCATCGTTCCGATGGTTTCTCTGAAAACAAATCCTTCATTTTCTGTATCTGCCCTATGTGGCAAATTGAAAATTTTTCTTTAACACCAGAGGCAAATACTTGCCAAATCTTGCCGCATCGTGTAGAATGAACTTAAAATTGAATAGTTTATTTTTCTGACATATTGTGGGCAAGCCCCACTTGACTCTGATTTTGAATCAGAGTATTTGCTTTTACCATTTAAGAGTAAGGCTGTTACATAACACATCTGCTGCGTTCGCAGGACAGGTGCGTTTTGTGGCAGCCTTTTTTGCTGCCTTCTTTCAATTCCACACAATGGAACAGACAAGGAGGAAAAATATGTTTGGAAAATACGGAATTGATTTTGGCCCGGAAGCGCACAAAGGCTTCAGCGACCGTGAGTGGAAATTGGCTTGTGAATTTTTCGATTTGATGCTGCACCTTCCATTAACGGAAGATGAAGACGAGTGGGATAGTTTTTTTGATTGGGCATTAAGTGAGGTATTCGATGTCGATGAAAATACCGACCATGAGGTTGCTTTTGCAGAGGCCGAGGATGCTTTGGAATGGCTGAGAGGATTGTTTGAGGAAGATCCAGAACAGAATGAGATCCCCTTTGATCCTTATCTCAAAATCCAGCGTACATCCGAAACCCCAAAGCGCAGTTCTGTGTACCGGGACGAAAACGGAAACCTGCACTGCTGGAATATTTCCGCTTATCAGATTCCGTCTATCTCCTTGACGGAAGAAATCTCCGGGACCGTTTATACCGTCACCGGCCGCTTTGAAGGCTCTCAGAATATGCTGCGCAAGCTGGAGCGGATCACTGCACAAAATTTTTCGGCTGAGATGGGGGAGGACGCATGACAAACGAGAAAAGTTATGTTAACATGATGACAACCAACCCTGTACTGACAGTTGCTCCACCAAAGGAGGAAACAGAAATGTTCGGAGCAACCGAAAAGATTACCGCACTCTATTGCAGACTTTCTCAGGAGGATGAAAGGGTCGGCGAGTCTCTCTCCATTGAAAATCAAAAAAGTATCCTGCTTTCGTATTCCCGAGAGCACCACATGACGAATCCGGTGTACTTTGTGGACGACGGCCATTCCGGCACCAACTTTGACCGGCCCGGTTTTCAGGAAATGCTGGCCCAGATCGAGGCTGGCAAGGTGGCCAACTGCATCGTTAAGGACCTGTCCCGCCTGGGCAGAAACTCCGCTATGACGGGCCTCTACACCACGCTGACTTTCCCCAAGTACGGCACCCGCTTCATCGCCATCAACGACAACTTCGACAGCGCCGATCCCAACAGCGTGAACAACGATTTCGCCGGGATCAAGAACTGGTTCAACGAGTTTTACGCCCGTGACACCAGCCGCAAGATCCGTGCTGTTCAGAAGTCCAAGGGCGAGAAAGGAATCCCGTTGACGGTCAATGTGCCTTATGGCTATGTGAAGGACCCTAACGACCCTCACCACTGGCTCATCGACCCGGAGGCCGCACTGGTGGTCAAGAGGATCTTTACCATGTGCATGGAGGGCCGTGGCCCGTCCCAAATCGCTAATCAGCTGCGAGCGGATCAGGTGCTGACGCCTACCGCTTACAAGAAGCAGCAGGGCCTTGGAACGCCCCACCCTCTGCCGGAAAATCCCTGTAAATGGTCTGACAGCTCTGTGGTCAACATCCTGGAACGCCGGGAGTACACCGGCTGCACGGTGAACTTCAAGACCTTTACCAATTCCATCTGGGACAAGAAGCAGCGGGAGAATCCGCTGGAAAATCAGGCTGTGTTCCCGGACACCCATGAGCGCATCATTGAGGATGATGTGTTTGAAAAGGTTCAGGAGATCCGACAGCAGCGCCACCGCATGACCCGCAGCGGAAGAACCAGTATGTTTTCCGGCCTGGTGTTCTGCGCCGACTGTGGCTCCAAAATGAACTATGGTTCAACCAACAACTATAAGCCGCAGCAGGCGTTCTTCGATTGTTCCCTCCACTGGAAGGACAAGGAGAAGTGCAACACCCACTACATTCGGGAGTCCGTTCTGGAGCGTCTGGTGCTGCACCACATCCAGAGGGTGACCGAATATATCCTGCACCATAGGGACTACTTCGTGTCCGCCATGGGTCAGCAAATGTGGCTGGAGAGCACTGAAAAGATCCAGATTAGTCGGAAGAAGCTGGAACGCAATCAGAAGCGGATCGCAGAGCTGAAGCGGCTGTTCATCAAGATCTATGAGGACAACGCCGCAGGACGGCTCAGCGATGAACGTTTCGACATGATGAGCCAGAGCTATGAGGCGGAACAGAAGCAGCTGGAAGCGGAAA
>ERZ857840.4657-NODE-4657-length-10277-cov-2.682939_pt1 | contig 10277 bp, 12 predicted proteins | sample MGYA00519760_ERZ857840 | MGnify/ENA primary metagenome ERZ857840 (study PRJEB31778, sample SAMEA3449371) | human gut metagenome | biome: human gut; feature: human-associated habitat; material: faeces | place: United Kingdom | collected 2010/2012 ... | reverse complement strand
ATGCTTTCATCTCCGATGCCTCCTGTCCGGACAGGATATGCGTTCATCACAAAAAAATAAAATATGCGGGCGAGGCTATAACCTGCCTGCCGAACAAGACAGTAGTAAAGATCGGCTCCGGCGGAAAAGGAGTTGACGCAGTATCATGAAAAACACAAAAAAACTTGCTCTGCTCGGCATACTTACGGCGACCGCGATGATGCTTTCCTACATCGAGTTTCTCATTCCGCCGATATATTCCGCCGTGCCGGGAATAAAACTCGGTTTTGCGAATATCGCCGTTATATTCGCGCTCTATTCGCTCGACCCGGGAAGCGCGGCACTTATATCGTTTGTGCGCGTTCTGCTGTCGGCTCTGCTTTTCGGAACGGTAACGTCTCTAATTTACAGTGTTGCGGGAGCTGTGTTCAGCTTTGCGATAATGCTCGCCCTGAAAAAATCGGGAGCGTTTTCGGTTCTCGGCGTGAGCGTCGCCGGCGCCGTTATGCACAACGCGGCTCAGGTGATCTGCGCCGCCTTTCTTCTCGGAGCTGCGGAGATAGGCTATTATTTTATCGTGCTGTCGCTGTCCGCCGTCGCAGCCGGAATTCTTGTCGGCGCTGCATCGGCAACAATTATAAAAAGAATAAATTTATAAAGTTTAAAAACTTTTTTACCGATGTTGTAACCTGTTTCCGCTTTTAAATTGTTTATATTGTGGGTGATGAAAATGCTGACATTGTATCTGAATACGATAGACTATACGGATGACAAAGAAAAATTTGAAAAACTGTATATAAAATATCGCAGTAAAATGTACTATGTAGCCATGTCCGTTCTGCACGACCGGTACGATGCTGAAGACGCATTACATAACGCTTTTATTTCCGTTGCAAAAAATATAAACAAAATTGCAAACATAAATTCCGATGAAACAACGGCTTATCTTTTTCGCACAGCGAAAAACACCGCCTTGAATGTTTATTCAAAGAAAAAACGGCAAGCGGAACGCGAAATACTCGTTGACAACTATTGCGATATCGATAATATAAGCGACGGCGAGCTTATCGGCGAAGCCGAAAAAACGCAGTTTGAAGAAGTGGTAAGCTGCATCGAATCTCTGCCGGAACACTACCGCACGGTTCTCGGACTTCATTTCCGTCAGGAATATACGGCTCCGCAAATAGCAAAAACGCTCGGCATCAAAATAAGCACGGTCAAGCAACGGCTTGTGCGGGGAAAGAAAATGCTTCTTATAAAGCTTCGGGAGGTGCAAAAATGAAATCAAACGATAATCGGCTCGCGCGCGCGTTTGAAGAAGCCGAAAAACGTGAAATAGCGCAATTGCCTGAAGACAAAAACATTTTGTGGACACCTTCGGCGGATTTTGAGGATAAAATGGCAAAGCTCATTTGCGGAAATAAAAAGCAATATCGCGGTCTTGCAGGCTTCTCAGCAAGACGCATAGCCTGTATAGCTCTTGTAGTATTGACTATGTTCGGCACGGCAATGAGCGTAAAAGCCATCCGCAAGCCGATTGTCCGTTTTCTCGTAGAAACAAACGAAAAGTTTGCAAGGATGATCTCCTCCGGGCAGAAAGAAACAACAATGCCGGAAACGATAGAAAAAGCATATACACTTTCGGACTGTCTTCGCTCCAAAGGCTACGAAATGACGCTCGAATCTACAGAAACGCTCGTACATTACGAAGTTTACGAAGATGCAAGCGGGAACAAAATAGTATTCAACCAAAGCGTCCTTGCGTCAACTTATATAACAATAGACGCAGGTAATCTGTTGATCGAAGACATCTCCGTAAACAACAATTCGGGAAAATATCATCAGAATAAAGCTACGGTAAATCTCGTCTGGACAGACAGCGGATATGTATTTGAAATAACGGCTCCCTCCTCTGTCGTGCGCGAAGATCTGATAAATATCGCAAAAGGGCTGAAGGTAAAATGACTTTTTCAGAAAGTTTGTAATCTGTTTACGCGCTTGAATTGTTATATATAACAGAGAGAAAGGATCAAAACGGAATATGAAAAAGGCTCTGAGAATAATTTTATACATTGCATTCGGAATATACTGTCTGGTGCTTGTAAAATATCTGTTCATTGACGGACGCTCCGGCACGGAAAGCTCTGTCGGACTCTATTTCAGACAATCAAACCTCATTCCTCTGAAAACCGTTATCGATTACATTCAGAAAGTAAACGACGGAAAACTGAATGCAGATATCGCCGTAAGAGGCATAATCGGAAACCTTATTGTTCTGTTCCCGCTCGGATGCTTTTTGCCGTGCCTGTCAAAACGCTTTCAGAAGTACACATCTACGCTTTTCACAGCGTTTTGCGTGGTGCTTGCGGTTGAGTTGCTTCAGCCGCTGCTCAGGGTAGGATATTTTGATATAGACGATTTTATTCTCAATTTATCGGGAGCAAGTCTCGGATATCTGACAGTCAGAATTCCTTTTATCAGATCTCTCTTGTCAAAATTAAATTTTTATAAGGAGTGAAGTTAAATGTACGTGCAAAAAGCAATCTACCTTCTGCCCATTCTGATTATATCCATAAGTTTTATATGTGCTGTCGTTCTGGCAATAGTCTTCTGCCTTAAGAAAAAAGCAAAATATCTGTTTATCGTCGCTTCGGCATTTATTATCGTTTCGGTTCTCTCATGCATTGCGATAAAATTTACCCCTCCCGCAAAAGCTCCGGAAAACGAGCCTGCGGTATTGAACCGTCTCACTCCGGAAAATCTGCGCTACACCAAAGATTATTTTGACCACTACATGTCAAATGCAGATGAAGAAAAGATGCCGTCTGATAAATCAAAGGCAAAACTTTCGGATTTCGATTATTCATACTCTTCCGTCATGGATTCATTCAATCTCGCCTTCACCGTGCTTTCCGACGATAAATTTATCAGAAAAACCGTATATGAACAGCAGGTGGAATACTCCGCCAACAATGCGTTTATAAACGGAAGCTATACCCCTCGAAATATATCTCCCGAGCAGTACGAAAGTCTGCCGTCGGTTTCCGAGTTTGAAACGATTACAAAATATTTAAGCACAATAAGATTTTCAGAAATCCTCCCCGAAGATTATTCGACTCTGTCCATAGTCTATAAGTCGGATACAAAACTATCAAGCCTTGAGAACGCTGACGGATATTATATCTTAGACTCAACGGGATTTAACTCGATCGACCGTTCGGAGACAAAATACGTTGATATTCTGATAGCAGTTGACAATCGCGTATATGCAGTGTACGCCGTTTGCTGATTTGATTACGAATAAAAAAAGCTCCGCTTGCGCTCCTTCTCATAAGGATGTTAGAGCGTAAGGCGTGCTTCTCGGATGAGGACAGACGATTTTAGGTCGTCTGTCCTTTTCTGCTGTTTGGATTTAAGCGGTTATTTGATTTGGGGTGGATTGCCCGTCAGCGTAAAAGCGGTTAAGGTTACCGATATGGGTGAAGTAGATATCGATATCCTGTTCGGCGTCCTTGGCGTGCTTACGGCTTCGCTCATGGATAACGATCTTGCTGACGAAGGTTCGCAGAATTTCGGGTGTGAGCTCCTTGATGTCTGTGTATTTACGGACTATATCGAGGAAGCGGTCAACATTTGTGGCAGAAGCCTTGAGGTCTTCAATCGCCTTTCTCAGCCTTGGGATATCTTCCTGAATCGTCCGCTGTTCCTCATTGTAGCCCTCGGACAGCATCCGGAACTGTTCACTTGTGATCTTGCCGAGGACATGATCCTCATATAGCCTTTTAAATAAGGCGTTTAACTCACCGTTTCGTTTCTCCAATTTGCTCAGCTCTGCCGTTTTCGCATTCAATTCTCTGCGTGATTCGGCGGAGCTTTTCTGTTGGATAAAGCTTACGAACTGCGCGGTATTCGCTCTTGCGTAATAGGTCACGCTGCGAATCTCTTCCAGTACGATCTCGTCAAGGGCTTTTTCTCGGATCGTGTGAGGCGTACACAATTCTTCACCCATGTGTTTTCGGTAGCGGCTACAGATAAAGTTGTAGGCTTCGGGTTTGATGGTCGTACCTCTCACAAAGTAGAGCTTTGAACCGCAATCGGCGCAGAACAAGAGACCGCTATATTTATCCACCTCACCCATATTGGTTCGTCTGCGTTTGCCCTCCCTGACCTTGCGGACGATATCCCAAGTAGCCTTATCGATGATGGCTTCGTGGGTATTCTCAAAGCGATACCATTCGCTTTCGGGGACATCCTTTTTTCGTTTGTCCTTGTAGGATACTACGGTGGTACGGCAGTTTATCGTGTGACCAAGGTATATTTCGTTGTCTAAAATACCTGCGACCGTTCTATCGTTCCAACCGTATATATCTTCCGTATCGGTGGTAGCTCCATACTTGCCGCTGGTCTGGTAGCGATATGCCGTGGGCTTGAGTATTTGCTTCTTACGGAGAATATTGGCGATAACCTTCGGTCCTTTTCCTTCAGCGCAGAGGGAGAATATCAATCGCACGACAGGAGCAGTATCCTCGTTTACGAGCAAATGTCCTTTGACATCGGGATCCTTTTTGTATCCGTATGGCACTACCGTGCCCACTCGCTCGCCACGTTCGGCTTTCGCCTTGACCACGGCTCGTATCTTCTTACTGGTGTCACGTGCGTACCACTCGTTGAAAAGGTTCTTAAACGGTGCAAGCTCGTTGCCCTCATTGTAGAGAGAATCGAAATTGTCATTGATGGCGATATACCGAACCTCCCAGCGTGGGAACAACATTTCGGTGTATTGACCGACCTCGATATAGTTTCTACCGAGACGGGACAAGTCCTTGGTGATCAGCGTTGCCACCTTGCCTTGCTCCATCATTTCAAGCAGACGCTGGAAGTCTGGGCGGTTAAAGCTGACGCCCGAATATCCGTCATCCACGAATACCTCAATGTTCTCAAAACCGTTGTCCTTTGCGTATTTCTCAAGAATGGCTCTCTGATTCTGAATACTGTTGCTATCCCCCTTCAGCTCATCCTCTTGAGAGAGACGGCAATACAGCGCGGTTATTTTGTTTTCATACTGGTTTGACTTCATGTGTAACCTCCTTGTATCAAGTCAAACCGATTGAGAGTTGGGCGCGGATGCATATTTCCGCAACCCAAGTATACTCCAAATGAGTTTGAAAGTCCAGATAACTTTTTGTTAATTTACGAAGCATTTTCGACCTCCCGCGCCATAAGGTATTTGAGAGTGTCGTCAGCAGTAGGCTTTTCACACATAGGAAATACGGAACGAACGGTATATTTCATACCGCCGACGGAATATTGCCGTGTGAACGTGGACTCATTATCCGTGACCTTCACGAAGGAAAGTCGGGTCAAGTGCTTGTCAATGCTTTTCTGATAATCGCCATCGGGTATGCGGAAGCCGGTATCGACTTCCTCTAAATTCATCTTATTGTCTTTCGTCATTCATGTCCTTTCTGCTTTTTCTTTGTTTTGCGGTGCAATATTTGATTACATCCAAAGCCCATAGCGCTGTTCTTCCTCCTGCGGATTATTGGCAGAATAGTGAAAGAGAGCCTTCGGCTCGACCTTGATACCCATTTCTTCAAGCATCATCACGGTCATTTTATCGAGCCGATGATCTTCGATGGGCGGAGTGAAGAGCCCATCGTAAGGTATGGCTTCGAGCAGGTTTTTCAAAAGATTGAAGAGCCCGTCACCAATCGTGTAGGTGTCTTCGGGCTGAAGATCGTTTACATACGACTTGTACTGATCCGCCAGCCCCGATTCACAACCGCCGAGGAGATAGTAGATCTCCAGATTTTTTCGGAGAAGCTGCTCTGCAAAGAGCTTGTTGTCACGGCATTTGTGACCGTCCGGCGTGGTAAAGGTGATATACTTATGCCCCTCCTGCCAGTCCACCTTGTAGCCGTGCATCTCCATTTCAAAGATAAAATCTTCCTTGGATCGCGTGCGGCAGGCAACGGAATATGCTTTGTTTCGTAGCTGTGATTTCCACTTCGGCATAGTCCCGAAGGAAGATTTGGTTTCGGTTTCCGAGAGACCGTACTCCCGGCAGAGCCTGTTGGAATACTCCTTGACCTGCCGCATCTCGGCGGCGCTCTGATGAAATTTCTTTCCCGTTTCCATGTTCACCGAGTTGAGAATGATGTGATTGTGGATGTGGTCGGTGTTTCTGTGGGTGGCGACGAGTGCTTGGAAACCACCGAAGTATTCAGCGAAGCGCAGACCGATTTCGTGAGCGACTTCGGGCGTGAGATCATCGTCGGGACTGAAGGCTTGTACGATGTGAACGTAGGTCCTGCCGTCCTCTTTTTTGAATTGCTTTTTGACGAACATGAACTCCTGAAGCACCGTATCGGGGGAACAGTTGATGCCCGAAATGAGATTTTCATCGGTCTTTTCTTTGTTCATCACATAGGGAAAAATATTATTCATCGAGCATTCTGAAGTAACGAATTTAACGATTGCCATATTTTTTCAAGCTCCTTTCTCGTATCGGTAAGGTTGATCTGTGAAACAAATCCCGCATTGACGGCTCGCGTGAGCTGATTGATGTTGTTTCCGATGCGGCGAAACTGCGCAGAGAATTCGTCGAGGCCATTGATAATAACGATGTCTTTTTTGAAGACACAGTCGCGGACAAAATCGCTGATCAGACGATAATTACCGTAGGAATGGTCCTCAATCCACTTCTTTTCTTCAGCAGTCACGCGAAAAGAAATGATACAGTTTTTGTTTTCTTTATCATTCATAGAGTGAAATCCTTTCTGTAACGGTGAAATATTCCGCAAGCGGAATGTGAAATGTTGCCTTGCGGCAACGTGATATGACGGTGCAAACACCGTCGTGATATTTCTTTTGCAGGCAAAAGAAGTTACGCCTACGGCGTAGGGGTATGGGCATAGCCCGACGCCTTTGCGGCCGCCGTTTCGGCGGTCGTAATACAAAGGCGAAACTGGCGATAAACGCTTCATCCGACATCCCCCGCAGGAACGCAAGGGACGGAAGGAACGGAATCTGTGAGAGCAGAAGAAACAGAGTCACTTGAGGCACTTGAGTCACCGTCTACAGGGAGAACGTATCTGACCACAACGTACTTTTGTCCGTTGCTCCGCTTGCTCTCGAAGAAAACACCGAGGTCTTCCAGCTGATAACGGTAGCGGTTCATCATTTGCTTAACTATTCCGAACAGTTCATTCTTTGTGTTTTAAGAATGGGATTGAAAATTAGTGAATTTCACACGGGAGGAATATCCATACTTCCGTATTGGACATCAATTCAAAGCAATTACGATAGGCACCAATGGAGTTCTAACGAGTTTGATGAGTATGTGAATGGTGAGATTAAATTTAATATCCCTTATCACAATGTTTATTTAAGCTTTGTAATTTTTTGTGACGAGCCGCTGTTTCTCCAGCATAATGATCTTTTAAGCGAAATCGAAACATTATCATTATCGCAATTAGCAGATAAACTCAACAAGCAGTATGAAGAACTAATAGAAGCAATGAAATCAATACAATAACAAACTATTATCAGTCAGGCTCCGGCGAATGAATTCCGCGCTTTTTTGTTTTTGCGCTCTCAATCGGCTTTTCACTGGATATTTTCTAACATCCTTATGAGAAGCCCCGCTTTGGCGGAGCTTTTTTATTCGTAATTGCAAATAATCTCTTCCACCGCTTTTCCGGCAAGCGCAAGCTTTGTTTTACCGGCTTTTATTATCACACCATTTTTTCCGCGCATAAATATTGTTATTGTACTGCCGGGGAAAATACCAAGCGAAATATAAAAATTTTGTTTTCTGCCGCTTGCATTTATGCTTTTTACCGTTACAGGAGTGCCTGTCGGCACGAAACAGAGCGAATTTTTATCTTTCATAAAAAATTTTATCAACAAATTTCCGAAAAAATCTTGACAAATCCTTTCTGTCTTGATATACTATCATACGCATCCGATGGGATATTGTGTAACGGTAGCACAGCAGACTCTGACTCTGTATGTTGGGGTTCGAATCCCTATATCCCAGCCAAAACAAAACAGCACCTTTTTGGGGTGCTGTTTTTGTTTTCTCTCGGTGAATACTTTGCATATTGCAAAGAAAGCCCTGCCCGCTCGGATCTTTTTTATGCATAAATCGGCAACCGTAAGTATAGATTTATACTAAAAACGGAAAGGACTGTCCTGCCAAATGGAGAAAACGCCCGTAATTGCGCTTGCAGGAAACCCGAACAGCGGAAAAACAACGCTGTTCAATCTTCTTACCAAAAGCGGAGAAGCCACAGGCAATCGCGCCGGAGTTACTTTTGCTTCAAAAAGCGCAAAGCTGAGGTACGGAAAGCACAAAGCCGAAATAACCGATCTTCCCGGAACATATTCGCTTATGCCGTACGGCGGTGAAGAACAAGCCGCCGAAAAATTTATAAAAAGCGGAAATGCCGATATTGTTATAGACGTAGCGGATGCCACAAATCTTCCCCGAAGCTTGTTTCTGGCAACCGAGCTTGCCGAGCTGCAGCCGAAAACGATTCTTGCGCTGAATATGATGGATGAAGCCGCTCGCGACGGGATAACAATAGATGTTAAAAATCTATCCGAAAAGCTCGGAATACCCGTAATTGCAATATCAGCCGCAAAAAACAGCGGAATAAACGAACTTCTTTCGGCGGCAATGAATATAAAACCCGCAAATATAAACTATAGTTTTCAAAACGGTCGCGAGCGCAGCTCATTCTGTGAAGCACTCGCAAAAGAAGTAACGCACGGAGAAACACAAAAAGAAAGCTTCTCAGACCGCGCTGACAGAATAATTTGCAAAAAATACATAGGGATTCCATTGTTTTTTATTATAGTTTTTCTTATGTTCGCCATAACGTTTTCAGGTCCGGTGAAACAACTTTCGGAGCTTTTGGTAGCATTTTTCGATAAGCTTTCCGAAATTGTATCGGAGCATCTCGGGAATACAAATATCCCCGCCCCGCTCGTCGGACTTATTGCAGACGGGCTTCTTAAATGTATAGGCTCGGTACTTTCGTTTTTACCGCAAACGGCGGCATTGTTTTTCATTCTTGAGATGCTTGAAGATACAGGCTATATGGCACGAGCCGCCTACGTTTCGGACGGACTTCTGCGCTTTGCCGGACTTTCCGGAAAAGCATTCATTCCGTTGCTGCTCGGCTTCGGATGCACAGTCCCCGCCGTTATGTCGACCGAAACGCTTGAACGTTCCGAGCGCAAGACCGTAATATATTCACTGCCGTTTATACCTTGCAGTGCACGTCTCCCTGTTTTTACACTGATAATAGGAACGTTTTTCCCGAAACGCCCTGCCATCTCGGCGTTTCTTATTTATCTTCTCGGCGTGATTACTGCTTACATAAGCGCACTTATTTACACAAAATCAAAGCCCGATCGCACAGCTCCGCCGCTTACGGTCGAGCTTCCGAAATACCGCTTACCTCAGATTAAAAACCTGATCGTTGCAATGAAAACAAAGCTGCTTGCGTTTATATCGCGCGCAGGTACGGTCGTACTTCTTTGCAGCGCCGTAATGTATATGCTTTGCTCGTTCGATCTGCATTTCCGATTTACCGTCGAACCCTCCGAAAGTCTTATGGCGAAAGCCGGAGGCTTTATCGCGCCGCTTCTTTCACCGATAGGCCTTGGAGATTGGCGTATAGCTTCCGCACTGCTTTCGGGATTCTTTGCAAAGGAAACGATCGTTTCTTCGCTTTCGGTAATGTGTCCTGCCGGACTCTCTTCCCTTATTGGCGTACCGGAAGCCGCAGCTTTGTGTGTGTTCGTGCTGTTATATTCGCCGTGCGCGGCAACCGTCGCCGCCGCAAAACGCGAACTCGGAAAAGCAAACTCGGCTTTATATATTATCAGATGCCTGGTTTTTGCCTTCTGTGAAGCTTTTCTTGCAAGAACCTTTTTCCGTGCTTTGGGCATTTTTATGTAAAAAGCCAAAAACATTTGTCGAAAATGATTAAATATGAAAAATATTATCGTATTATTTTTGTCAATTTTTTATTTTTTACGCAAAATACGCTTGACAATCTCTTCCTATGCTGATACAATAATAGTGTAATATTTATTTGTAGAAGTATTGTGAAACTCATATGCAACAAAGTTCCGAAATGCAGCAGCTTATAAACGATATCAAAAACGGCGTTCCCCTGTCGTTTGAATCGGTTTACTCGCTGTATATACCCCTTATAAATTCCGTAGCGGAAAAATACAGCGGCACATCTCTTACCGGTGCCGAACTTGAAGATCTGCGGCAG
>ERZ857840.4649-NODE-4649-length-10300-cov-2.508736_pt1 | contig 10300 bp, 9 predicted proteins | sample MGYA00519760_ERZ857840 | MGnify/ENA primary metagenome ERZ857840 (study PRJEB31778, sample SAMEA3449371) | human gut metagenome | biome: human gut; feature: human-associated habitat; material: faeces | place: United Kingdom | collected 2010/2012 ... | reverse complement strand
ATCCCCTCGGGCAGCGTTTCCAGCAGGCCCTGCAGGCCCACACGGCGCAGCGCGTTCAGAACCTCCGCTTCATCGATCTGCTCATAAAGGCACACATTGTTATACAGCGTGTCGTCGAACAGGAACGGATCCTGATTGATGGCGCACAGGCTTTCGGTCAGGCTCTTTCGGCTGATCCGGCGAAGCTCGATTCCGCCCAGCGCAATAGAGCCGGTGTAATCCTGCCGCAGCCCGGCCAAAAGATTCAGAAGCGTGGATTTCCCGGAGCCGCTGGAGCCAACGATCAGGTATTTCCTGCCCCGCTCAAAATCGTAGTCGATGCCGCACAGGATCTCCCGTTCGCCATAGGCGAACCGCAGATCCCGCAGAACCATTTCCCCCTCAGGCCGCGGCAGTGCTTCCGGACCGCCGTTGTCTTCCGGCGCCGTCAGGATCGCGTTCAGCTTCTTGATGGCCACATTCGCCGTGCGCAGCTCCGCCAACTCCCCGTTCAGCCACAATATGGGATAGCTGATGTAGACAATGAGTTCTGAGGCGGCCACGATATCGGCCACCGTGATCGTTCCGTGAATAACCAGGATCGCGCCCATCAGGAAAACACCCAAATGAGCGATCTGGTTGAAGACATAGGACAGGGAACTGCTCCATTCCTTCAGGAAGCGAACTCTGAATCTGCGGTCCTCCGCGTTTTCCAGCGCGCGCCTATAATTCTGTTCGAGCTTATCCTCAATATGAAAGGCTTTCGCCGTCAGGAAAGCCGAAAGATTCTCCTTTAAGGCCGTCATATGCCGTTCCTGCGCGTTCGAATGATTCTCGCCTGCTTTTTCCAGCTTTTTGGCATACAAAATGGGAACCAGCGTCTGCACCAGGGATGTAGCCAACACAAACAGCCCGAGTATGGGGCTCACCCAGATCAACACGGCAATGGCCACGCCGCAGCGCAGAAAATCCGCGTAAATGTCCAGAATAACCGCGAAATAATTGCTCCGAAGCGTTTCCGCGTCTGTCGTCATGTTGGATAAGTAGTCCGCGGTATTGTGGGAAAAGAACTTGTCGCAGTACATGTGGGAGAGCTTGTGGTAAATATCCGCCTTCAGCGCTGTCATGGTCCGCTCGGCAACCTTCAGCCGGACCGCCTGATCCGCCGCGTCAATCAGCAGATCGGCCAGAATATACACGCTGAAAACCAGAATATACTTCCCGATCTGACCGATCTGACCGCCGTTTGCGTAGTCAATCGCCGCCGCCAAAGCCCAGGCACACGCCACAGAGCTGATGGCCCGCAAAGGGGACGTTATAAGATACAGCAGTATTTTCTGGGTTCTTTCGGATCAGGTATCGGTACATGGTTTTTCCTCTCTCCCACAATGCGGGCAATCAGATTCTTTTTAATTATACGGCTTACGGCAGGAAAGGCCATGCCGTAATCGGAAAATTCTTCTTTCCGCGCACAGCACCGCTAAAATACAGTCATATCTGCCCATCCATGCGGATCCGCAAACCGCAATTGGAAGAATAATCTCTTTTCTGTTTTCTGATGATACGAACCGCCTGTCATCAATGTCTTTTTTCGCATTATAGCACAAGCCCGCCCCCAAAATCAAGGGGGCGGGCTGCTGCTTAGTACAGTGTTTCCTCGTTTTCACGGAAGAGCTTGTCGTTGATGTCGAACAGATCCATGTTGTTTGCCAGGCCGTAGAGAATAATGGCGTCCCGGCGGTTTTTGGGGTAGAGCTGGGCGTGGCCGCAGTGCTTCAGAAGCAGCTGGGTCTCCTCCACCGTGGCGTCCAGGCCGAAGCAAAGGCACAGCAGACGGCTGCGGGAGGGGTTCCGGCGCCCCGCGAAGACCTGGTGCAGGTACACCTCGCTCATGCCGGAGAGCCTGGCCAGCGCCGCCTTGGAAATTCGATGCTTCTGAAACAGCGCGTTCAGCATTTCGCCGATCCTGCCGCCGTCAAAATCCTCCTGGTTGTCCGTCAGAAACTGGTCCAGATCCGGAGACTCCATTAGCTCCTGCCGGAGATCGTCTGTATTTTTCATAATTACTCCGCCTTTACAATCTTTACAAAGATGTGAACTTCCTATATAATAAGACCGTACACAACAAAAATCAATATGCTGGCTGCATAGGAAAAGAGAAAATTATGTATGATTTCTTGCTTTCTTCCGTAGAGGAACATTATGAGGTCGTAAAAGAACTCAAATCCGGCCCCCGGGGCAGCGTCCGGCTGCTGCGCCACAAGGAGACCGGGAAACGTTTCATATTCAGAACTTATCAGGGCAACGCTGAGGTTTACCGGAAGCTTCTGGAGATCACCAGCCCCCACCTGCCGGAAATTCTGGAGGTGGGTGAGAAAGACGGAAACGTGGCGGTGCTGGAGGAGTACATTCAGGGCGATACCCTGGCGGCACTGCTGAAGGCCGACGTCTTCTCCCAGAAGGAGGCCCGGCAGCTCGGCAGGCAGATCTGCGCGGGACTGTGGGCGCTGCACGCCCTTGGGGCCGTTCACCGGGACGTGAAGCCCGAAAACGTGATCCTTCGGGGGAACCAGGCGGTGCTCATCGACTTTGACGCCTCCAGACTTGTCAAGGAACAGAACACCACCGACACACTGGTGCTGGGCACCACGGGCTACGCCGCCCCGGAGCAGTACGGCATCGCCCAGTCGGACCGCCGGACAGACATTTACGCCATGGGCATCCTGCTGAATATTCTCTGCACCGGCCGCCACCCCTCGGAGGTCCCCGCCAAGGGCCATCTGGGCCGGGTGATCCGAAAGTGCACCATGATGAGCCCGGACAACCGCTACCAGGATGTCCTGTCCCTGATGGAGGCGCTGTAATATGGAACACAAATGTCAATACTGCGGCGCGCCCCTGTCGGAAGACGCCGCCTTCTGCCCCTGCTGCGCCAAGAGCCAGATCACCAAAAAGCCCATGCTTCCCCCGGAAAAGCAGTCTCCCCGGCTTCGTCCGGCGGCTGCCGCCGCAGTCTGTGCCGGCGTTCTGCTGGTGAGCGGTTTCGCCGTCCGCCATGCCCTGACGGCTTCCGCCCCCACGGAAGCACCGGAAACCGAACCGGCCACGGAGACTACCGAAATGACCACAGCCGCCACCGAAGCAGCCACCACCGAGGAAACCGTGGCAACCACCGCCCCCATTGTACTGAAAGAGGGCGAGGTATGGCTGCACGAGGATTTCCCGGGAAAAATGGCCGTGCCGGAAGCAAGCTTTGTCTTCCCGGAAGGCGTTCAAGAAAAGCTCGCCGCCCTGGACTTTGACTATTCCGCCGAGGCTCTGGCCGTGGTGGAGGAGGTCTGGGATATCGTAAATACCGACCAGCCCATGACCACGGAGGACAACGATCCCCCGGATGTGGAGTCCGCGTATTTCTACATTCTGGATGGGGAACCCATCGGCCAGAAGGTCGTCTACCCGGACGGCACCCAGCAGTACTTCCTCTACCGGGATCTGGACAACAACATCTGGGCCTGCACCATCCTTCTGGCGGCGGATGGCTCCCGGCAGGAGGCCTACTACTATTCCGACGGAAGCCTTGCCGCCTCCTTCCGGCTGAACGCGGACAGCACACAATACTCCGAGGGCTATTTCTACCCGAACGGCACCCAGTCCTATATGCTCACACGGAAGGCCGATCAGGAGCTGGCCGTCATCCATTCGCCGGACAGCACCGTAAACATCACCGTTACCGCCGGTAACCAGGGTACGGAGTACTCCCTCTATACCGCTTCCGGCACCATGCTGCGGCACTACTGGTACTACCCGGACGGCAGCATCCGCATCAGCTATTTTGAAAACGGCAGTCTTTCCCGCAATGAGGATATCCCCGCCGGGGGCACAGAACCCGCCGAAGATTGATTGCTCCCGCAAGCTGTGAGCCATGGAGAAAAAGTGCATCTATTGCGGCGCCCCTCTGCCGGAGGGGGCCGCGTTCTGCCACTGCTGCGCCGGAAATCAGCTGTCCAAAAAGGCCATACGTCCGCCGATCCCCCATGCCCGGCATTTGTTCCGGGCCGCCGCGCTGGCGGTCTGTGCCGGACTGCTGCTGGTTCCCACCGTCCGCCGGACCGCTGCCTACCCGGAGGCTTCCGAGCCTTCTGCCCCGGGCCTCCGTCTGGCCGCGGAAACAGCCTCCTCCGAGGCCGCTTCCATGCAAGCAGAGACAGCGAGGTCATTCCGGCGGAACTCCCCGAACCGGGGGCAAGCTTTTCCTTTCCGGAAGCGGTTCAGGACAAGCTCGCCGCGCTGGACTTTGACGCGTCCTCCGATGCCCTTGCCGCTGCCGCGGAGGTTCGGGAAATGCTGAATACCATCGGCACGGTGGTCCGCCAGCCGGACTCCGCGCCAAATATGCGTTCCGCATACCGCTATCTCTTGGATGGAAAAATTGCGGCCCAGGAGACAACTGCCGCCAATGGAGCGCGGCAGTTTACCCTTTTCCGGGATTTCGAAAAAGGGATCCTGGCATACACCGCCTGTCTCAAGGCAGACGGCTCCCGGGAGGACGTCTATTTCTACCCGGACGGTACAGCCGCCGCCCGCGTCCAGCAAGCCAGAGACAACGGCCGGTATGAGCAGATCCTCTATTATCAGAGCGGCAGCCAATCCTGTTACCGTTGCCTGGACAACGCGCAGGAGCTGGTGACCCTCTACACGCCGGACAATACGCAAATAATCACCGTCACCGCCAATGGCCGGGGAACAGAGTATACTGTCTCCAATGCCGGCGGTACGGTGCTGCAGCACTTTACTTACCCCACCGGAGGTTCATTCCAATGATACTTAATTGGCCGTGCCAGCCGTCCCCAGGAAAGGGGCGGTAAACTATGGAGAAAAAATGCGTTTACTGTGGGGCGTCTCTTCCCGGGGATGCCGCCTTCTGCCACTGCTGCGCCAGAAGTCAGGGGCAAAAGCGGCTGTTTTTGCCGCCCAAACGGCACCGACGGATCCGATGGCCCCTGTGGGCCGCTGCCGCGGCGGCGCTTCTCGCGATTGCCTGCGTGCCCATTCATCGCAGCCAGGCAGCTCCGTCAGATTCGCTGCCCACCGGCCAGCCCACCACTCTGCCGGAGGCCACTGCCTCCACTGCTCCGCAAACCGTTCCCATCCCGGAAACCACAGTCCCTGAGGAATCTCTGACGCAGCTGCAGGAGCTGGCTCTGAATGCCATTGAGGAGGCCCTGGCCACCCCAGATCTGGAAACCCACACGCCCCAGCTCACCAATGCCATCGAATACCGTTCAGGCAACTGGGACGGCAAACGGAGCACCTTCCACGGCCTGCTGCTCCGGCTGGAGGGAAATTTCCTTCTGGAGGATGAATATGACATCCACCTGAACGTGCTTCTGGATATGGACACCGGCGAGATTCTGAATTCCACCCAGCTGGACTATGACCGGATTCGTGCCTATCAACGGACCGTGGCCGACCGGGAGCAGTACCACCATCTGCTGCTGAATGCCTACCGCAGCTTTCTGGAAGAGGATCTTTTCCAAATCTGGATGGACTCCGAGATCCGGGACGAACTGCCCCAGGAGGATCTGGACGCCGTAAATTCCAGACTCGCTCTGTATTTCCCGGAGGAAGAAGCCGAAATGGAATTCGGATTTCCCGGTGAAATTCCGCTCCCCGTCCAAAGCTGTTCCTTTGAGAAAGGCGCTCTGGCCGAGCTGGATGCGCTTCCCTACGACTATTCCGGGGACGCTCTGGCTGCCGTGGCGGATGCGCTGAAGATTCAGGATTCCGGCCCGGTCCGGATGCAGTCGAACCACCTGGAAAATGTTCAGGATGCCCGCTTCTACATCGTCAACGGGGAAAAGCGGGGCCAGTGGGTGCTCCACACCAATGGAGACCAGGAATATGTGCTCTACCACAATTTTGAAAACGGCGTCTGGGCCCGCCATCTCTGGGTCTATACCAGCGGCGTGATGATGGACGACTACTGGTACGCCGACGGCACCAAGGCCGCCCGCTTTGCTCTGACGGAGGGCGGCCAGTATACCGAGACGCTCTACTATCCCGGCGGGAAACAGTCCTACCGGTTTCTCCGGGACGCAGGCGTTGAGCAGGCCGAGATCCACGCGCCGGAGGGCAGTGCGCGTCTTACCCTGAATGCCTCCGGCGCCGGCACGGAGCTTTCCGCCTACGCCGCAAACGGCTCCCGAAGCCGCCACGTCTGGTTCTTCCCGGACGGCAGCACGCAGACCGAATAGCACGCAAAAATCACAGACTATGCACAGTCTTCCCGGCTGTGCATATTTCTTTCTCTTTTCCGTCGAAATCTGTGGATAGTGCCCATTGAAATTTTCCTTAAAACGGTGTATGATATAGGCATCATGCAAGAATGTGAATTAATCCTTGCAAAAAAAACAAATTCCGGAGGTAGCTATGAAACCCTATTCCGAATTGACCCGCCAGGAGCTGCTGGAACTGAAGGACAGCCTGAAAGCGGAATACAACGACTATCAGAAGCGGAAGCTCTCCCTGAATATGGCGCGAGGCAAGCCCAGCCAGGCCCAGCTGGATCTCTCCATGGGAATGATGGACGTTCTGAACAGCGACAGCGACCTGACCTGCGAAGACGGCACCGACTGCCGGAACTATGGGGTTCTGGACGGCATTGACGAATGCAAAGAGCTGATGGCCGACATGATGGAGGTCCGTCCCGACCAGGTCATCATCTACGGAAACTCCAGCCTGAACGTCATGTACGATACCGTGGCCCGCTCCATGATCAGCGGCGTTATGGGCTCTACCCCCTGGTGCAAGCTGGACAAGGTGAAATTTCTCTGCCCTGTCCCCGGCTACGACCGGCACTTTGCCATCACCCAATATTTCGGCATTGAGATGATCAACATCCCCATGCTGTCCACCGGCCCGGATATGGACATGGTGGAGGAACTGGTTTCTTCCGACGCCTCCATCAAGGGCATCTGGTGCGTACCCAAGTACTCCAACCCCCAGGGCATTTCCTATTCCGATGAGACCGTCCGCCGGTTTGCCCGTCTGAAGCCCGCCGCCGTGGACTTCCGCATCTACTGGGACAACGCCTACACCATCCACCACCTGTACGACCACGACCAGGACCACCTGATTGAAATCCTGGCGGAGTGCAAGCGGGCCGGAAATCCCGACCTGGCTTACAAGTTCGCCTCCACGTCCAAGATCAGCTTCCCCGGCTCCGGCATCTCCGCCCTGGCCGCTTCCCAAAATAACCTTGTGGACATCCGGGCCCAGATGAAGGTCCAGACCATCGGCCACGACAAGGTGAACCAGCTGCGCCACGTCCGCTTCTTCGGCGACATCCACGGCATGGTGGAGCATATGCGCAAGCACGCCGAAATCCTGCGGCCCAAGTTTGAGATCGTCCGCAATACTCTGGAAACGGAACTGGGCGACCTGGGCATCGGCAGCTGGACCAATCCCAAGGGCGGCTACTTTGTCTCCTTTGATGCTCTGGACGGCTGCGCCAGAGAAATCGTCTCCCGGTGCAAGAAGGCCGGTCTGGTGCTGCCCGGCGCCGGCGCTACCTACCCCTACGGCAAGGATCCCCACGACAGCAATATCCGCATTGCCCCCTCCTTCCCCTCCAACGACGACCTGGAGCTGGCTATGAAGGTCTTCACCTGCGTAGTCAAGCTGGTCAGCGTCAAGAAGTATCTGGCGGATATGGACGCCGCCGCGCAATAATCCCAAAATGGCACAAGGGCCGCTGCGATTTTGCAGCGGCCCTTGCCGGTTTTTCAGATTTCAAACGCAAGCCCTGTCCCCCGGTTGATAAATCCCATTCTTTGCGAAGCGCAAACAAAAAAGCCAAAACGATTGTTTGAAAGAGATTTACCGCCTGCTCACGGCTCTTGCCGTTCACTTTGGGGAGTAAGGAATAACCGTAACTTTGGGAAATGGTATGCCTCCGCCTTTTTTCAACCAGAAATTATCGGAACCGGACGGCCAGCCATTTGTCCATTTCCATGCGGCGGGCACGGGCGTCCATGCGGGCGGTCAGGTCCTTGTAGAGCGTCTCCCAGTCCGCGGCCTTGCGGCTGCCCTGGACCCGGGTAACGATATAGGGGCACTGGGGCAGCTTGCGCTTGCCGAAGGCCAAAGTAAAGGGGTGCAGCACCCCCAGAGCCATGGCATAGGGGGCCATGCGGAAATAGTAGCCGGAGTCCGCCGCCAGCAGACGCTGCACGTCCTCGGCAGGCATATGGGCCAAATAGTGCTTCAGCCCCCGGAGCTGGGCTACCTCATGCCGGTTGACCTCAGAGCGCCGCCCGCCCCAGGCGGCGGGAAAACCCAGAAGGATCTGCCCGGCGCAGGCCGCCAGAGAAATCCAGACGGCCTTGGCAATCAGGCCGATGATCAGCCAGACCAGCAGACTGACCCCGGCGGCAATGAACCCGGTCTTGTCCCGGCCAATGGTACAGTAAGCCACTTTGTGCAGCTGCCAGGCAGTGACAACAGCCAGTGCGCCAAACAGCAGACTCAGTAGAATCTGAAGCGCCAGAATGGAGGTCATATTCATCGCCATGCAGATACCGCAGAACACCTGGCTGACGCAGAGGATATAGCGGTAAATATTCCGTTTTCTCTCGTTAGAATGGCAGATGGCGCTTTCGCCGGGGACCATACCCCTGGCCTTGCGCAGGGTCTTGGCATAGGCCAGGCTGGAGGCATCCACCACCCGCCGGTCACCGAAGAGACTGCGGAAGGTGCGGATCTCAAACAAACTCCGCTCGTTGCCCATGTCCATGCGCTTGTGCAGCAGCACCCTGCGCCCATCGATCTGAATAAGGATATAGCCCAACTGGGCCCAACAGAGCACCATGGTGGTCAGGTCCGCTCCCTGCAGGAACAGGCGGCAGCCCAACTCCCCGGCGGTGATGCCCTCCGGGGGCATGGTGCAGGTCTCCCGTCTGGCGGGGAAGGTCCGCAGAAACAGCAGCCAATAAAGCAGAGCCACGCCGGCGGCAATGCTCATGGGCACCAGCTCCGGGTTTCCGCTTCGCTGATAGGTGCTGACGCCGGGGAACATATCCGGCGGCAGGGTCATGGACATGCTTGCGGACTCATGGTCGTTAAAGCCGGATTTGCTGCCGCCGGTCAGCATATTGCCGTTGATCAGCAAATTCAATTCGGATGCCAGGCCATTCTGCCGGTAAGTACTGTAAAATTCCGGAGTTCCGGGGAATTCCCCGGGCAGGGTAATGGTGTAGGTCATTGCCGTGATGGGATAGGCAAATCCGCTGAGCAGCGGCAGCTGCAGACTCAGATTGTCCTTATCCGGGACCTGCTTCTTGCTCACGGTGTCCGTCTTCATGGCCACGGTGACCACCTTGGGCAGATTGTAGGACATGGTGACCACATAGTCCCCGGGCTGGCCGCCGGTGACCCGTTCCAGCCCTACAAGAATCAGGTCGCCGGAGCGGGAGGTGGAGGGAGAAGACCCGTTGACAGTGATATTGGTTGCCGTGCCGGGCAAAGGGTAGGTCAGGTTCTGATTGATGGCTTCCAGATGGAGGTTCAGCGTCAGGCTCACCAGAGCCTCGCCATCCACATTGATGGTCGCCGTATAGTCCAGCCGGGTCGCCGCGCTGGCCGCCTGCGCCCGCAGGGGCAGAAGCAAAACCGCAAAAAGCAGCATGAAAAGCACACGCTTGATCCGCTTCAAAGGAGATACCTCCTGTTCTCTGGGAACCTCTGCTCAAATCGGCAGGAGCGGGCGAAAAAGATTCGTTTCCCCGCCGCAGACGGTTTATTCAGAGGTTCCATATGCATAATTTCGTTTATTTTACCATGAAGCGGCGGAAAAAGCAAGATAAATTGAAAAACGCCCTAGGCAAATGGGCAAAAACCGAAAAAACGCAGGGCTGAGCCATCCTTCCGGTCAGAAAACGTGTTTTCCCGCTGGTCAGGTTCCGGAAATTGTGGTATAATCCCGAAAAAGGAGGCCTGTCGGAATGAAAATCACCCAGTCCACAGCTATGAGCATCGTCACCGAGATGAAGAAGATCATCGGCGAAGATCTTACCTTTATGGATACGACCTGCCACATCATCGCCTGTACGGATCCCATGCGGATCGGAGATTTTCACGGCGGATCCGAACGGATGCTGCGGGACGGACTGAAGGAAATGTCCGTACCGGACGACAACACCTATGCGGGCACCCGTTCCGGCATCAATCTGACTCTGGAGCTGGACGGCGTCACCGTTGGGGTCGTCGGCATTACGGGAAAGGAGCAGGAGGTCATCCGCTATGGGCAAGTGGTAAAACGGAT
>ERZ857840.4644-NODE-4644-length-10310-cov-5.055485_pt1 | contig 10310 bp, 10 predicted proteins | sample MGYA00519760_ERZ857840 | MGnify/ENA primary metagenome ERZ857840 (study PRJEB31778, sample SAMEA3449371) | human gut metagenome | biome: human gut; feature: human-associated habitat; material: faeces | place: United Kingdom | collected 2010/2012 ... | reverse complement strand
CTGTGCCTGTTGATGGCGAGGAAGTGAAAGAACTTCCCTTGGAAACTGAAACAACTGTCGAGACGGTCTGTCTCCTGTCGAGAAAAGCCCAATAAATCAAAGAATTTTGCCGTTTTGGGAATAAAATAGATGTGTGTTTCTGTTTCCGTAGAGTGATGATATAAGTGGAGGTTTACCCCAGGGGATAGGCTTTTGAGAATGGAAGATATACATTTTGGCGAAAGGATATTTTTTAGCAAAAGTTGTTTTGCATCATGGGTATGAGGAGTTGAATAAAAAAAGAAGAACAAGTAGGGAGGCGATAGATTTCAATGGGTACTACATTTCCTAAAGATATAATGGATTGCATGAAAGGATGCATTTTGTCTATTTTTTGGCCGAAAAAAGATATAGTCGATTTTATGAAAAAAGTTGGTTGTACCTCAAGGGAATTGATGCCGGAAAGTGAATATAAAGAATTGCATAGGGCTGAAATTGTAGATAAAATTTTTACTAATTTAGAAAAAAGAAGTGATTCGGGAATAGGACAATTTAGGTGTATGTTAAAGGAACTAACGGAATGGAATTATTTCGATTCTTATTATTTTCAGAAATTGAACAAACTGAGTGAGAGCGAAGCAAAAAGAAATATCAGCCATTTAAAACAACTTCAAGAAATTCGGGATTACAAAATAAAGCAGGAAAGACAAAGACAAGAAGAACAGGAAAGAAAGCGGAAAGATATCAGCATTAGTATAAATGAATTAAAAGAGATCTTCTTAAATTTATTTAGTGGAAAAGATCAGAACGGAAAAGAAATAAATGCACAGCGAAGAGGATATTTATTTGAGGAATTCCTAAAAAAATTATTTTTAAATGAGGGTATAGAAGTTACAGAACCGTTTAAAATTGTAGGAGAACAGATTGATGGTTCAATAAAGTATGATGGAGAGCATTACATAATAGAAGCTAAGTGGCATGATAAATGGAGTGCATCTGATAGCTTGTATCAGTTTGCAGCAAAAGTAGAAGGGAAGATGTATGGAAGAGGAGTATTTATTTCTATAAATGGTTTTTCGCCTGATTCCGTACAAGCTCTGACAACAGGAAAGGCACTTAGGACTATTTTGTTAGACGGTGGGGATTTAGTTCCAATTACAGAAGGAATGTACACCCTGAGAGAAATGCTTGATAACAAAATTAAGGCGGCTCAAACAATGGGGAGAATATATGTTGATTCTACAAATTTGGCTGATAAAGTTATCCGGCAGTAAGGAGAAGGGAGTTTGATGAAGTTAGAAGAAAAATTACTTGAACAATATTTTGATGTTATAGAGAAGAACGGTAATACAGAAAATCAGATACAGGAATTTCTTGAGGAAAATACTATATTCATACCAATGCCTTTTTTGCTAAATCATTATTTGCATATGAATTGTGTGATTTCCAAATTTAAGTTGGGTAATGAATTTGTGACGGATTTTGCATATTTAACTAAGAGTTCTGATTATTGGGAATTTGTATTAGTTGAATTGGAAGATGCAAAAAAGAAGATTTTTACAAATGATAAGGAAAATATTTATTTTCACTCAGAGTTTAATCATGCATATGATCAGATTACATCTTGGAAGGCATATGTCAATAAAAATAGAGAAGCAATTCTTCATCAAATAGATAAATTAAGAGTTCCTCTAAACGAGAATTCTGTAAGGTTTAAATATGTATTAGTTATTGGAAGAAATGCTGAAAAAGATAATTCAGAAAAACGAAGAGCAATGTTTGCAGAAAAGTCTGATAATGATATTCGTGTGATGACATATGATAGTCTTGTTTCACAATGTGAATCAGTACCTTATAATGGAGAAAAGATAATATTATCTACTTGGAAAGAACAAGGATTCAAAATAAAGAAATTACCAAAGCAAGAAATTTCCACTAGTCTGTTTGCGTATTTGAAACCAGAATATTTGCAAATTTCAGAAAGAGATATTGAAATCTTAAAAGAACAGGATTATCAAATAGATATTTGGTTAAGTGGAAGGGCGTTAAGTTATAATGACAAGTATGATGCGGCATCTTTGGCTGAAAGGACAACTAATCCATTGACAAAAGCTGTTTTACTTGCCGAAGCAAAAAATAACAAATAATCAATGGAAGATGGGGGGAATTTCTTACCCCACTTTGAAAATCTATTGCACACTTTCACTATATCTATCATAACGCGAACGTATATTCGATTCAGAGAAATGCGGATAATTTTAAATTGATTGTGTCAATTTACAATCAATTTCTATTCAATGTGGTTTTCCGGCAGGTTCTGTAAAATAAGCTCAGATCAAAACAATAACGGGAGGAGCTTATGCAACAGAATATTGAATTTGAGCGGTGCATTGATTTTCTGGTACGGATGATTGATAAGTACGGCGAAGAAGTCCTCCGGGAGTTGGAGGAAGAAAAACAGAATAAGGAAGAAAAAGAAGCGGCAGTTTTCTGAAATACAAAATGTAAATCAGACTGTCGCTTTTTCATGTATTTTTAAATCAAATAAATTTTAAAAGCTGATAAAAAAAATGATAATTTGGAGAAAAATAGCATAGAATAATTTTGAGCTGATATGACAGAGAATGTTTTGGCATATTGACAGGACATTTAAAATGACGTATACTAAGCTCAGTGATCGTTCTGTAGAAACTTGAGAAGCCTACAGGCGAGGGAGAGCCTGCGGGTCTCTCCCTCTTTTGTTTTAAGGAGTCTTCTTTTGATAAGAAGCAGGAAGCGAACATTTTAATTCGTGTACCTGGAGATAAAAAAGAGGTAAAAGGTTCATGAAGATTTAATTATATGGTTCTGGTTCCGGATGAATGCATTGAAAAACTTGTAATTAAAGATATTAAAGATGAAAAGTATCGTATGCTGTTAAATAAAGAACATCAGTTTTGTATGGACAATGCTGAACGGATTCAGAAAAAGGCAAATAAGATATATGAGATGGTTACAACAAATCGTAAGCAGATATTAACTGATAACAGTTGTGCATTTAATATTTTAGAAGCGGGATATCAGGAGTATATTGCAACTGTTTTAAAGAAGAATCTTTAATTAAATGTATTTATAACATATTGAAAAATACAGTATATAAAACATAAAAAACCACAAACCCAGATTTCCCCACACCGCTCACAAACTCAAGTGATGTGTCCAACGGGGAGATTATTTTATTGACAAAAAGAAGGAATCCCCCATGAACCAACAAGAAATATTCACATACATCCAAAAGCAATACCCCACCCACCCGAAAGAACAACTTTCATGGAGGTTCAGGCAGAGCCGGACATGATAGGTAACTACAGCGAAATGTAGCACCTGTCATTGTGATCGAGCGTGATCTGGATGTGATGAAGAATGCAGATTACATGATTGATATGGGCCCGGGAGGTGGAGATGCCGGGGGAACGATTGTAGCAGCAGGCACGCCAGAGGATATTATGGCGTCAGAACAGAGCATAACCGAAAAATATCTGAAAACAGAAAGAGGATAAAAATTACATGAGAACATATAAAATACGTTTATTAAAATGCAGCGGAAAAGACCAGAAGATATCCGCTTATCTGCAGCTTCTGACAGGCCTCGATAAAGTGATGGCTAACCGCATCGTATCGAACCTTCCAGCCACACTGTTTGATAATCTGGACGAAGAAGGCATGGAATATTTTAAAGAGGCGTTTGATTTTTATGAAGTAGAATACGAGATCACACCACTGGAAGAAACATGTGAGGTGTGCGGCTATCCATCCAGACAGGTCATTGTACTTGGGAGAATTGTAGAATATTATGGTCAGAGAAATGGCTTCTTACAGCTTGCGAAAAAATATAATTTTGAAACGAAGGAAGACCTGTCTATGGCACCATTTCTGATCCGGGATGGTATGGATGCGGAGAAAGCCGTTAAGCTTCAGCAGGAACTGACCAACATCGGAATCCGTTCACAGGTTATCCGCAGCGGAAGTCCGGTGACAGAAAGAAAGCGGAAAAAATTCTTTCAGAGATTGCTCTCTTCGGAAGTATGATCTATAATGAGCGGTGCATGTTTTCTTGTAAAGAGAAAATCATACTGAAAAAGGAAGGACATTGAGAAAGAATGAAAGATTTAACGAAGGGAAAGCCCTCGGCACTGATACTAAGTTTCGCATTACCGATATTTTTAGGAAACTTATTACAGCTGACCTACAGTCTGGTAGATACCAGGATTGTCGGCTCGTTTCTGGGAGAAGATGCACTGGCAGCAGTAGGTGCGACCAGCACACTGAGCGGTCTGATCATCGGATTTTTACTGGGATTATCCAACGGATTTGCGATTATTACCGCACAGAAATTTGGTGCGAAGAACATCGCAGATATGAAAAAGTCCTTTGCAATGTCGCTTGTGATCGGGACTGGAATATCCATTTTATTTACGATAGCAGGACTGCTATTTTTGAAACCGATCTTACATTTCTTAAATGTGCCAAAGCATCTGGTTCCGGTGGCGAAAGGATATATCGCGATCATCATAGCAGGACTGCTTGCAACATTTTTATATGATGCCTGTGCGGCGACGCTTCGTGCAATCGGAGATGCAGTAACACCATTGATCATTCTGGCGATATCTGTAGCACTGAATATCGTGGGGGATCTGTTCTTCGTTGTGGTATTGAAGACTGGCGTAAAAGGAGCAGCAATTGCAACTGTACTGGCACAGATCATTGCATTTGTGATCTGCTGGATCTATATGATCAGAAAATATGAGATATTAAGGCTTCAGAAAGAGGATTTTAAAGATCCAAGTCCAATCATGGTAAAAGAGATGATAAGTGCCGGAATGTCGATGGGATTTATGAGTTCTCTGGTTAATATCGGTACTTTGACATTACAGACGGCGATCAATAAGCTTGGAAAAGACATTATCATTGCCCATACAGCGGCGAGAAAGATCACGGAGATATTCATGATCATGTTCAGTGTATTCGGACAGACGATGGCAACTTACTGTGGACAGAACATGGGAGCAGGGAAAATCGACCGTGTGAAGAGAGGCATCTGGCTGGCGATTGCCTACACTGCGATCTGGTCAGGACTTACGATCATTGCAAGTTATACGATCGGAGGATGGCTGGTATATCTGGTAACCGGAAGTCATAATAAGACAGTAATCTTAAATGCAACAAATTATCTGAAGTTTGATACGCTGTTTTATATTGTGACTACCTTGATCTGCATTTTAAGAAATGCGATGCAGGGATTAGGGGATCACATTACACCACTGATCTCCAGCGGCCTTGAGATGGCAGGGAAGATCGTGATCGCGGCCACTCTGGTTCCGTGGCTTGGATATACGGGTGTGATCATCTGTGAACCGATCGTGTGGTTCATTATGGTAATCCCGCTTTTGATCCAGACATTCCGGATGCCGGTACTCAGGACAGAAAAGACAGATGGAAAAATATAGAGGGGAAATATAAAAAAATATAAATAAGAAAAATCAATTTGAGAGGATAAGATAGATGGAGATACATATTCTTGATATGATCCAGAATTTAAGAACGCCAATAGGAGATGTGGTTGTTCCGCTCATTACCAGACTTGGAGATGCGGGAATCATATGGATCATTCTGACGGTATTATTACTGATCATTCCAAAGACAAGAAAGACAGGGGTGATCATGATGGCGGCATTGCTGGTGGATGTGCTGCTCTGCAATGTGTTCATAAAGAATCTGGTGGCAAGAACCAGACCATTCGATGTCAATACAACAGTACAATTACTGGTCGCAAAGCCGCGGGATTACTCTTTCCCGTCGGGGCACACGGCGGCTTCATTTGCTTCGGTTACGGCATTGTATCTTGCCGGAGAGAAGAAGATGTGGAAAGCGGCTCTTGTACTTGCGGTTCTGATCGCATTATCAAGATTGTACCTGTATGTGCATTATCCAACGGACATCATTGGTGGTGTAGTATTCGGAAGCCTTTCCGGATATCTGGGCTATAAGATTGTGGAATGGATACAGAAGAAAAAGATAAAATAGAGATAGAAAAAAAGAGCAGGGCAGGCAGCATTATGCTGTCTGCCTTGCTCTTTTACTGACTACCAGTGCGATACAGAAGATCGCAGCGGCAAAAAGTAACTGGATTCCATAGTTGCGGTATAAGAGTTGTCTCTGTGCCTGAGTGAGAACAGCAGAGTTATTCAGCAGATTGTTACTGATCTCATACCAGTAGACCGGAAGGAAATGAGCCACAGTTTTCACGCCTTTTCCCATGATATCAAGTGGAACGAATACGCCGCATAGGAAGCTCATGCCAAGTGTGACAACATTTACGAGGGCGGTCAGGATATCTTCTTTGGTGATAAATGTACCAAGAAGGAAGGAAAGCGCAAGTCCGACCAGAAGCAGGGTCAAGCTGTTTAGCATATAATATGGCATCTTTGGCGACTGGAAAAATGCTTTCCGGTAAAAGAAGAAAGCAGGGATCCATGTTGTGAACAGCCAGACTGAGCATCCGACTGCCAGATATCCCAGTGCAAGCTGCAGGTTCTGGCTTCTGATGGATACAGCCGAGCAAAGGATTCGCTTTTGCAAATCCGGCTGATGGAATGCGATCATGATCAGTCCCATTACATAGCACAGTATGGAGATTAACACATATGGCAGATACTGATACATGTAACCATAACCCGGCGTCTTTTCAGAAGAAGCAGATTTTAACATCGTAACATGAGAAGAACTGTCTGCATGTTTCAGAATATATGCAGCTGCCTCTTTATCGGAATACCCACTGTCTGTCAGGACGCGTGCCTGATTCAGATAGGTGTTGATTTGTTGATCGACGTAGTACCCGTCTGTGCTTCCGGGGATCTTGGATACCGGCAATGCCTGATGCTCACGGAGGCAGGAGGCTTTAAAATCTTTCGGAATGGTCACGATATAAGAGACATTCCGGTTAAAGAGTGCGTCCTGGAGTTTTGCAGTGTCATCCGGCATTTGCCTGATGGTATGATACTGTGATAGATATGTGGAAAGCCCTTTGGAAAGCACGCCCCCGTCATGATCTACCACACCTACAGTGAGTGCTTGGGCATGGAACCCGGTGCCGGAAGTATTGCTGTCGCTGCCGGAGGCAAGGATTCCGATCGTAAGGAAGATTGCCAGATACATGAATACCATCAGGAGATTGCGTTTGGTTATGATTAAAAATCCTTTAAATACTGTCATAACGTTCCCTCCTTATCATAAGAAATGAGAAGCTGATGCAAAGCAGGCACATGATTACAAGAATCAGGATACACCTGCGGTAACGGACGGCATCATCATAGACACTGAGGCAGTAGAATGCATCACTTAAGACACTGGCAGGATTGATCCGATTGATGACCGGGCAGTGCTGTTCGATCACATTTTTCATTCCACCAAACATCAGGCCTGCAAGAAAACTCGGTAACAGTGTAACGAGGACACCGATTCCGGATTTAACACTGTAGGACAGTTTGCCGGCGCATCCGATCAGGATTCCGAGACAGATACCGATCAGGGTTCCCATAAATGTAATGAGAAGAAGTTTCGGAATGTCATGCCCAAGGCTGATATGAAGTACCTGGGTAAGGTAAAGCTCCAGGATCAGGATGTTGACGAAATGAATACTTTCCAGTACCAGCAGATCGCCGAGAATCAGGGAAAGTTTGTGGGTCGGTGTGATGCTGCGCCGTTCTCCGAGTGCACTTAAGTTCGCCTGAAGCTGAACCGTGGAATGGATGCTTAAGTAGACTCCGCTTAAGCAGGCAAATGCAATCAGTGCGAGAAAATAAGTCAGTGTCGGATCTAAGGAATGTCCGCCTAAGGACTTTTCTTTCACCAGTGTCTGGTAGTCGTTCAGGGATGAAAGGGCGTCCGAAAGCTTTTCCGGATGCTGTGTGGCAATATCCCGGATCATGTCAGCATTCTTTTCATAGCTGTCCAGAAGGGAAGACAGAATGCTCTGGTTAATGCCATTGGAAGCAATGGTAAGGGAAGGAACCGATTTCACGTAATAGATGCCGGATATTTCCTCCCGCCGGAGTGCTTTTTTGGCAGCTTTTTTTGTCTTGTAAGAATGGATATCGATCATGTCCTGATCCGTTTCATTCAGAAATGTCAGGAAAGATGCTGCATTTGCGGAACTGCTTTCCACTGTGACGATGGCAACAGGAACCGGTTCCCAGTCGGTCTCTCCGGTTCCTGCAAGACCGGTATTTCCAAAGGACACATAGAACAGGGTTCCAAGGATGAGCGGAAATGCGAGAGCCCAGAACATGATAGAACGGGAACGTATTGTCTGTAAGAACTGATATTTTAATAAATGTAACATAAAGTGTTCCTCCTTTAATCCCTGAGTTCTTTTCCTGTGATCTCAAGGAAGACATCATTGAGAGTCGGAAGCTCGGAGAAGACGCGTCCGAATGGAATGTCCTGTTCCTGCAGGTAATTCAGTACCCGGATCAGATTGTGTTTTGCACCGCTGCAGCGTAGGATCATTGTCTGATCTTGGTATGATAAGTCGAATACATGTGAAAGGGAGCGGATATCTGCCAGGTTGTTTTTCGTTAACGCAACCGCTTCGATCGTGATCGTCTCACCGGTCTTGATCATTTTTTTTAGTTCTTCGGTTGTGCCGGAAGCAAGTACACGGCCATGATCAATGATCGCGATACGGGTACAGATCTGTTCCACCTCTTCCATGTAGTGAGAGGTATAGATGATGGTAGATCCCTGACGGTTGAGTTCCAGAATCCCTTCCAGAATCTTATTACGGCTCTGAGGATCTACAGCAACGGTCGGTTCATCCATGATGATGAGTCTGGGCTTATGGACAATGCCGCATGCGATATTCAGTCTTCGTAGAAGTCCGCCAGAGAGTTTCTTCGGGCGCATCTTACGGAAATCGGACAGACCGGTGAATGCGATGGCTTCTTCCACGAGTTCTCTTCGTTTTTGTTTGTCTCTGATATAGAGTCCGCAGAAATAATCGATGTTTTCATAGACGGACATCTGCTCAAAGACGGCAACGTTCTGCATGACAACACCGATATCCTGCTTGATATCGTAGCTGTCCGGCTTCATATCCTTTCCAAAGATCGTGATCGTTCCTTTGTCATATTTTAACAGTGCGAGCAAGCAGTTGATGGCGGTGGTTTTACCGGAACCGTTTGGTCCGAGCAGTCCGAAAATCTCACCTTCTTCGATGTCGAGTGACAGGTGGTCAAGCGCTAACAGATCACCGTAACGTTTTACCAGATTTTCTATATGTACAAGCATAAGATTACCTCCTTGATGAATGTATGTTGGTACTGCAGAAGAAATGGAAGATTACTTTCTGCGGTCATGACATTTGTTGCTTGTAGTATAGCGTATGACTGATTATAATGGTAGTGTCATAGGTCATAAATTGAATGTGACAATGTAATATAGGAGCAGAGAAAAAATAAATGAAAGAAAAAAATAAATATACAAAAACAATCAACTGGAAGCAATTCTACCGGAATGTATTCGCTCTGGTCATCCCGATCGCAATCCAGAATCTGATCAATGTCGGAGTTACGGCGACGGACGTGATCATGCTTGGAAAAGTCGGAGAAAAAGTATTATCCGGAGCATCCCTTGCGGGACAGATCCAGTATATCATGACACTGATCTTTTACGGAGTGACCTCCGGAGCAACGGTTCTGACGGCGCAGTACTGGGGGAAGAAAGACACCAGAACGATAGAGAAAGTCCTGGGTATGGGATTAAGTGCCGGACTCATCGTTGCGGTAGTATTCGCAGGAGCAGCCCTTGGCATGCCGGAGACACTGATGCGGATCTATACCTCTGATCCGGAAGTTATTGCAGAAGGAGTAAAGTATTTAAGAATCGTAGGATTTTCCTATGTGTTCATGGCGGTGACACAGGTGTATCTGAATATTATGCGCAGTATCGAGAGGGTTATGGTGGCTACATTTATTTATCTGATTTCATTGCTGATGAATATTGTGGTAAATGCGGTTCTGATCTTCGGACTATTTGGATTCCCGGTAATGGGAGTAAGGGGTGCGGCAATCGGTACGCTGTGTGCCAGAGCAGCCGAGACAGTGATGGTTCTCGTTTATGCCATCTTCCGAAATAAAGTAGTAAGGATCCGGCTTAAAGATATGGTGAAGATCGATAAGGTTCTGTTAAAAGATTTCGCAGTTTATTCTATGCCGGTGGTATTAAATGAACTAATGTGGGGACTGGGAACGTCGGCGAATACGGCGGTGATCGGGCATCTTGGAAGCGCAGCA
>ERZ857840.4639-NODE-4639-length-10318-cov-9.184644_pt1 | contig 10318 bp, 6 predicted proteins | sample MGYA00519760_ERZ857840 | MGnify/ENA primary metagenome ERZ857840 (study PRJEB31778, sample SAMEA3449371) | human gut metagenome | biome: human gut; feature: human-associated habitat; material: faeces | place: United Kingdom | collected 2010/2012 ... | reverse complement strand
TCCCTCCTGGACCCAAATTGGGTCCGAGATTTTGTCCGAGGTCCCCACTTTCCCAACGAGCCTCAACCGGAAAATACATCCCGGAATCCAGCTGAATAGTGGGACACACTTTCCCAATCGGGTCCCAAGCGGAAACTGCATCCCACTCCGGACGTGAATTCTGGGACATGCTTTCCGGATGCAAAAAAGGCCACAAGACGTGGCCTTCGACTTATATATGTTCAGCAGATGCCCCCATGACAAGCCGCGATTCAACACCGAGGCGTCTGCCCGGCGACGCGGAACGTAAGGTTCATCGCGAGTTCCGCACGAGCCGGAGAGCACTTAATGTGCTCACCGTGCGAGCAGGACTGTCCGAGCAGGGAATCTTATGTTCCGCGTCGCCGGGCAGACGAACCAGGTCGATAGACCCGCTACTTGATCTTGGTCGTACCCGGCGCCAGGTTGGGGTCGGTCTCGTTGGCCTCGGTCTGGAAGTGCTTGGTGTAGACGTTCTTGCCGTCGCGGAACATCTCGTAGTACTGCATCTTGGCGTAATCCTCGCGCGCCTTGGTGGCGGCTGCGGCTTCGGCGTCGTCACCGGTGACGTTGGAGGAGAGTGCCCAGCGCAGGCTGGCGTCCTCGTAGCCCACGGAGTTGATGGCGGGCAGCGACTCGCGCAGCGTCATGTGCGCTTTCTGGTAGTCGGAGAGAGGTGCGCCGATCAGCTGCATAAGCTGCGTGGACAGGTAGTTGGTGGACAGGTCGTCGACCTCGCTCGTCTGGTCGCAGCCGGCAACGTCGTAGTTGGCCCAGATGATGTAGTCGGTCTGCCACAGACGCTCCTGATGCGTAGCGTCGTCCTCGCCGGTAAACCACTTGTCATTGAACTTGGACGGGAAGAACGGCTGGTGGTCGCCCCAGAACACCACGACCACCTTGCGGTCGAGCTTGCTCAGGGCGTTGAGGAAGTAGCGCAGCGCCTGGTCGGACTGCTCGATGCACGAGACATACTCGTCGACATCGGATAGCGTGCCGTCCTCGACGGTCTTGGCGTCCAGGTCGGTCGTGTCGATGTTCAGGTGCATCTGCTTGTCGACCGGCAGCAGGCCCGTGTCGTAGCCCGAGTGGTTCTGCATGGTCACGTCGAAGATAAACTGCGGATCGGCGTTCTGGTCGAGCAGCTCAAGAATCTTGTCGTAGGTAGCCTGGTCGGTTACCATGCCGCGCAGGGTATCGGCGCCCTGGAAATCGTTGATGGACAGGAACTGGTCAAAGCCAAAGTCCTTGTAGACGTTCTCGCGGTTCCAGTTGGTTGCGTGGTTGGGGTGCATGGCCGTGGTGGAATATCCGAGCGACTTGAACTGCTCTGCCAGATTCCCGGTCGTTTCCATGTTGTAGATGGTGTAGGGGTACACGCCCGAGCCCAGGTTGGCCATGGAGTTGCCGGTCATAAACTCAAACTCGGTATTGGCGGTGCCACCGCCGTAGGCGCTCACGTAGAGCTTGCCGCGGCTGAGGCAGTTGGACAGGTTCTTAAAGTACTGCGGACCCTCGTAGCCGGCGCGCATCTCCTGATAGATCGAAAGATCCGAGAAGGTCTCGTTCATGATGGCGATGACCGTGGGCTTCTCACTGTCGAACTGCTCCTGGGCGGCAGTGCGGGCGTCGCCTGTGGCGGCATCGGACTTGTCGTAGGCCTTGGCATACTTTTTGAGCGTGACCTTGGCGTCGTCGGCGGAGTAATCGGCGGGTTTGGGCGGCTTGATGGACTGCGCTGCACTAATAAAAGCAGGCAGGTAGCCCTCGCGCCAGTAGCTCTCGAGCGGGCGCCAGGTGTAGACGGTGATGCCGAGAGTGTTGTAGTAGTCGATAAGCGTGACGTGCGCGGTCACGCCGCCCAGGCAAAGCACGGCGACGAGCAGGTTGGTGAGCAGCATGCGCTTGGCGTTGGCGGCACCCTTCTGACGGTGCGGTGCTACCAGGCCGGCGTACTCGCATAGCAGCATGGCGATGGCGGTAAAGCCCATGGACAGCACGCAGAACAGCGAGATCGAGAAGGTGTAGCCGTTGCCGGCGACCGCGGCGGCGGTGGAGATGGCCGAAAGGTCGCCCGGCTGGATGGGCATGGATTTAAACGTGATGACGAAGAACTCGGCAATGCCTAGGACAAAGAGGGCGAAGGCCAGGACCGCGGGAGCCGCGCCGTGGCGCTGGAACAGGAAGAACAAGCCAGTCATGAGCGCGGTGATGATGGCCCACTCGAGCAGGATGCACAGGGGGTAGACCCAGGTAAAGTCGTGGTTGGACGAGACTTCCATGCCCAGCAGCGCAAAGACGCCGGCGAGCAGCAGGCACAAGACGGCGGCGACGAGCGGTTTGCCCACAAAGGCGCCGCGCAGGCGGGCGAGCTTGCCGGTGGGGGCGGGGGCATCGGCGGAGGCGAATGCAAAGACGCGCGGAGCGATGCGGTCGCGGGCGATGCTTGCCCAGGCGCATCCGGTGAGGATGGCGTTGGTCAGAATGAGCATCACAAAGGCGAGCGGCTCGTTTTGGGCGACGAGGCCCACGGCGCCCCAAATAGTCAAAAAGACCTGGAACAGACCAAAGGCGACGCTCCAGGCGATAGCGCCCTTGGCAACGGCGCCCGACTGCGCGCGAATGGCCTTGGCCTCGCGCAAGACAAGGTAGACGGTCGCCGCAAGACCGACGAGCGAGATGGCGGCTGCGAACATGCTGAGACTCCTCACAAACTTAAAACCTACGAAAGCGGGGGTTTACCCGATTGTTACCAAGATATGCGCTGCAATTGGTGGCTGCGCACAACAACCAGCCATATTAACGCGCACGTGTGGCGGTGTGGCGCAATGTAGTGGCGACCTGCGCGATAATGGACGGGAATTACACGGAAACGTAAAGGCTTCTTAAAGAAATGGCGAGGGTAGGGCGATGAGCGAACGGGCTTGTATGACGAGTGCGGGTGACGTGGACGCTGGCATGGACGCGGGCGGCTATCCGGTCGAGACGACGGGCAATGCGGTGCTGGACACGTTGGAGCACCGTTCCTCCACGCGTGCCTTCGCGCGTGATGACGACGACCGTCCCGTGGCGGTGACCGACGAGCAGCGGGCGGCGATCTTGCATGCGGCGAGCCGCGCGCCGTCGGCGGGCGCCATGATGATGTATTCCATCGTGAGCATCCGCGAGCAGGCTACGCTGGACCGCCTCGCCGACCTGTGCGATCACCAGCCCATGATCGCCAAGGCGCCCTGGGCACTAATATTTGTGGTCGATTATGCCAAGTGGATCGATCTGTTTGAGCACGTGGGCTGCTTTGAGCCCGAGTTTGTCGAGCGTACGGGCAAGGCGCCCCGCCGCGCGCCGGGTTTGGGCGACTTTGCCATCGCGGCCCAGGACACCGTGATCGCTGCGCAAAACGCCGCGGTTGCCGCCGAGGCCCTGGGGCTGGGAAGCTGCTACATTGGCGACATCGTCGAGAATGCCGAGGAAGTTGCCGAGCTGCTCGATCTGCCGCCCTATACCATGCCGCTGTCGATGCTCATCATCGGCACGCCCCGTAAGGAGCGTCCGGCCATTGCGCATCCCGTGGTGAACCTGGTGCACGAGGAGCGCTACTGCCGCGCCGATGCCGCGACCATGGACGCGCAGGCGGCCGAGATGGACGCGATGTTCCGTCCGCATGCCCGCGAGGTGGGGGAGCGCGTCGTGGACATCTATACCCGTAAGCACACGAGTCCCTTTATGGCCGAGATGAGCCGCTCCATGGAGTGGTGGTTCAAAAATTGGCTTGGAAAATGACGAATGTGACAAAGGGAAAGTCCCTTTGTCACATTCCATATCGCCGAGGTGGCTTAAAGGCTGTATAAATGTTTATTTAGCTGGGAAAACAGTGCCATTCAAACATGGGCCGATTACCTATAATTCCTTCGAACATTAAAGTTGGGAGGAAACCGGCTTATGGAACAAAAGGCCAAGGAGGCAGCTTCGCACGCTGCGATTCCTGTGAGCATCTCGGCGATGCTCGTCACGCTGGGCGTGGTGTACGGCGATATCGGCACCAGCCCTATGTATGTAACCAAGGCGCTCGTTGCCGGCAACGGCGGCATCGGAAGCGTCACGGAGGAGTTCGTGCTCGGCGCGCTCTCCCTTGTCGTGTGGACGGTCACGCTGCTGACCACCATCAAGTATGTGCTCATCTCGCTGCGCGCCGATAACCATGGTGAGGGCGGCATCTTTGCCCTGTACAGCCTGGTCAAGCGCTGCGGCAAGTGGCTTATCGTCCCCGCCATGCTGGGTGGCGCCGCGCTGCTCGCCGACGGCATCCTGACGCCGGCCGTTACCGTTACCACGGCCATCGAGGGCCTGCGCACCATCCCGGCGGTCCATGCCGTGCTGGGCGATGACCAGGGCCGCGTCGTCGCCATCACGCTCGCCATCATCATCGTGCTCTTCTTGGTACAGCGCATCGGTACGGCCAAGATCGGTCACGCCTTTGGCCCCATCATGACGCTGTGGTTCCTGTTCCTGGGCGGCACGGGTCTGTTCTTTGTCTTCCAGCACCCCGCCGTGCTACTGTGCCTCAACCCGGTGCGCGGCATCGCCTTTTTGCTGAGCCCCAACAACCACGCGGGCATCATGATTCTGGGCAGCTGCTTCCTCGCCACCACCGGTGCCGAGGCGCTCTACTCCGACATGGGCCACGTCGGCCGCGGCAACATCTACGCTACCTGGCCGTTCGTTAAGTGCTGCCTGCTGCTTTCCTATATGGGCCAGGGCGCATGGCTTATGAACAACGCTGCCAACCCCGAGCTCATGGGCATTGCCGACCTCAACCCGTTCTACCAGATGCTCGCCCCGGGCCTGCGTCCCTTTGCCGTAGGCCTTTCCACCGTTGCGGCCATCATTGCCTCGCAGGCGCTCATCACCGGCGCATTCTCGCTGGTGTCCGAGGCCAGCCGTCTGGACCTCATGCCGCACATGCAGGTCTTCTACCCTGCCGAGACCAAGGGCCAGCTCTACATCCCCATGGTCAACAACGTCATGCTTGTCGGCTGCGTCATCGTGGTGCTGCTGTTCCAGAACTCGGCGCATATGGAAGCTGCGTACGGCCTTGCCATTACGCTGACTATGATGTGCACCACGCTGCTGCTCTTCTTCTACCTGCACGAGGAGCGCAAGCTCAAGGTTGCTCCGTGGATCTTCGCGGCCTTCTTCCTTTTGCTCGAAGGCTTCTTCTTCGTGAGCTCGCTCACCAAGTTCTTCCACGGCGGCTATTTCACCATCCTCATGGCTGCACTCATCATGGGCATTATGGTGTGCTGGTACAACGGCACGGCGGTCGAGCAGCGCCAGTTTACGCTGCTGCCGCTGCGCAGCTACCTGCCGCAGCTCAAGCGCCTGCGCGACGACGACCGTTACGAGCGCATGAGTGACAACGTCGTGTACCTGACCAAGGACACCCATACCGACTACATCGACCGCGATATCGTCTATTCGATCTTGGACAAGCATCCCAAGCGTGCCCGCGCCTGGTGGTTCGTGAATGTCGAGACCATGGACGAACCGCACACCTTTGCCTATTCGGTCGAGACGTTCGGCACCGACTACGTGTTCCGCGTGCACCTGTACCTGGGCTACAAGATCAACCAGCGCGTCAATGCCTACCTGCGTCAGGTTGTTCAGGACCTGGCTGCCACCGGCGAGCTGCCGCCGCAGACGCATGACTACTCGGTCTACAAGGATCCGGGTAACATCGGCACGTTCAAGTTCGTCCTGATCCGTAAGCTTCTGGCGCCCGAAAGCGATGTGGAGCCCAGCGAGCGTACGGCCATCACGCTCAAGTACATCATTCGCCGCGCCGCCGGCACGCCCGCGCGTTGGTACGGCCTGGAGAACTCCAACGTGAGCTTTGAGTACGTGCCGCTGTTCACCAAGTTCAAGGCTGTGAACAAGATGCAGCGCCTGGCCCCCAACGAGCGCCCGTAGGCGCCGACGGGTTGCATGGAGTTGGTTTTCGATGGACGAGATTGGGGCCGGAGAGGCAAACATGGATGCAAAGGTGCTTGACGGTTGCGATCTTGCGACCGAGCTGGTACGTGAGGCACGCGCCGACGCCGCCGAAGATCGGTTCTTTACGAACCGTGCCAACATGGATATGGCCGACCGCGTGATCTCGATTGTGGCACTGGTATTTGGAGCGGTGTGCGTGTGCGCCCTGCTCGCGCACGTGCTGTTTGTCTAGCGACCGCCGGCTGCAAAGGCTATACACTTGGAACCACCACAAGGGAAACCACCACAAAGGTGCCTGTCCCTTTGTGGTGGTTTTTGTTTTTGAGAGAGGGGCGGGGCACTGATGGACGTCCGTACGGACGGCGATATTGCCGATAGCTTTTGGTGGCGGCGCACAACGCTGACGCGCCGCACTCCTCTGTATGACGCCTGCGTATCGGCGGGGCTGCTGGTCGCGGCGACGATTGTGGGCGCGCTGCTCGACCATCCGGGTCTCGCGCCGAGCATCATGATCGTCTATGTGTTCGCCGTTCAGCTGTGCGCATTCTTTACCTGGAGTCGCCTGTATTGCTTGCTGAGCTCGGCTGCCGCCGTGGCGCTCTACAACTTCTTGTTTGTCGACCCGCGCTACTCGCTGTCGCTTATCGACCGCGGCTATCCCGGCATGTTCTTCATCATGTTCGTGGTCTCGCTTGTATCGAGCTCGATTGCGTTGGCCCTGCGCCGTGCCTTGGCACAGGCTGCCGCCAGCGACCGTCGCACGCATATGGTGCTCGAGACCAACCGCATGCTACAGCGGTGCGCCGACGAGCAGCAGATCGTTCACGCCATGGCAACGCAGCTGGCGCGTCTTTCGGGCTGTCCGGTCGTGTGGTACAGCGCCGACGCCGAGGGCGATGACCTGCTGCCGCGTGCGACATACACGGCCGTGGGCGATGCCGCACCGGTGCACGAACTGGCGCCGCAGATGCCGCCGCGGCTCTCGGCATCCGCCTATGTGGGAACGCCGCTCGACGCCACGTTTGGCGGCTCGGCGTTTTATGGCATCTACCTGACGGTTCGCACAGGCGACGGCTTCGCGCGCTCGGGCGACCCCGCCTCGGTGGTGGGCGTGCTGGCTATCGTTGCCGAGCCCGACGTGCTGACGCACGAGGAGCGAACACTTGCCGATGCCATCGTGAGCGAAGGCGAGCTGGCACTCGATCGCGCCCGCGCCATGGAGGCCCGCGAGGAGGCGGCGGTGCTCGCCAAAAACGAACAGCTGCGCGCCAACCTGCTGCGCTCCATCTCGCACGATCTGCGTACGCCGCTCACCAGTATTTCGGGCAATGCCGATGTCCTGCTCGATCAGGGCTCGACCGGCACCGCGGTGCTCGATGCCCAGACGCGCCGCGGCCTGCTCCTTTCCATTCGCTCGGATGCGCTGTGGCTCAACGCCACCGTCGAGAATCTGCTCGCCATCACCAAGCTCGAGGGTGGCGGTATGCGCCTGTCGACCACGCTCGAGCTCATGGACGATATCGTCGAGGAGGCGCTGCGCCACGTGAACCCTGCCGTGCGCGAGCACGACCTTAAGGTGGTGGCGTGCGATGAGCCGGCGCTCGTCAACGTCGATGCGCGCCTGATGGTGCAGCTGGTGGTCAATCTGGTGAACAACGCCATCACCTATACGCCCACGGGCTCGCATATCATGATTTCGATTAGCGTCGACGATGGACGCGTGGCGTGCTCGGTGGTCGACGATGGTCCGGGCATCGCAGCCGAGGACCGCGAGCGGATCTTTGAGTCGTTCTACACCGCCAACCACGGTCTGGCTGACAGTCACCGCAGCGTGGGCCTGGGTCTTTCGCTCTGCCGCTCCATTGCGCTGGCGCATGGCGGTAGCATAGAGGTTGCCGCGGCGGACCCGCACGGCTCGGTCTTTACGATTGAGCTTCCTGCCGCCGACGTTTCGTTTGATAAGGAGTAGCGCCGTGCCGAACTCTGCCGTAAAACCGCTCATCTTGGTCGTTGAGGACGACCCTGCCGTTCGCAATCTTATTGTTGCCGCGCTCGAGGCGCACGGCTTGCGCCATATGGCCGTGGAGACCGCCCATGCCGCTATCGCCGCCGCCTCGTCGCAGACGCCGAGCATCGTGCTGCTCGATCTGGGCCTGCCCGATATGGACGGCGTCAAGGTGGTGGAGTCGGTGCGCGCATGGTCGGGCATGCCGATTATCGTGGTCTCGGCGCGCAGCGAGGATGCGGACAAAATCCGCGCGCTCGATGCCGGTGCCGACGACTATCTGACCAAGCCGTTTTCGGTCGAGGAGCTGCTCGCGCGTATTCGCACGACGCTCAGGCGCCTTTCGTATGCGCAAACGGGCGGTGTTGCCTCCGAGGGCTCGTTCGATACCGGTGAGCTGCATATCGATTTTGATGCCGGCATCGCCACGATGGATGGCGAGGAACTGCATCTGACGCCGATCGAGTACAAGCTCCTGTGCCTGCTGGCGCATAACGCCGACAAGGTGCTGACGCATCAGTTTATCCTGCACGAGATTTGGGGTACGGCGACTAAGAGCGACCTGGCGAGCCTGCGTGTCTTTATGGGCACGTTGCGTAAGAAGATCGAGTCCGACCCCGCGCATCCGCGCTATATCCAGACGCACGTGGGTATTGGTTACCGATTGGTCATCCAGGGATAGGTCGGCATCCGCAATCCCAATATGAGTTGCGGTGAAATACGGTCTAAATTTGCCTAATTCCAGGCAAAGCAGTCCATATTCCACCGCAACTTTGTCTATTTGCCCTTGGGCTTGCTGGCGTAGAACTTCTTCTTTTTGGGCTTGCCTGAGCAGGCAGGCTTGTCGTCGCAGTGCGGTCCTCGGTCACCGGTCTGCGCGCGCGGGCGCCGTTGCGCGAGGCTTGCGCGCCTCGGGGTTGCGCAGCTCCTCGGTTCGCTCGGCAATCTCCTCGGCGCTAAAGCCGACTTCGGCCATGGCGTCCTCGATGGGCAGGCGGCGCACGATATAGCAGTGGTGTACCTTCTGATTGCGCGCGAAGTCCTCGGGGATGGTCTGTGCCGTAATGTCCTGTAGCACCACGCCCGCGCGTGCGAGCTTGCGCGTTTCGGGGCGGAAGCCGCGCAGGTTGCAGCTAAAGATGGCATGGCCGCCCTGCGCGAGCAGGCGCGATACGCCGGCCAAAAGCTCGACATGGTCGCGCTGAACATCCCAGGTGCGACGGCCCATCTTGGACGAGTTCGAGAACGTGGGCGGGTCGACAAAGATCAAGTCCCAGCGGTTGCGCGTCTGGCGCTGGTCGCGAATCCAGGCGAGCACGTCATCGCGCACAAAGTGATGCTGCGGTCCCACAAAGCCGTTCTGACGCATATTGCGCTCGGCCCAGTCCAGGTAGGTGTTGGAAAGGTCGACCGTCACAGTTTCCTCGACGCCGCCGTCTGCTGCATAGCAGGTGGCGGTGCCGGTATAGGCGAACAGATTGAGGAAGCGGCGCGCCTGTTTGGCGTGCTCGCGCACCAGGTTGCGGGTGACGCGGTGGTCCAGGAAGATGCCCACATCCAAATAGTCGTCAAAGTTGACGGCAAAGGTGAGCCCGCCCTCTTCGATGAGCGGCAGGCGACGGCGAGCGATGTTGGCGCGCTCGCCTGATGCGCCCTTACCGGCGCCCTGCTTGCCGTACTGCGAGCCGCCACGCGAGCGCATGCGGGCCTTGGCGTGCACATGCTCGGCCGGAACATCCAGGATGCGCGGCGCGATGGCCAAGATGTCGAGCATGCGGGCCTGGGCTAGCGCGGGATCGATGGTCTTAGGCGCGGCGTACTCGGCGATGACGAGCCAGCGGCCCGGCGTCTGCGGGCAGCCCTCGTACAGATCGATGGCGGCGGAGTAGTCGGGTAGGTCGGCATCGTAGACGCGGTAGCAGCTCACGCCCTCGCGCTTGGCCCACTTGCGACGCAGACGGGCATTCTTACGCAGGCGGTTGGCGAACTGCTCGGACTCGGGGATGAGCACGGGCAGCGGCTTGCCGTCGCCCAGGTCGAGCATGGCGGCAGGTTCGGGCATGGGGGTGTTGGCGGCGTTGTCGTTGACTTCGTTGGCATCCGCAACCTCGGCCTCGGCATCCGCACTGGTCGAAGCCTCAAACGCCGCGGCGGCGTGGTCGAGCGAGGGCCAAACCTCAATAGTTGCCTCCTCGTTATTGGGCATGACCGCGATCGAGCGCTCGGGCTCGGCGTGGAGCGCGCGGGCCAGCAATCCATCGCGGGTGAGCGCGGCGACCGGCGCCGCGGAAAGCTCGGGCGCGC
>ERZ857840.4631-NODE-4631-length-10352-cov-2.928037_pt1 | contig 10352 bp, 4 predicted proteins | sample MGYA00519760_ERZ857840 | MGnify/ENA primary metagenome ERZ857840 (study PRJEB31778, sample SAMEA3449371) | human gut metagenome | biome: human gut; feature: human-associated habitat; material: faeces | place: United Kingdom | collected 2010/2012 ... | reverse complement strand
CTTCATGTAAGGCAGCGTCAGCTCCGTCATGGCGACGAGCGCCTGGCGTGCGGGGTTCTTCGTTGCAGCAGCAGCCGCAACGATAGGAGCCGAGCCCAAGCCCGATTCGTTCGAGAACAAGCCGCGCGCGCAGCCGAACTGCAAGGCAACCATGATGCCCGAACCCACGGCACCGCCGAATGCGGCCTTCGACGTGAACGCGCATTCGAAAATCATCGCGAGCGCCGGGCCGACGTATTGCCAGTTGATAGCGAGAATAACCATGCAGCCGCCAAAGTACGCCACGGCCATGAACGGCACGAGCTTTTCGGCAACGCTCGAGATGGATTTCACACCGCCAAAAATAACGAGCGCCACGGCGATGGCAATCACGAGTGCGATAGCCCAATCGGAAACGCCCGGAAAGCTCGACTCGATGATGCCGGTAATGGCAGCCGACTGCACTGCGGAGCCCGTGCCGATGGTGGCGACGACGGCGAACGCGGCGAACGCGATGCCGCCGAGCTTCGCCCACCAAGGGCGCGTGCCGTCTTTGCGCGTGAAGGCGCGTTCCCACACGTACATGGCGCCGCCGAGCATATTGCCCGCATGGTCGCGCACGCGATAGCGCACCGAGGCGTAGACCTCCACATACTTCGTGGCCATGCCGAACACGCCCGTGATCCACATCCAGAAGACGGCGCCCGGGCCGCCTGCCAGGATTGCCGTGGCAACGCCGACAATCGACCCCGTGCCGATGGTCGCGGCAAGCGCCGTCGCAAGCGCGCCGAAGTTGGAGATATCGCCCTCGCCCTTCGATGTGCCGCCGCCCCACGACATGCGAAGCGCCTGGGGCAGCTTGCGCTGGATGAAGCCCGTGCGAACGGTGAGGAAGATATGGGTGCCGAGCAGGAGCGCGATCATCGCAGGCCCCCACACGACTGAGTCAATGGTGTTCAAGATTTCAATCATAGTGAGTTGGTATTGTAAGGGAAATGCATACGCTCGCGCAGGCGCATCCCCCGAACGGCAAAGAGAAAACATCGCAAGGCACACGGTAATCACCCACGCGACGCTATCGGGCACCCTGCGATTCTCGTCATCCACTGCAAGCACAGGAGCGAAGGCCCGCACACCTCCGCTCCGTCTTCGCTACCAAAACGCTAAGTTCCTCCTCATTACCACCCGAAGTCGTCAACGGGGGCAAACGCCACTTCGATGCGATACTTCTCGCGCCATACCTGAACACCCGAGCCCTTATCGCGCGCTACCAGGTAATATGCTTCCTTCGAGTTAAACGAGCAGCCCGCCTTCAAGCTGAAGCGCACCTTGATCACGCGGTCCTGCGGGTTGTCGGAAGTAAGATCGGCGTGCGCCTTCACCACATCAGACACTTCGTTTCCTGATGAATCGAGGAAAACGAGCTCATATTCGCACGGCAAAACCTTGCCCGCAGCAGGCTCCTCCTGCAAAAGGCTCACGTTAAAGAGCGAATTGGTTATGCGCCGCGATTCCGAAAGCACACGAATCGTCGCGGCTTGGGTATCCTGGAAGCCCTTCGCACCCGAACGAACTCGACGGAACGATAGCACGGGAACGCACAGCTCTTGCAGCGTCAGCCCCCCGTGCACGTAGTTGCGCGTACCACCCGGCTGCTTGATGCGGATAGCGCGATGCGGCGCAAGCCCCGTGTATCTGCCGCCCGAAACGTCGCTCATGTTCATTTCCACAAACAGCGTGCTTGCCGGATCCCCTATCGAGTCAGCCCATTCGGCGTCGTCCGCGCGAGCCACGATATGGCGCTTACCTGCGACGACAGGCGACAGCGGCATATCGCCCTTGTCGAGACTTCCGCATTCGCGCAGTTCACCGCGCGTATACAAGAAGCCATGATCGGCCGTTATCGTCACCTGGCAGCCCTGCACTTCAGACGTGAGGCGCCTTGCAAGCGCGCAAAGAGAATCTATCTCGTCGGCGCACGCCTTGAACACGTCGTCTTCCGTCGCGATTTTTTCGCCTGTGGAATCAATCTTGTTGTGGTACAGGTACACCACGGATGCACCTTTGACGAGCGCCTTTCGCTCCTCGGCAGGCAAATCGAGGAAGTCCTCGACGCGCAGGGCCCGCGCATCGGCAGCAGTGGCGCGCAGAACCGCCTCGCGCTGCGAGGTGGTGGCGGTGGGCATGCCGTTCGCGAACACCGCCCCCGTCTCCCAATCGAGCGACAAGTCTCGCTGCGGCAACAGCGCCGCCATGCCGAATTCGGTAACCGAGGGGAACACTGCCTGCATGCTGGATAGCGCGACGACGCTGCCCCTTTCACGCTCGAGCACACGTGCCATCTGAGCCGCGACCTCAAATCGCAGCGCATCGGAAATGACGACAACCGCATTTTTCGCACTGCCCTTGCACGAAGGGAGTACCTCCCAGTAAAACCGCCGTTCACGAGGCACGCCTTCGATATAGCCCGCGCTTGCCCATTGCGAGGACGCTGCGTTCTCCCAGCACGCGTTCACACCTTCGATGTACCAATTTGAGTACAGGTTCTCCGCCCAGCCGACCACGCTGCGCAGCGGCCCTTCGAGCGCAGGGCGCGGCTTGGTTTTGCACAGCTCGAAGGAATGGCACAGGTGGCGATAGAAGCTGTCGGCGCGGTACCAGTCGGTCTCGTAGGCGCGCCACACTTCCTTCGCCTGAGCTACGTGGAAACCTCCCGCATGCTCGCGCCGAAAATCGCATAGGCTTGCAGCGGCATCAAGCGCATCGAAATAGCACGCCACGTAGTTATGCCAGGCCAAATCCTTGCGGCGAGCGCACACTCGATGCGCCTCTTCAGCGCGGTCGGCACCATCCGCCAGCGAAACCATGAGGCCACCAAGGATCGCCTCATTTATACAAGGGAACACGTCGCAATCGACGACGTCGTCAAGCGGCAGACCCGCAAAACGCGCCGGCAAGCCGCACGACTCCTCTACGATTCGCGCCACTTCATAGAGATCGGCCGCACCCTCGCTTCTGTCCCAGTCCCTCACGATGGACAAACAAAACGGCGCATGCTGTTTCGATATGCAGCGCTCAAGCCCCGAAAGCGCACCATCGGGAAGCACGAACGACGCCGCCGATACGAGAACGTGCGAAGCAAGCGCCTCGAGCGAAGATGTTTCGCCAAGCGCCCCCGTAAAACCCGTCTTGCGCGCAACAAAATTTGAAAGAGCCTCGTCAGCACCATATTTAGCGAAGGGATCGAACGCGTCTACCGGGTTTTCCCTGCACTTCAGCAGCGAGCGCATATATCCGCGCACGATAAATCCGACCGAAGCATCCTCAGGACCCGCCGCGCCAAGCAACGCCGCAAGCACACCCACCTCGACGTCTTCAGCCGACGAAGGCTCGGGCATGCAGTCGTGAAACTTCTTAATGCGCGCCTTCGAGGCGAAATAGCCTTGGAATCCCCGCAGGGCATCGCGCACCGCGTCGACATTCGACGCCCCGAGCTCTGTGGCCAAAAGCGAGAAGCGGTCGGCCTGGAACGACTCCGCGTACAACTCGACGTCGGCCAGCCAATCGCCCTCGACTTTGCCCTTGCCCCGTTTCCGGTACAGCAAGATGTCGTTCTCCACATCATCGCGGGCGATGAGCTTCTTGGCAAGAAACATGACACCCTCTTCGGCCTTGAGAAACCGAAGATTGCGCGGGAAACCGCCCCCGGCAGGCATGACCCCGTCCGCAACGCCCGCGCCGTCGAATCCCTCCGCTGCCAGCTTGTCGAAGTCTTCCTCGAACTCGCCGTCGGGGTCGTGCCACACTACCACGCGCCGCGCGTCGAAATCGCCCAAAGGACGCGCGAACCGCAGCTTCAACTGTTCGTTTATATCTAACTGATTCATCGTTCCATCTCGTGTTTTAAAGGGACTCGTCGTTTATGCCTGGCGCAATTTCGCAAATTCGGCTTTCGCTTCTTCATGCTCAGCGCGCACCGAATCAATCAAAGCCGCCTGACTGCGGCAACTTTCAAGCTGAGCCTGGCATTGAGCCAGCTCCGCCTTTCTCGCCTTCTTCTTGCTAAAGGAGAAGAAGCTCATTTTATCTATCTCGCTGGAAAGCATCTTCGCCTGCTGCTCAAGTCCGGGGATCTTCGCCCTCGCATTTTCCAGTTCCTGAATTTTTGCTTCAAGAGCATCAATTTCCTGCTCTTTTTCATTTTTTGCGGCCAAACGAGCAACAGCGTCATCGAGTTGCCTCAATTGCTGCTTGAATTCCGATATCCCTGCGGGTAGCGCCACACCCCGCAGCGTGCCGATGCTCTGATTGTTCGTCTCGATACTATCGCTCATCAGCTCTAAGATATCGTTTATCTCAACCAAAAATCTCTTCGAACCCTCGAGCGCTTCTTTGGGAATCATCCTTTCAAGAATAGTCTTATAGCGAGAAGCCAGCTCAAAGAGGATGACATTGTACCTACCGGCCTCCTCGCGAATTGCCTCAAGAGTAGATGCGCTATCGGAAGACATCCCGATCAGCGCATCGATTTGCTTCTGCCGCGATCGAAGAATTGAGGGGACAACACATTCCTTCCCTCGGTCGACAAGCTCGCGCGCAACGCCATCGTTGGGAATAAAGTCTATTCCCCATTTTTTTATATCGTCAATGTACCCACGGGGGACTACGTCCTCCAAACGAAGCAGCTTCGCTTCCCCTTTAGGGAAAAGCGCTTCAAGACGGTCTCGCAGTGCCGTCTTTTCAGGCGTGTCATCGAGAATACCTTCTTCGGTCACTATTTTCGCTTCATCGTCGGCGAAAAGAGCTGCGCTTGGGAAAGCACCTTCGAAGATGTTCTTCAATAAATCGTATGCCTCATGACCGGTCGCTTTCGTCTCTCCGAAGCAATCGTTGGCCGCATAAATATCGAGCAACTTGCCGTAGTACGGGACAAACTTCTCGCCATATTCTGCAAGCATGCGTGCGCCGGCTATTGTCGCATCGCGCGCATCAACCTCTTCGCCACCGAGTTGGAAGACATATCTATTCTGACCAGCGGTAAATAACTTCTGGAAGAAGTTTGGGATGGGCGAAGCAATTCGACTCGCCAAATCCGTGAATTCATCTTTGGTGAGCTTCTCCCCGAAAGCCGCCTTGAGACCCCTTTCCGCATCTGATTCAAAAGGCTTGTCCAACTCGACAGTTGCCGCTATGCGCTTCACCACTTCGCGAATAGCATCAATGTCGATATTTTCATCCATGGAGAGGCAAACACGTAAATAGTCGGAATGATCAAGAGAGTACGGGCGAATATTGAACTCGAGTCCATTTATGCCCGTGCCGGAATTGTACTGGACAATGAAGCATTTGGTGTTTTGAGCATCGACTTCGCAATCCCACATAGTTTTTTGCGCAAAAGCGGCAAAGGGCGAAGTGGGGTCAGTCATCTGATTGGCCATTTCGACATAGTGCGCCTGGCAGAACATAGCCCACCGCAATGGTGCCGTCATAAAGGCGGATGTCTGGCCGAGCTTGGCAGCGCGATCGCCCGAATCAACGTAAATAATGCGGTTTGAAAGCTCAATGTCGTCGTTGGAAACGTGTTCAGGGACGGCTACGAACGGGCGCTTCTGCCCAAAGAGGCCGTCGCGCTCGTAGTTTTCGACCACGTGCCACCCATCAGGGATGGCAACGTCAAAATGCTTGCCCCGTGCCACCCGGCCCTCGTCAAAAGTTAGCGAAGCGGCATCGACCGAATGCTCATCGGGCGTCATGTCGTTGATTGCCTTCAACAGCTCATCCGGGTCGATGCTCATGTCGCCTTGTTCTGCCCGTTCGAGCTTGTCGAGAAATTCCTGAGGGAACGTGGCTACGCCCACGAGCTGCGCCGCCGTTACCGCAAGACGCGCAAGGGAAAGCTTATCTTCGCGAGTTGGCCCGTCCGACTCGGGCTCGGGCTCGGGCTCGGGCTCGGAAGCAGACTCAATCTCGGGTTCGGAATCGGGATCGATCTCTGGTTCGGGCTCGGAAGCAGGCTCAATCTCGGACTCAGATTTGGGCTCGGACTCGGATTCGAGCTCGGGAACAGAGCCAGACGTCGAGTCGTCCCCTGAATCTTCCACAAGCGCGTCACCTTCGAAAGAAAGCTTCTCGTATTCGCGTTTGCGCCAATCGTCACCGCCGAGCATGTCGTCGTCAGTAAGCACACCGTTTTTATAGAGCAAGTTGATCATGGTTTGCGTGGTGAGCTTATGCGGATAATCGAACCGGATGCAAATGAGGACGCGTCCGCCAACCTCATGCGAAATATTCTCAATCCGCGCCCCGACCAAATCAGCAAATGAAGAGCCCTCATAGTCGTCATATTCGTCAAATAAAACCGGGTGAAAGGCATGCGAAGGCGATCGATTTGACAGCAAACAACCGTCTAGCGTTTCAAAATTCATATAAGGATATGACGCCGCACAGCTCAACGGCATTCCCGCTTTCACTTCATGTAGTGAAATGTCATTCTCATTAGCAACTGCATGAAAGAACGACCTGCGAATTTCAACGCCGCAATCAATGTCAATCGCCAGCACGCGCTCAGGCAAAGCAAGGTGCCCCTCTTTCGCGCGCACAAGAGCTTTAGGCCCTCCAACTCTTTTCCATAAAGAAATAAGTTCATCTAATGCAGCATTTCGTACGCAAAGAGGGGCGGTCTCCTTAATCTTCTCGCGCAGGTCGAGATCGCTCATCCTAATCACACCATTTTTCTTAAGACACTCAAAGAAAGTCTCGTCATGATTCGATTTCCACGTTCTTTGAGCGCTCTTTAATTCCGCACGTCTATCTGCATTCGCAGAAATAATATCTTCCACAGAAGCTGGCTTGTCGTTATCAGGGCGCGACGAATAGCTTTCTTTGAGCCATTCAATCAGCTTTTCTGCATCGTACGAATGGACAAGAATGCCACGCTGACGCAAAACATGCGAGGGAGCTGCACCATACCACTCATCGCAAACCTTTGGTAAAAAAGCGATTGCCCTTGCGTAGTCTGGATACGCTTTTTTTAGCTCAGCGATTGTCGTTGGTTGATTCTCGCTCGCCTTAACTTTCCCTTCAAGATCCTTAAGCGCTTCGTCCATCTCCTCACGCGTGAATTCGCGTGCAGCCACTCTCTCTTTGACCGCAAGCAAGCCTTCGCCGACGAGGATATTCTTGAACCCATCCCCAAAATCTTTCACGGAATTGTTTTGCAGCGTTTTCAACTTGCCTTTTAAATCGGGATTTTCCTCTATGAGCTCCTTGGTTGTAGCGCAGAGAGCCTTCCCATCGTAGCGACGATGAAGCTCGGCAAGCACTTCTTTGGCATCAGTTGTGAAAGGGTGGCCGGGTTTCCTCCTCACTACCTCAAATCCATAGGCAGTAAAAAAGTCATCACGAGACTGATAGCCTATTTCCTTATACACCTTCCCTATACGCTCGGATAGTTTTTTGTGATCGCTGCCAATCCGAACAACCTTGCCATCAGGGTAATATTCCTTGAGCTGTTCTATGATGCGATCCACTTTGGCCGCAAGCTTCGGGTCCTCAATTTTAATGGGCTCCATGGTTAATCCTCCTCGCTCACGACGCTGCTCAGTGAACGCCTCTTTGGGTCGAGCCTTAAAAGCTCATGTACTTCTGCTAAAACGGCAGCGAGATCTATAGGTTCCAATTCCAAGCGCACATTAAAGTGGGCCTGCTTTCGCCAATCACCGCGCGAACCACGCGTTTCCATGTTCACCACTGTTGCGCGAATATGGGGCAATAAGCAAGCGATTACCACAAGCCCGTTGTCTTGAGCGCTATAGTCAGTCCCCACATCACCAAGAGATTTTCCCTCTTTGTCAAGGATGTCGACTTCCACGTACCTGAACCGAGAAGTATCCCAATCAGACTTCAGACGAACCTCAGAGCCAGGGACGCAATACTCAACATTTTGACCTCGCCCAAAGAGACCCTGGCCTGTTGCCTTGCGCTCAATAGGAAATAGAGGCAGCATTTCAATAATCTGTTCGTCGATTTCCGCAAGGTCTTCTTCATCTGGATTATCCCAGTTGCGCGGAGAATAGAGAAAGAATCTACTTAGGTCAGCGGACTCACCGCCATCATAGTCCCCTTCGTCTTCATAGTCCTCTTCGTCATCCTCGCAATATTCTCTCCACAATTCCCCGTCATTCCACCAAGAGACGGTGCAACTGAACGCAAGGCGCGCCAAATCGTCAATCTCATCTTTATTTTCGATGAGAGCTTCTTCCTGAAGCTCCCACAGCTCACGGCTATCAATACTGCCGTCCTCCCCTTCCTCTGCCACATCATGCAAAAGCGCACGGCCATGATGGACGCCGCTGAAAACGGAAATAGTTTCATAGTCATCGTATTCATCTGCGTCAAGGAAGGCGACGCCGTACTCACCTTCAGGAAGGCCCAAAAAGAACAGGTTCAGCTCGCGGGAATTAGGTTCCCAGCCTGTACTGTACATAAGCCGAATTACCCATCGATCTCCGTATTGAGTGAGCTCGACAGACGCTTCATCGCTTAACGGTCGGCCTGATGGAAGAACTTCAAACGCAATGCTCGCCCCGGAACCTTGCAATCGTGAAGCAAAACTCTTCATCGCTTCAACCTGCGAAGCGTATCCCGAAGCCGAGCTCGTCGATGATTCCCATCCAAGCGAATCATTCGAAGGGATTTCCTCGTCTATCGGAGCACCGGAGAAGGAGAATTCATAAAAGCCAGAGAGTCTCCCTTCGATAGCCTCGTAAATAGCTTTTACGGATTCGATTCCCGCGACTTCATGGAAATCAAGCCCCGTCTCTTCCGAATTCGCCGCAAGGTTCGCCGCAAAGTTCAGGAGCACCTTTTTCATGTTTTCGGTATCAGCGGCAATCGCGAGATCGTTGGTATGATAATTCGCCATAGTCAGCCCCTCCTTTTCCGATAAATCAGCTACTTGATTTTCGCTAGCACGTCCTGGAACTTCGCGTAGTTCACTTTCACGCCATCGTCGAGGTCTATCTCGATCATCTGATCGGCGAGATGGTGCACCTTCTCCTCGAACTCGCTTGCCTCGCGCAACTGGTCGTTCAGCTTGGAGATGCGTTTCTCCAGCTTCACACGGTTGCCCTTTTCTGCCGTGGCAAGCGCATCTTCCGCATACGACACCTGCGCACGGTAGCGTTCCTGCTGCTGATGCACGTAATCGGTGCGCACGCGCGCGAGCAGGTCGGGCTGATATCGGTGCATGTAGATGAGCGCCTTGAAGCCGTTCTTATTGCCCGAGTCGAACTGCCAGTAAATCGGACGCTTTTTGTATGTCTGACAGTGATCCTTGAAGAATTCCTTCAGGAAATACGAGCGGATGACGTCGCGCGACGTGCCCTTGCCGCCGAGCGCATCGGCTACAAACCGCAGGTTCTCCTCAAGCGTCTCGGCGCCGTAGGCAACGCGCATGAATTCCACGAAGCGGCCCACGATATCGTCTTCGAAGTACTCCTCGTCGGTGATGGGGATGACGTTGTCGGCGTCGGGCATGAAGGAAACGCTCGCCGGGTCGGGCATCTTCTGTAGGTAGTCCTCAACCGTGTCGCCCTGATCCGCCAGCACCAGCCCGTCCACGTCGAGCGAATAGCGCCCGAACATGCAGCCGACCGCGTAACTGATCAGGCTGGTTATCTCGTCGCGCTTGGTGCGCACGTACTTGTTGCCCTTGTAGCTTTCGGGAATCTCCTCCGCCGTGTCGAAGATGCGCGCCACCGAGACGTATTTGTCCTCGACTTCAATAGGAACCTCACCGACCATGTTGTATATCTCGGCGAAGATGCGGTTGAGCTCCTCCTCATTTGCACGCAACTGCTCGAACCGTTCGTTGACCTCGGCTTTTCGCGCCGCGTACTTATCTGCCAAAAGTGTCGCCATCAGTGATTGCCTCCTCTTTATGCTGCCAGTTTACATTGAATTTCGAACATTTGTTTGTTACAATTACGACTTGAAAGGAAGTGCTCGGCATGGTATAAAATAAGCGGTTTCCTCGAATAGAGGGACCTCCGAGCGTCGGGGGGTTTCCCCCCCGACATTTTTATTTTAAAGGGGGTCGGCTCATGAGGGAGCTGTCTATTTTCATAGACGAGTCTGGCGATGCGGCATTTCGATCCGATTTTTACCTTGTCACTTTGGTGTTCCATAGGCAGGATGAGCCCATTCAACCCAATATCGTCCAGTACGAATGCACCCTCACGAGAGAGTTGCTCGATACGATCCCCTTTCATTTCAACCCACTGCTTAATGGGCAGGACGACTACAAATGGAAAGACATTCGCAGCAGGAAGCGTCAACTTCATGCATTCAGAATATTCGCGGAACATCTTCCC
>ERZ857840.4630-NODE-4630-length-10353-cov-5.536318_pt1 | contig 10353 bp, 8 predicted proteins | sample MGYA00519760_ERZ857840 | MGnify/ENA primary metagenome ERZ857840 (study PRJEB31778, sample SAMEA3449371) | human gut metagenome | biome: human gut; feature: human-associated habitat; material: faeces | place: United Kingdom | collected 2010/2012 ... | reverse complement strand
GATAAGACATCCAGTATTATCTGCGCTTTTGGCTTAGCATCTGCCGCACCTCGCTTGCCGTATCGGCACTTAGAATTATGCGGTATTGCCTTATATTTTGTGTGGATTATGCGGGAACAAAAAACAAATTTTCAGGATTCTGTCTCTTTTTCTCTTTTGTTTACCTCTCTCTCGCTGGCTTCCACCATCGAGATCACGTTCAGCAGCACCAGCCGCACCACAGCGGGGTGCAGGCAGCTGGTGTTGATGGCGTTGATGACGGACTTTTGGAGTTCTTCAATTTTTGCGGTTGTGGTCATTTCATCACCCTTTCTGCCATCGGGGAGCCGGAATATTCCGGGCGCGGATAGCTTGTATCTTCGGTTCGCGTGCCGCCGCAGGCTGCCAGCGTAAGCGAGATGACCAATGCAAGCACCAACAGCAAAGCCAACGTGGCCAAAATCTGCATGAATTTCTGCATTAAATCTCCCTCCCGTTCACGCTCAAAGAACCGCATTCAATTCTGCCGGGGATTTCAAACTTGCTGGCATTGCAGTGGATGACCTTATCTACCTGGTCAATGGCAATGCCCACAAACTCGCTGGTGGCCCCGCCGGTGGAATAATCAAAGCTGGGGTCGCCGGTGGAGAACCAGCCTAAAAACGTGTAGCGGGAGTTATCGCCAATATAAGATTTGCCGTACCGGCTGCTTAACACACCGGTCAGGTTGTTTTCCCAGTACCAGCGGATGCGCCCCGTGTCAATGTCCACACGAGTGCCAGTATCTTTGCCCATACGAATCCAGGCATTGTCCAGGTCATAAGTGGTTGTGCGCGCCTTATTGTGAATCTGCCCGGTCGTAATGTTTCCGCCGTTGATAATGGTCTTATCCTGGTTCCAGGTGCTCAAATCCGAAAAAGTCACCACGCCGGATAGGTTGATCTGTGCGCTGGTGATCTCTGTTCCGCCCGCCGTCAGCTTGATGGTGCTGCTGGTTCCGCTTGTGCTGGCCGTCAGCTTAATTTCGTTCACCGTCTGCTTGATCTCGGTTTTTGTTTCGTTGGCGGTCAGATAGTCGCCGGTGCTGGCCGTCCAGGCGGTGGGGGTGTTGCCCATCTGCACCGTGGGGTGCATGATGGTCAGATCGTTGGTAACGGTGGCGTTATCGTTCGCGGTACTCACAAACAGACCGTCTGCATAGCCGTCCGCGGTCGCCGTAAAGGCCGCCCAGCGCAGCTTCCAGCCGTTGTCCAGCGCAATGTCCTGCTTCGCATTTTTGAATGCATTGCCGTAATAACTTTTTGCGCCGCTGCTGTTCTTGGTCTCGAACTGCAAAAACAGGCTGTCCGTGCCAGAGTTGAGCTTGTACAGTACGCTGGCGCAATAGGTCATGCCCTTGGCAATCACCAGCGTTTTGTCCGCACCAAAGTGGAAGCGGGTGTTCTGCGCCCTATTGGTCACTCGGACGGATTCACCGCTGATCGTGTATGTCCCTTTTTTTCTCAGGTCATTGCCGCCTGCATCCAGGGTCGCATTGTTCCAGTCGTCGGTGCCCACAATAATATTGTTGCCGCCGGTGATCCGCTGCGTTACCGTCTGGGTAATGCTGTCGGCTTTCTGGTCAATCGCGGATACTGATTCTTTAACGGTTTTGAATTCCTTCTTGGTGCTGTCCAGGTCGTTGGAAATGGTTGTGGTGGTTTCTTTCAGGCTGCGGACAGTTGAGCTGATACTATCCGCCTTCTGGCTGATGCCGGAGACATCCTCTTTCAGGCTGTTCACCGTTGCGGTGGTGGCGTAGTCCTGCAGCTTGCTGTCAACGGCATCATTGGCAGCGCTGGTAGCGGTGTCCTTCACGTTGGCCGTTACCGTTTCAGTCACTGACTTGGTGACTTCGGTCTTGATTTCGTCAGCGGTTTGCGAAAACAGGCTTTTTGCGCTTTCCTGCGTCAGGTAATCGCCGCTGCTGGCGTTCCACGCGGTGGGCGCATTGCCGTATTGCAGCATGGGGTGAAGCATCGAAAACTTGTTGGTGCAGTTGCCATCGCTGTCGAACTCGACAGTTTTCAAAACACCGTTTTTGCTGGGGGTCCATGTACCATACCGCAGCACCCAGCCGTCCGTCTGCTCAATTTCGAGCTGGTCAGCGGTTTTTATGTAGGCAATGTAATTTTGTCCGTCATCGCTCGTAAACGTAATGCCAAGCCGCAGCGCATCGGTGCCGGAAATGAGTTTGTACATAACGGACAGGCATAATGTGACGCCTTTTATAATGCGAGCGCCCGCGGTGTTGAACATAAAATACCCGTTGGTGTTCGCATTGGTTATTGTTGCGCTGCCATCATCGCCATACACAACGCTGCTGCCAGGGCCGCCAGAGAGGGCGTTCTTGAAGCTCTCACTGCCCAGGATCAGGTTGCCGCCGCCGGTGATTTTGGTGTCTTTTTTCACCTCAGAGGAAAGCCCGTCCACCGTTGCTTTCAGGTCGGTGTACTTGCCGGTCAGGTCGCTGGCCTTTACTTCCAGGCCGTCCACGCTGGTCTTGATCTCCAGCATCTTGCCGGTCAGGTTCTTGTAGCTCTGGCTGTTCACGGCGCTGGAACTTTCCCGGCTGGCGCTGCCCACGCTCTCAAAGCTGGCTTTGCCGGAGGAGATTGTGGCGCTCATCAGGTAGGTGTCGAACTCCCGCCCGCGTGCGTCCTTAACGTGCACGATCTGCCCGCAGGCAAGGCCGGAGCTGCTGGGCACCGATACTTTGCAGGGGGTGTAGGTCACGTTTTTCAGCACGTTGTACAGGTTTTGGACAACGCTTTTCAGGTTGGCTTCGGTGCCGGTTGTCAGCAGCAGGTTGCCCTGCACGGCATAGGTGTTGGTGGCGGTGGTGCTGTCGGGGTAGATGACCCCCACGTCACTGTCCGACTGCCGGATCTGGACTTTCTCAATGGCCTTGACCGTGTAGTCCTCGTAGCTCAGGCTGTCAGCATAATAGGCGGTGCTGTTGCTGGCACCGTCCGGGGTGATTTTAGCAGTGCTGCGCTTGTCTGTGTAGGTCAAAAATTGCAGCTTGCCGTCTGCATTCATGTGGGCGTAGCAGCCAGCGGCTTCCGCCGCCCAGGAGATAATCTGTCGGCAGGTCAGGTCGTCCGCGTAGAACGCCTGCACGCTGTAGCTGCCATTGATGGGCAGGCTGCTGCTGGCCAGCGTAACCCCTGCCCGCTGGCAGGCCAGCTGTACCAGCTGCCAGATAGTTTTGGGGAACTGCGCCTGATTGGCGTGCAGCCAGCCGGAGAAGTCCGCATCCAGCTTGGACATGGTGTCATAGGCCGTGACCTTGTAGCTGTTGCGCTTGGTGCGGGTGGGCTTTTCAGCATAGAAAACGCCCACCTTGGTGCGGTTCCCGGCATCATCCTTCCGGTAATAGGTCAGGGCGTCCCCGGCGGTAATTTGCAGGCTGCCGCCCGGGTCCGCCCAGATTTCGGCTTCGATGTAGTCCGAAAACGCAGAACCGATGGTGAACTCCTGCCCGGCGTTCACTGCAGTGTGCAGGGTAAGGCTCTTCACCGCGCTGCCGGGGGAGCCGCCCTTTAACTCGGTGCCGTTTGGCAGCAGCAAAACGGGGTAGTACATGCTTCACCTCCAATCAGCATTCAATAATGTTAAACTTCAAATTCTTCCACTGTTTCGTCTTGGCATTGTGCCAGGCGATGCCGTATTTGCTGCAGTAGCAGGTGGTGGTTTCGGTTTCGGTGGAAGAACCGGCTTTGGGATGGGTGAACTGAAACGTTGCCTTGCCTGCAAACAGCCCGATGGTGTACTTGTATTCGTCATCCGTCAGGCAGCTGTAGGCAATGGGCCAGGTAGCAACCTTTTCCCGCACCACTTCGCGGTGCATGTACCCGGCTTCGTCGCGCCCGGAATCGCTGGAATCCAGGTCGGAATAGCTCGGTTCAATGTCGCAGTCCGGTGCGTACAGGGATTTGCCATCGATCTGGAACAGATTGGTCAGGGTCACGTTACACACCTCCTGTTGCAATGGCCTGTTTGCGCTGCCAGCGTTGCACGGCGTGGCCCACGTCCTCGTCGGTCAGCTCAATGCCGTACACGGCGGAGAGGATCTCCCGCAGCACGGAAACCACGGCTTCAAAGCCCGCCATCTGGCCTGCCTGCAGGTCCTCCATGACTTCGGCCACAGCCTGCTTGATGGTGTCCAGCGGAGCTTCCACGTTGGTGCCGTGGCTCTGATCGCCCAGCACCGCCAAAAACTCCCGGTTCGCCGGGATGACCGCGCCTTGTGCCAGGTAGGGAATTTGCGGGGCGGTCAGGGTGCTGATATTAAACCCGACATGCCCGCCGCCGAATATGTCCGGCAGGTCGAACGACAACCCGTTCAGCGCGTTGATGACCGCATTGATGCCGGTGACAACGGCGGAGATCATCCGATTGATGAAGCCGATGATGCCATTGACGGCGGTTTTGATGGCGTTCGTCATCTTATCCCAGACGGTGTTGACCGTGTTGCCGATGGCCTGCCAGGCAGCATCCCAGTTGCCGCGGAACACGGCGCTTAAAAAGTCCGCCAGCCCACGCAGCACAACAATGGCCAGATCGATGGCATCCGCAATAGCCCCAACGGCCACGCCAACAACGTCCGCAATGGCGTTGAATACCTCAGCAAACGCGGGGCCGAACGTGGCGATAATCCACTTGGCCACCGGGGCCAGCAGGTTGTTCCACAGGTTCAGCAGGCAGTTGGCAACGCTTGCCACCAGCAAAAGAATGTCGTCCCACAGGGGCTTGAGATGGGAGGACCAGAGGGTAGATAAAATCTGCATCAGGTTAGTAAAGATCGGCTGCAAAACGTTCTGCCACAGGGTGGTAAAAATGCCTTGCAGGTTTTCCAGCGCCAGGGCGGCACTCTGGGCAATGGGCTGGCCGTACTCGGCCCAGGTCAGCTGAACGCCGCCCAAAAGATCCTGCCAAACGGTCAGGGCAGCGGTTTTCATCTGCTGCCAGGCTGCATCCCACAGCGCGGCGGCGGGGGCAAGCACAGCCTGCAATGTAGCCCAGAAATTTTGCAGCTGCTGGTTTAATAGAGCCGGCGGACTTAACTGTGGCGGTTCGGCATCTGCGGCTTTGATTGTTGCAGCGCTGCTGCTTTTGCGGGTGGTGGAAGCCGCCGCAGCTCCGGCACTTTCGGCAAGAGAAGCCTGCAGCCGGTCCAGCTCATCAAATTCCGCAACGCTGCGTTTGGCGGCCTTGGCTGCTTTGGTGGTGCCACTGGCAAGTTTGGCCTGGGCTTTGGCGGCTTTGTTGGCGCTGACTGCTGCTGCGGCGGTCTGCTGCTCAAACTTTGCCACCGGCACGGCGGAGAACGCAGCGTTTACACTGCGGCTTATTTTTTTCAGGGCAGTGCGCAGGCCGTTCAGCGGCTGCTGCGCGGTGTGGGTAGTTGTTTGTGTAGACAGGGCAACCTGAAGGCTGCCTGCATAGGATTTTGGCAAAAGCATCTACCTCCTTATGGGGACTTAATTGGCCAACAGGCGCTGCAGCCGCTGGCGTTCCGCTATCTCTGCCGGATTCAGGCGGGGGCGCAGGTCAACCATGGCTTTGTTTTTGCGGTAGTAGTCCTGTTCCCACGGCTGCAATTTTTGGCCGTGGCGCAGCTTGCTGCGCACCCGCAGCAGGGTAGCCAGCTGGCCATCCCCAATGCTGTTGAACCAGGCCATAAAGGTCCACCAGTGCAGATAAGGCAGGGCGCGCACTTCGCACCCGGCGGCTTTGTTGATGTCGGCGGCAATCAGCGGGGCGTCCTGTTCCCAGTCCAACAGCGGCGGGGCAGGGGAGCGGGGCAGCGTTTGCCCGCAGTTCAAAAAATCTGCCAGCTTCTGCATGGCCTCCGGATAGTCGCTGTGCGGCAGATCGCCCTCATAAAATAGGGCCAGGGCCACCCGCCAGCGGATGAATTCCGGCTCGCTGGCATCGTTCAACCGATGCAGAATATCCAGAATATCGCGGTAATCCGAATGAATCGGATATGCTTTTCCGCCAACCTCCAGCCGGGTGGGCAGCCGCCAGCTGCTCATACCTGCACCCCGCGCGCGGCGCGCGCTGCCTGGGCCTGCTGCACGGCCAGCGTGGCTTTGGCATCCGCGCACTGGCGGGCACCGGCTTCCAGAATGGGCTGCAATGCCGCAAACAGATTGGTGATGACCCGCTCGCCGTTGCCGGCAACCGCCAGCAGATTGGTGCCGCCCAGCATGGCGTCAAAATCATTGCCGGGGCCAAATACTTCCGCCAGCAGCTCCTTGGCGCGCTGATCCGCCTGGGCCAGCAGCTGTACGGCATCGGTCCCAGTGGGGCTTTGCGCCTGCACCTGCTGTTCCAGCTCTTGCAGCTGATTTTGCAGGGTGCAAAAACGGCTGTAAACATTGGGGTCGCTGGGGTTAAAGCGCAGCACTCCGCCGCCATGCTCCGGCCCGCCATTGACCGCGTATTCGCGCAGGCCGGTATCAATCGTAAGTTGTTCCATAAAGCCTCCTTTAATGTAACAGAAATCTGTAATCACAATAGCTAAAAAATGGTGAAGCGCTGCTGCACACTTCACGAAGAAAAAAGGTGAACAAGAGAATTTTGGTGTACCCTCTGCCAAGGGAACGCCAAACAAAACTTACAGCGGAAATACCGGAATCCTAGGGTGTATCTGAAAAGTCAAAAATTTAGTCTATCTTTTTCTTGTTTTCAAATACACTTTAAGGCAGGTGAACGATATTGGGAAAAGAAATCCTAAACGTAAAACGCAGCCCGGCAGCCGCCGATTTGGGCATTATACAGAACAATAAAAAGATAGCGAAAAACCTATCATTCCAGTATTCTGTAAAATTCTGGACCTTGTGGCTATCATAACGCAATATTACAGAAATGTCAACAATAAAATTCAGAAAACCGAAATTGCGATGGAATACCGGTACCGTAATACTCCACAAAAGCCCGCAAACATAAAAACTCTCCGCCGCACAGTGCAATGTTGTGGGCGGAGGGAGAGCCGTGTTTAGCGTGATTTGCTGCGTTAGAGCGCGGTAGCAAAACAAAAATGATGCAGACAAAAGTAAACGAGAGGAGATAAGCAGACCGGAAACATCCGGCACAACACAACAAAAAAGCTCCAGCGCCTTCTACCCTTATGGCGCTGGAGCGAACTTACTTGATTGGAGTCATAGCCTCATACCCGATTGTATTATTTTTCGGACCGTTTGCACATTTTCATGGCAACCTCATCCTTTAACTTTGATCGAATGCTTTTAAACCTGGTTTTCTTTGTTTTGCAAATCGGAAACGGGTTTCATTCGCTGTTGTTCGATGATTTTGCGTTTGCTTGAAATTTCTGATTCCCTTTGGTTCGTTATTTGCTGCCTGGAAACATTTTGCAAGGAAAACGATTCTTGGTGCATCTGTGGAACGGGGAAGTGAACTTCAATAATTTTGTGCAGGGTACCTGAATTTGATGCCAGAGGTTGATTCCTCTTTGCTCTAGTACATCGGAGTTTCTCCTTTTGGGGGCGGTGCGCTTGCACCAGCCAGATCAGGTGAAGCATTATTTGTTCGGCGGAGTTAAATCTTTCATAACAATCACCGGTGATTCAGGGTTTCTATTTACGCTTTTGCGTACCAGGTTTTGAACCTGTAATTTTCTATTTAGAATCCTGTCGTCAGTTCTTCATCTAATCTATGTAAACGCGGGGAACTTTTTCTGACGGGATTTCCTGAGCACTGCATTTTAAGCAAGCTACGAACCTTGCATCTTAACTTTTATATCTTTTACAGGTAATGACCTGCGGCTGTTAATGAGGTTCGTTTGCTTTCAGCAGGCCCAGGCCCGCCGGTGATGAATGGGATCTTTGAAATTAGCCATTGGACTTGAGCCTCCTTCCTTACGAATCCTGCCGACTTTGCCATCTTACTTTCAAGTCCTTCGGTAGCCTCCCGGTCCCTGCTTTCCCGGAGTTCTTCAAGTGTTCCCATTTAGACCTCTTACTGGAAGCCTTTGCGAAATCTGCTTGAAGCTGTCGGGAAAACCGCCGTGCCTTGTTCCGATGCTATTGAAAGTGGCTTTTGCTTGGAGCTTTTAGCTCCTTATCTCCGGCTGTTTTCTTTCTGTGACTATACTATACAATACCCTAAGGAATTTGTCTATTCGCAGATATCCCAAACAAAATATGAATTATTCGTGCATGTTATGGATAGATATTGCCTTGACGAATGTGGTATAATAAATATGTTGGGTGTGCAAAAGCGTGGGCCTGTCGGTTGGCAGGCCCACGCTTTTTAGTTTGTATTAGAGAAAAGAAGCTAAAAGAAGTCAGCCCCAGAAATCATCACAATAAGCATTTAGTAATCAGGCAGCCCCAATTCCTAATTGCTCATTCCTAATTTCTAATTCAACTCCTAACTCCTAACGAATTCACATGCTCTCCGGCACCGTAACCTTGAACATGGTCAGCACGTTGCGGATCACGCTGCGCACGGCCAGGCACAGGGCCATGCGGCACTGGCGAACGGCAGGGTCAGCTTCCAGAATGCGGCAGGCATTGTAGAAGCGGTGGAACGCCGTGGCAATGTCGATAACATAACGGGTAATGCGGGCCGGGTCATACTTTTCTGCTGCGGCAGCAATCTCAGCCGGGAAAGCGGAAAGCAGACGCAGCAGAGCCTGCTCGCTGGGGTCAGTCAGCAGGCTGGCATCCAGGGCATCGGCACCCTCAAAGGTCACACCGGCGGCTTCCAGCTTTTTCAGCACGGAGCAGATGCGGGCGTGGGCGTACTGGACATAGTAGACCGGGTTTTCGCTGTCGTTGCGCACAGCCAGGTCAAGGTCAAAATCCAGAGTGGAGGAGCTTTCACGCTGGTTGAAGAAGAAACGTGCGGAATCAATGGGCACTTCGTCCAGCAGGTCGGTCAGGGTGATGGCCTTGCCGGTACGCTTGCTCATACGCACCGGTTTGCCGTCGCGCATCAGGTTGACCATCTGCATCAGCACAACATCCAACTTGGTGCCGTCCAGGCCAACGGCGTCCATGGCACCCTTCATGCGGGCTACATGGCCGTGATGGTCGGCACCCCAAATGTCGATGGCACGTTCAAAACCGCGCACGGCCAGCTTGTTGTAATGGTAGGCGATGTCGGCGGCAAAATAGGTGGGAATGCCGTTGGCGCGTACCAGAACTTCGTCTTTGGCTTCCTCTTCGCCGTCGGCGTTTTCGTCCTTCTTGCGGTTTACAACGCCATACTTGGAAGCATACTGGGCGCTGCGGTACATGATGGCACCGTCCTCGGCCTTGTAGCAGGCACCCTTGTCCATCAAGATTTTGATGACATCATCCACAGCGCCGCTTTTGTGCAGGTCGCTTTCGTGGAACCAGACATCATAGGTGATGCGGTACTTGCCCAGGTCGCGCTGCAGCCCGGCAATGTTCTTGGGCAGGGCATCGGCAATCAGGGCATCTTTCAGCTCTTCAAAGTCCTTATCGACATAGGAATCGCCGTGAATTTCGGCAAACTCTTTGGCGCGAGCAATAATGTCAGCGCCCTGGTAGCATTCTTCCGGCAGGGGAACGGCTTCTTCGCCTTTGTACAGCTGCAGGTAGCGGATGGCCAGGCTCTTGCCGAACTTCTGGATCTGGTTGCCTGCATCGTTGATGTAGAACTCGCGGGTCACATCATAACCGGCCCAGTCCAGGCAGGCAGCCAGGCAGTCGCCCAGAGCACCGCCGCGGGCGTTGCCCATGTGCATGGGGCCGGTGGGGTTGGCGGAAACAAATTCAACGTTGTAGCGCTTGCCTGCACCGCCGTCCGTGCGGCCGTATTCCGGCTCAGTGGCAGCTGCCTGCAGCACGCTGGTAAACCAGTGAGCACCCAGGAACAGGTTGATGAAGCCGGGGCCTGCGATCTCTACACGGTCGAACAGGCTGCCCTCCAGGTTCAGGTGGTCCACAATGGCCTGTGCAATCTGGCGCGGAGCCTTGTGGAACGCACGGGCACCGGCCATGGCGGCGTTGGATGCAATATCGCCGTTTTTGACATCGGCGGGAATCTCAACAATAAATTCCGGCAGCGGGGCTTCCGGAAGGGAACCGTCCGCCACAGCAGCATTCAGCGCGCCGGTCAGCAGCTCACGCGCCGTATCCAGCGCAGCCTTGCGGGGGTTATAGTATTTGTAATTCACGTTGTACCTCCAGTTTGGAAGTTAGGAGGGAGGAGTTAGGAGTTAGGAGTTTAAGGTGCGGCCTGCGCCGCAATTTTGAAAAACAGCTGCACAGCTGATCGTTAAGGCAATACCGCATAATTCTAAGCGCCGATACGGCGAGCGAGGTGCGGCAG
>ERZ857840.4626-NODE-4626-length-10357-cov-3.501165_pt1 | contig 10357 bp, 6 predicted proteins | sample MGYA00519760_ERZ857840 | MGnify/ENA primary metagenome ERZ857840 (study PRJEB31778, sample SAMEA3449371) | human gut metagenome | biome: human gut; feature: human-associated habitat; material: faeces | place: United Kingdom | collected 2010/2012 ... | reverse complement strand
TACACCAACATGCTGGGTTAAGGTACTTTTGAATTGTTCAGCAGGCATTAAATAAAGATATTCCTCGCCATTTAAGCTGAAGCCGATAGGTGAATTATCGGCGTTGTAACGGAAATAAAGGGTGTCGGTTCCGTCATACTGACCGGTGATTCTGCCGTCAACCGTGAGGTAATGCGTGGTGACGCCGTTCACGGTTTTTCGGTGCGGATGCCGTTATCGTCGTACCTATAGCCGTATGTATTTCAGCTTATCTTCAGCCTCAGCCGCAGCTTATCGCTTATCATGGCAATAAACTCACTGTTGGTCGGCTTGCCGCGGTCATTCTGAATGGTATAGCCGAAATATGAATTTAAAACATCGATATCACCCCTATCCCATGCCACCTCTATTGCGTGGCGTATTGCCCTTTCCACGCGGGAGGAGGTTGACCCGTGGTGCTTTGCGACCGTCGGGTACAAAAGCTTGGTTACGGAATTTATTATCTCGCTGTTTTTGACCGAAAGAATTATTGCCTCCCGCAAATAATGGTATCCCTTTATATGCGCCGGAACTCCTATTTGATGAATGATTTCGGTCACCATAAGCTCAAGCTCGGGGTCGGTTACCACATTGTCCTTTACCACAATCGGCGAAATTTCGTTCCGCCAGCCCGAAAGACGGATTATCCTTTCCGCCATTGTATTTATATCAAACGGCTTTAAAAAATAATAGCTTGCTCCCGCTTCAAGCGTTTCCTTTTCAAGGCGAGGATTATCAAAGCTCGACATCGCCATTACCATAGGCCTGCTTGCGGCGTCCGTTTTGTGAATGGCATCAAGCACGCCCAAAATATCGAGATTCTGCATAAAAATATCGGCAAGCACTACATCGGGCTTCTCCGATTTGATCTTTTCAAGCAGCTGCGTACCGCTCTTGTCGCACATGATCACATCCATACCGTAGCTTTTAAGAGCCTTCTCGCAGCTTTTCCCAAGCTCTGTGCCGTCTTCCGCAATTACAATTTTTAATTTCTTTCCCATTTTCAAGTTCCTCCCAAATTAACTTGTTTTACACATATTACCACATTCTCACATAAATTTCAAGTGATAATACAAAAATAGTGCATAATTCCATAAAAATAACATTAAAATACTGCATTTATCACCATTCGACATCGGTAATCGACGGAAAATCGCCCGTTTTTTTACTTTTTCACGATAAATTACAGCAAAAAAACAAAAAAGCTTCGGTGCGAAGTTAAAATTCGATACACCGAAGCTGAAATTCAGGCAAAACAGTAAGTGAACTGCTATGTATTAACCGTTTTGCTTTTTGATTCCGAAAAGCACTCTTAAAATTCCGCTTAAAAATTTAGGACTCTTAAATAAAACAACCTTCACAAAAAAGACCTCCCGAGAAAATAATCAGCACCGTCTGCCGGAGAAGCCGAGAATAATAACCCATATCGCAAGCACCGCGACAAGAAATTTCGGCGGGCAAAAGCAGCTTATGAGAAGCCCGCAGGCAAATGTCAGACCCATAAGTCCCTTGTTGCAGCCGCAGCCTCTTTGCCTTCGCATTTCGCATCCCTCCGATATATCCGCTCTCCGTCGGCTCTTAATAACAGTATATCAAAAAAGCGGAAAAAGGTTACCGATTTGCGCTTTTTTTGAAAAAAATCCCCCCGAACGGCACAAAAAACATTCGGCGCTCGGCAGAAAATATGCAAATATAAAAACTCCCGATACCAAAACAATCAGGTATCGGAAGGAAAGCGTCGGGCGATGATGCGAATATTTTCCACCGCTATTTCGAGGATTTATATTTTTTAATGAATTCCGACGGAGAAATTCCCATATTCTCTTTAAACTGTCGGCTGAAAAAATACACATTGCCGTAACCGCATATTTGGGAAACCCGAGAAACAGAATATAACCCGGAGCGCAGCAGGTCGCATGAATAGTTTATTTTAAGCTGTATTATGTATCTTACGGGAGGCACTCCGAATTTTTTTATAAAAAGCTTTTTAAGCGCGGATTCGCTTATTCCGCAAATTGCGGAAAGCTTGCCGACCGATAATTTTCCGTTTGTAAAATTTTCATTTATGTAATCTATGGCAGGCTTGATTTTTTTGTATTGCTTTTCAGGCAGATAGGTTTGTTTTTGAAGCATCGCAAAGACCTTGTAAAGCAACGAGATACATTCAAAATAATATCCGTCACGTTTTGCAACCCACAATGAAAAAATTTTCTTGAAAATAGGCGCCGCTGCTGTACCGTTATTTAATTTAATTGTAAACATTTCTGAGGAAATGGGTTTATCGGTGTCGAAAAATATATCAATGCAATCACCGTTTTCTTCTCTTGTTACAGTATATCCTCTATTTTCACCCTTTGGCAAAAATCTTAACGTATTATCATCGCACATTTCGGTTTTCCCGTTAAAATAAACACTCATTTTACCTGAAATATGATATATAAGCTCACAATTAGGCAGGTTGCCGCAAAATGCCGAAACCCTTTCGGGATATTGGTTTTTATCAACATATATTATGTTTTCAATTTTTGTAATTATAAAATTTGCATTCATATATTCTCCCCCTACCTTAATATTGTAAGGTATTCGGTGAAAAAAAGCAAGCCGATAAAAAATATTTTATGCCGAAAAGTATAAAAATGCTTTTTTATGAATTTACTTTCAATCAATATTCGGTAAAATATGCTTGAAAGGGTGTATTTTATGAATAAAAGAATTGAAAAACTCACAGAGCTGACTCTCGGCGGAAAAATGTATGCACAGCCAAAGAAGACCGAATTCGACCGCAGAGATATATTTTTATCGCGGGAGCAAATGGAATCAAAACGGTTATGCGAATTTATAATGAATCAAGAGCCCGTTTTATACGAATTTTCAAAAATGACCGGCTTTTTCAACTGTGATGAATCGGTTGTGGGCGATATTTTCAGACGAATGGGAAACAAAAACTTCAATCTGGTTGCAAACGACTTTTACTTAAAGCCGATTTACAATTTATCAACATTTGAATGGCAGCACGCAACGGCAGACTATGAGAAGGTATTGAAAAAAGGCTTATCTGGGATAATAGAGGAAATTAACAGCTCCCTTACCGAACATACAGATAATAAAGAAAAAGAATTTTTGCGGGCGGTCAGAAATGTTGTTTTAACGCTTATAAGCTGGGCGCATAAATGCTCTGAAAAAGCCGCCGAAGCAGCAGAAAGCACTGAAAACGGCGAATATAAACAAAACCTTATTACCTTGTCCGAGACACTTAAAAGAGTGCCGGAGAAAGCGCCATCCTCGTTTTATGAGGCGGTTTTAACAATTTATATTTGTTTTGCGGCAGACCCTGACAGCCTTGGAACGCTTGACAGATATTTGCAGCCGTTTTACGATAATGACTTAAAAAACGGTACCTTAACCCGCGAAGAGGCAAAAGAGTACCTGCAGGAGCTGTTTTTAATGCTCCAGGCGGCAACGCCCATAACCTCGGCTTGGTTCACGCGCGGCGGAGAGTCGCATTTTTGCATAGGCGGTTATCTGCCCGACGGAAGCGACGGATTTACCGGTCTTTCAGGGCTTATTCTTGAAAGCTTGCTTGAATTGCCCACATGGATACCGCAGGTAACCTTGCGATGGACAGCCAAAACGCCTAAAGAGGCTTTCAGATTTGCACTTGACTGCGAACGCAAAGACCCTAACAAAAGAATTGCCTTCCAAAATGATGAAAAAAGGATAAAGTGTTACACCGAAATTTGCAAATTTCCTTTTAAAGAGGCAGTCAGATATACAACTGTGGGCTGTAATGAGCCGGCGTTTCCGGGAGTTGTTACCGGCGGTAATTCGGTAGTAAATATTGCGCGTTCCACCGAAACGCTTTTCCACAAAAAGAGCAATGAAATAATTCATCTTAAATCGTTTGAAGAATACTACAAGGTATTTTCAAAAGAACTTTTTTCCGATCTTACGATCGCATGCGAATATGATGATAAATATAACAGCGTAAAAGCAAGGGATATAAACTATTTATCGGCACCGTTTTTCCACGGCTGCATAGAAAAAGCCAAAAGCCCTACCCAGGGTTCCGGGGATATTACAATAGCCTCGCCCCAATATGTGGGCATAGCAAATGTAATTGACTCACTGATAATAGTTAAGCAATTTGTATATGATGAAAAAATTGTTACTATGCAAGAGCTTACAGCGGCAGTTCAGGCAAACTGGAGCGGATTTGAGGAGCTGCGCACGCTCATAATTAAGAAAGGTGATTTTTTCGGAAACGATACCGAGCGTTCCAACAGCATAGCGCAAAGGTTTTATCAAAGTCTGTATGAATTTTTCAAGGATAAAACAAATTTATTCGGTTACCACCGGCTTGTAGGCGATTTAATAGGTTACAACCCGCATCATCAGTGGTTCGGCGAGAAAACGGCGGCAACGCCGGACGGAAGATACACAGGTGACGCGCTCAAATTCGGTTTAGGTCAGAGCGAAGGAAAGGACCGAAACGGACTTACAGCGCTGATTAATTCCATTGCAAGGGTTGACCCGAATGCCATAGGCTGCGGCAGTACCGTCACCAATATAATGCTTGACGAGCAGTTAATTAAAAATGACACCAATTTTAATAAAACAGCTGATTTGCTTGAAACGTATTTTAAAAACGGCGGCGTTCATTTTCAGCTTACATATGTTTCAAGGAAAGACCTGCTTAACGCTAAAAAAGCACCCGAAAAATATAAAAATCTGCGCGTTCGAGTTTCCGGCTTTTCGGATTATTTTGTAAATCTTAATGAGCCGCTGCAGGATGATATTATCAGGAGGACGATTCAAAAGGAGTAGTATAATGCTTTCTGCAATGATTTTTGATATTGAACGCAATTCTTATGTTGACGGACCGGGAATACGGACCGTGATATTTCTTCAGGGATGTCCACTCAGATGTGTATATTGTCACAATCCTGACACATGGAAAATATGTGATAAAAACTCAGAAGAGTCAGCTCCGAAGGAGCAAATTCATAAAGAGTTCAATATTCATAAATCAGCTCTTGATGTAAATGCTCAAAAAGGGTCAACGCTTTCTGAGTACACTCCTGAAGAACTTTTAAGTAAGATTCTCAGATTCAAATCTTACTTTGGAGCTGAGGGCGGAGTTACATTTTCCGGTGGAGAACCGTTAATTCAGGGAGATTTTCTTAAAGAATGTTTAAAACTTTGCAAAGAAAACGGAATTAATACATGTATAGATACTTCAGGCGTTGGAAACGGCGACTATGAAGACATTTTAAAATATACGGACTTAATTTTGTTTGACGTGAAACATTTTACGAGAGAGGGCTACAAGTCGATAACCAGTCTGGATATCGATAAAGCCGAAGAATTCCTTAATACCGCACAAAAATTAAATGTTCCACTCTGGATAAGACATGTGGTTGTCCCCGGTTTAACCGATGGAGATGAACATTTTAAGGAATTGGAAAAATATTTCATGAATATTAAAAACATCAGGAAAGTGGAGCTTTTGCCATATCACGAGCTCGGTGTTCATAAGTACGAAAAAATGAATATTCCGTACAAATTGAAAAATGTTCCGGCAGCTGATTCTGAAATAACCACAGAATGGAATGAACGACTTAACAAAACCTGTGTTAAATCATAATCATAGGAGGTACTCAGATGAGCATTGATGTCAATTGCAGCGCATGGGACGGATTTAGAACCGGCGAGTGGAGACATTTGGTAAATGTAAGCAACTTTATCCAGAAGAATTACACACCTTATTCAGGCGACGACTCTTTTCTTGCCCCAATTTCCGAAAAGACAGCTAAGGTCTGGGCTAAGGCCAGAGATCTTATTGTTGAGGAAGTAAAAAAGGGAATCATCGATGTTGAAGTTGATGCCGTATCAGGAATCGATAATTTCGAGCCTGGATATATCGATAAGGAAAATGAAGTAATCGTAGGTCTTCAGACAGATGCGCCTCTCAAGCGTATCGTAAACCTTTATGGTGGCCTCCGTACAGCCAAGTCAGCACTTGAACAGTACGGATATGAGCTCAATCCGGAGATTGAGAAGCATTTCAAGTTATACAGAAAAACGCACAATGACGGTGTATTTGATGCATATCCTAAGCGTACAAGACTTGCAAGAACTGCAGGTCTTCTCACAGGACTTCCTGATGCTTACGGAAGAGGCCGTCTTGTAGGCGATTACAGAAGAGTTGCCTTATATGGTACAGATTTCCTTATTGAGGAGAAGCAGAAGGATCTGGATATTCTTGACGGACCTATGACTGATGAAAGAATCAGACTTCGTGAAGAGGTTCAGATGCAGATTCGTGCCCTTAAGGAAATGGCAAGCATGGCAGCTAAATATGGCTGTGACATTACAGTTCCTGCTGAAAATGCAAAGGAAGCCGTACAGCATTTATATATGGCTTATCTTGCGGGAATTAAGGAAAATAACGGCGCTGCAACAAGTCTTGGCCGTACATCCACATTCCTTGATATCTACATCCAGAGAGACCTTGAAAGAGGCATAATTACAGAGGATGAAGCACAGGAAATCATCGATCAGTTCGTAATTAAGCTCCGTTTAGTGAGACATTTAAGAACTCCTGAATATAACGATTTATTCGGTGGAGATCCTACATGGGTTACAGAATCTATCGGTGGTATGGGTGTGGACGGAAGAACTCTTGTAACTAAGAATTCATTCAGAATCCTTCACACACTTACTAACTTAGGTACAGCTCCTGAGCCTAACCTTACAGTTCTCTGGAGTCAGAATCTTCCTGAAAACTTCAAGAAATACTGCTCTGCAATGAGTATCAAGACTGACTCAATTCAGTATGAAAATGATGATATTATGCGCCCGATGTATGGTGATGATTACTGCATTTCCTGCTGTGTATCTGCAATGGCAGTAGGAAAGCAGATGCAGTTCTTCGGAGCAAGAGCAAATCTTGCAAAGAGCTTACTTTACGCTATTAACGGCGGTGTTGATGAGCTTAAGGGCATTAAGGTAGTACCTGAAATTGAAAAGGATAACGACGAAATCCTCGATTTCTCAAAGGTTATTACAAATTATAAGAAGGTATTATCATATGTTGCTGAATTATATGTTGATACAATCAATATAATTCACTATATGCATGACAAATATGCCTATGAGAGCAGCCATATGGCCTTACATGATACATTTGTTGAGAGAATTGCAGCATTTGGCGTAGCGGGCCTCTCAATAGCCGTAGATTCACTCTCAGCAATCAAATTTGGCAAGGTTAAGCCTGTAAGAAATGAAGAAGGAATCGCCATAGATTTCGAGGTTCTCGGAGATTTCCCTAAGTATGGAAATGACGACGACAGAGTAGATGATATGGCAGTTGAAATCGTTTCATACTTCTCAGCTGAATTAAAGAAGCACGCTTTATACAGAGATGCAAAGCACACACTTTCAGCCCTTACAATTACAAGTAACGTAATGTACGGGAAGAAAACAGGCTCAACTCCTGACGGAAGAAAGGCCGGTGAGGCATTTGCTCCGGGTGCCAATCCAATGCACGGCAGAGATATGAACGGTGCTCTCGCATCACTTAACTCTGTTGCAAAGATTCCATACAGAAATGTATGCCAGGACGGCGTTTCCAATACATTTTCAATTGTTCCTAATGCACTTGGAAAGACAGATTGCGACAGAACAAACAACCTTGTTTCAATACTTGACGGTTACTTTGTTCAGGGTGCACATCACCTCAATGTAAATGTATTAAACAGACAGCTCCTTCAGGATGCCATGGAACATCCGGAAGAGTATCCGACACTTACAATCAGAGTATCAGGATATGCAGTTAACTTCAGCCGACTCAGCAAAGAGCAGCAGTTAGAGGTTATTAAGCGAACATTCCACGAAGCAATCTGATAAAACGTGACATATTCTGATGTGAAAACATGTTATTTAACAGTCTTTTAGAACTTCTAAATAACGCAAATACAGGTTATGTAAATGTTATATATACAGGTTTATAGCCTGTTATAGAATATGTCACAAAAATCCATATCAAAAGCACATAAGATATCACACACATTTAAAACCAACACAGAAATACACACTTAACACAAAATTACACACAATTTGATAAAATTCATTATAACATGACATACTCCGCAAACTCGCCGTTTGATATGTCATACAACTCAGACAAACCTAAATAAAACGAAACAACAGATTAAAACGTAAAACTATTTAAAATAACGTTCGAAACACAATTAATCATAAAATCTAAAGAAAAACATAAGTTATAATTCAAAAAAATTAAGTAAAAATAAAAAGTAAAAGTATAAAAACAGGGGTAAATGTTTCACGTGAAACATTTACCCCTGTTTGCAGTTTGCACATATGGTGCGGATATATAAATGTATATTTATACGGGCATATACATTACATTTCGCCCTTAATTATCTCCACTGCGTTATTTTCAATAAGTGTTTCGCAGTGCTCTTTAATATATGGTATCTGCAGCTTGTCGGAATGGATAAGTGTACCATCTCTCATAAGACCGGCAACACAGCTGTTAAATGCTGAAATATCCGGAGCTGTCGCTGACAATATAATAATATATTTATTCTTAGGTGTGAGATAAAGTGAACTTGAAAAACGATCTTTATCCCATGAATTAAGTCTGTTTAAGGCTTTTTCAATATCATTTATGGAATTGAATTTACCGCCTACTACCTTTTTATAATTGCTCTCCTTAAGCTCTTCCATTTTATTCTTCATGAATTCAAGCTTATCGAGAGGTGAGTCTGAAGAATTAAATTCACTACCTAATTCATCGCCGATATTTTCAAGGAAATCAAGATAGTCAATAAGTCTTATATCCTCATCAACTTCATTGAGTAATTCATCAGGAATGCTCTCTCTTAACTTGGCAAATGTCTCTTTGAAGTTAGATGTGATATCAGATGTATCGTCATCAGCCTTGCCTTCAGCATTCTGCCCATTATTAGGCTTGAGAATACTTTTCTTACTGCCATCAGTGTTCTTATTGTTATCAGAGCTCTGTAAATTATCATCTTCATTTTCTGAAGACGGATCACCGACCATCTTTCTGAGAAATTCACTGTCATAGAGGCTGTCTATAGGGAATGAATTATCTAAGACATTTGAATATATATCATCGGTGGATGTTTTCTTAGAAGATCCATTGCCTGAATCCGCAGATTCACCGGAATTTTTCTCATTCTGCAGTGTTTTTCTAAGGCTGTCGCTATTGTCGTCAAATACTGAATCTGAGAGTCTGTTTTCATCTTCAGATACCTGATCTGTCTCAGTATCAAATCCTTTAATTGTCTGCTCTGATTCATCAGTTAATGAATCATCATTTGCAGCATCTGTAAATGGATTATTGATATTCTGGGCAAATAAATCAGGCAGTGAGAAATCCGGCATATTCTGTGTCTGCTTCTTTACTGCTTCGTTATATCTCTTTTTCGCTGCAGGATCAGAGTTAATATACTTTACGATTTCTCCTGAAATATATCCCTTTGCGGATGAAAGCTCCTCTGTGAGATATAATTCAATATTTTCTTTGGAAATATATTCCTTAATTATATTTATAAAATCCGGTTTGAAATATTTGTCCGCATCCTCAGAAAGTGTGTCAGACAAAAATGAGATTACAAGTTCAAATATCAGTCTCTGTTTGAGTTTTTCAACGCTGCCTGAGAGATATTCTGTAACTTCGCCTAAAACCTGATTGAGGTAGCTGTATGCACCTGCAGTGGAATCATTTAATGAATATCGAAGTGTTGCTCCGTTGTATTCAGGAGTCATGTCGATATATTCCACGCACTGAACAGGCAGGCCATATTCCTTTGCAATCTCATCACGAACCGCAAGTGTTAAATCGAAAAAGTTCTGTACGGCTTTATCCTTCAGGTTTTCGTTATTAACGGTGTCTTCATTTACATTTAAACCGTATTCTTCCAACTCGGAATTGTTAAGATAACATGTAACTTCGTTATCTGATATTTTAGTTATTTTCATATAGGCACCTTTATAAGATAATGTTTATGATAGTTATATTATTATAAGACTTTTTTGTATTGTATGCTTGCCTTTTTATTAATATAATTAAGTCCCGACGGATTCCCTTGTATCCATCGGGATTATGCGATAGGAAATCACAATATAAGTGATATTTAATAGGTGCTGGCAGTCATTTTTAAACAGAATTTATTAACTGTTAAACTAAAAAGTTTAAAGTGTGTTAGCATATTATTAATTACGATTACAAGTTGGGAATGTGGTTTATTTATGGAACATAAATACTATTGAATATATGAATAGATTA
>ERZ857840.4621-NODE-4621-length-10374-cov-17.224343_pt1 | contig 10374 bp, 15 predicted proteins | sample MGYA00519760_ERZ857840 | MGnify/ENA primary metagenome ERZ857840 (study PRJEB31778, sample SAMEA3449371) | human gut metagenome | biome: human gut; feature: human-associated habitat; material: faeces | place: United Kingdom | collected 2010/2012 ... | reverse complement strand
TTTCTTCCGGAAAGCACGAAATCACCCAGAATATGCAGGCGAACGGACGCTTTGGCGCAGTACAGGCGGAAAAAAGAGCTCAGTTTACGATCAATGCCGATGTATATGCCGTGTACACTAAGGATACAAGCGGCACTACCGGCGGAGCCATGGCTGTTTCTGCTGATGGAGACAGTAAGGTCATCATCAACGGCGGTGATTTCCGTCAGGTCAGTGTACCTGCCGACGACCCTGTATGCGATCTGATTTATGCCCTCGGCAATGCTACGATCGAAATCAACGGCGGTACCTTCAAGGCCGTGACTCCCGCTAATACCTTGAACTGCAAGGATGGCTCCAATGCGAAGATCACCGTTAAGGGCGGTAGCTTCTATAAGTATGACCCGTCTAACCCGACCCTTGGAGACAACGAAGTTGTCGTTGCTGCAGGCTACCATGTAGTACAGAACGGCGACTGGTTCAATGTTGTTGCCGATTAACTGAAAATCAAAAAGAAATCAAGTCCTCTCCACCTTCGGGTGGAGGGGCAATCAAAGGGCATAAACTGTGTATTATGCCTTTTGATTGCCCACACAAACACAATCGAAAGGAGATACATCATTATGGACAACGATAGCGGCGCTTTGATACTCTTGATCGTTCTGATCATATCTGCCTTTCTGCTGATTGCCATAAAACTCGCACAGTTTGTCGATCATTTCAGGCGTGAAAAGCGGTATCTTTTAACCGAGATGAACCGTGCAGCAGACTACAACGAATATCGCTATTGGCGCAGAGAACTCCGCTGCCTTTACCTCTGCCTTATTCCGTTTGTGACCGAACGAAATGTAATGAAGGTGTATCCCGTATTCTTCCACCGGGCAAAGCACGCCACAAAGGAAAAACGCTCGGACGGTCTTATGCACATCCTCGCTCCCTCAATGCTTTCTATCTGCATCTGTGCTATCTGCCTTTGCGGTGCAAGCTGGGCTTGGTTCACCGCAAGCACCTCAACAGGCACAGCGGCAATTCAAGCTGCCTCCTATTCGGTCAATGTATCTGCTGAAAACGAGTCTGTAAAAATTGCATCCGAGAGCGGCACATTCACGGTTACCTTTACCACCGCAGGAAGTTATACTATCACTCTCACCCCTTCCGGCACAGCCGGCACCGGGTACTGCAAAATCAATTTTGCCGATGTTGACCACTATACCGACCAGCTCACCTCCGACAGCTTGCGCTTTACGGTAAACGCCGATGCGGACAGCAAACTGACCATCACCCCACAGTGGGGATGTTACTCCGGCACAGCCACAATTCAGGGCGGAGATGTTATCACCGTCACTGCCGACGGCTCACAGCAGAGCAATACCCAAACGCCGGACAACAGCGTGACTGCCGAGCCGTCAGCCGAGCCCGCTCCGACCACACCGACCACGCCGACTACACCGACAACGCCGAGCAGCACTCCGGCAGAAAGTGCAACCACCGCACCCGAACCCTCGGCAACCGCTCCGGCTGCAACACAACCCGAAACCACCGACACAGAACCATCTCCTGCGCCGGAAACCGCAACCCCGGAGAACACCACGGCAGCTCAGACCGAGCCGCCCACCACCGAGGAAAGCGAAAACAACTGAATAAACGCACAAGCCGCAACGGATTTTACTCCCGCTGCGGCTCTTTTTATATCCTTTGTATCTTTGATTTTGCGCAACCACGGAATTGTGCAGATGGTGTCTGCACAATCTGCCGAGATGCTATTTCAAAAATCTGTTTTCATACTCCTGATGGCGCAGGCAATAGCCCTGTGCAATCAGTGCGTCCGTTTTTAATGCGACAAGGTTTGTGTCCGAGTGCATTGCACGGGCAATCTGCTGTATGTCATAGCCGTATCTGATGTATTCGAGTATTTCTTCATCATCCAATGATACCTGAGAAGCAAAAACATTTGCTTCGTATTCCATTCGGCTTTCCTGCATATTGAAGATGTTAAATTCCTTAAAGCCCCCTGCTTTTACGGCTTCCTTGCGGTGCAGGGTATCGTGTCCGATCTCGTGGAGCATTACAATACTCTCCATAGCAGGGTGCAAGTCATTTTTGATGAAAATAAAGCGGTTGCGAAGTATCACCTTGTAAGCTCCACGCTGCCGCTTGTAATTCATAGGAATTACCTCTATGCCAAGCTCACGGGCAATCCTGTGCGGATCTCTCGTTCCGAGCGTATCGACCAGCCTGTTTGCCGTCTGCACGATCTCCAAGGTTTGAATATCCAAGAGCGAACACCCCCTTCTTACCTATTTCTACAACTCTATTCTAACATAACAGGTGTCCCATAAGCGGGACTAAATCAAATTTATTGGTTCTTGCGGTACTTTTTCGGAGTGTATTTCTTGTTCTTTTCCTTTGCAATCCAATAGGCTTCTTGAATACCTCTCATCATCTCGTCCAAATCTTCGTCGGCAAGACCGCCGCCGGAAAAAAGACCGCTGACTTCATCTACCAGCTCTCTTGCCTGCTTTGCACCCTTTGCCCCATATTTTTTGTCGGCAGCAAGCATAAATTCCTCGCCTTCATTGAGGAAGTAGTTTTCTTCCGTATGAAACAGCTCCGCCAGCTTGTAGTAGACCTCTCTCTTTTTCGGATAGCGTTCGCCGGACTCATAGTTGGAGATCGTTCTGAGGGAAACCCCAAGAGCTTTCGCCAATTCCTCCTGCTTTAAGCCCGCCTTTGTGCGGGCTTCTTTTAATTTCTCGCAAAACTTCATCTTACCGTCCTCCGTGGTGTGCAAAAAATGTTAGAAATTAAGTTGCCTGCTTCTATTGACAAACGCAAGTAAATTGCATATAATATATACGCAAGTAAGTTGCATATATATCTTACCCCAAGTTGCGTGTTGTGTCAAGGGGGTTTGAGAAAGATGTTGCAATTTATTTTTATGTTGACCGATGATATATCGCTTTTATTTAGTATGCCCGATTCATACAGACAAGGAGGAGCAATGGGACGAAAAGATACAAAGGCAATTAAAAGCATCACAAAGATGTACGAGGAGTTAGAGCTGGCGCAGGACGATATTTTTCATAAAACAAAGCTGCTTTTGAGCATTTATCGTGATGTGGTATGGGCAACGCTTTCAAGCTGCGACTGTGTAAATGAAGAAATCTATTACTACGGCGACGATCTGAACGATGCCCTTGTATATTTAGAGGAATTTGCTCCCGACATCGAGCGCAGCGAATTTGAAAGCCGAGTGTGCAGCCTCTTTGAAAACAAATGGATGATTGACCTGATTGACAAAGCAATGAGCAAGGTCTATGACTACCATAACAACGGCAAGCTATACCACGAAATACTCTCAAAGAGCTATCTGACCGCTTTTCGCTATACCGAAAGCGAGCTGTTGGAAATTTTGGGTATTGAGCGCAGCACCTTTTATGACCGTAAGAAAGAAGCAATAATGCTGCTCGGAATTGCTTTATGGGGATATGCAATTCCGGCGTTCCGTGGTATTTTTGATGTGGAAGGAGATGAGGACGAAATTCCTGAATTTTTCATAAATACAGCGCAGTCCGACCTATGTCCGACGAAAGTACGATAATTGTCCGAGCAAATCCCTACTGAATGTCCGACTTCACCTATGCTATACTTGCTATGCTGATGAATTGCAGCCGTTTTTTGCGGCTGGCACTAAAAAGGCAGAAAATTGTCACAAAGCTGCCACTGACACGGGAAAAGCACCGTGTTATAATAGTATCGTCGAAAAGTGTGGGCAATTTACTTGCCATTAAATCACTTGCCGATAATACTGCCTTTGCAATCCGTCAGAGCAGGCAAATGAATACGACTTATTAAAGCAGTTACAGCCTTAAACGAGGTTTGTAGCTGCTTTTTTGTTGCCCGTTTGCCGTGATTGCACAGTGAAAAATGTTTTCTTGAAACGAGGCGGTATTTTTCACTAAGTTATAAGTAGCTTAGGCGAAGCGAATTGAATACGACGAATTGAGAATGAAGCCGTTGTAGCCATCAAGTGTTGACTTGAAAACTGCAACGGCTTTTTTTGTACCCTTTTCGCTTTCTTCTGAGCAGAAAGGGTGAAGTTATGTTTTTACTGCATTGGCAGAGCGCCGTGTCCCGTTATCCCTGATTTCGGAATGAAGTTTTTTATCTGACATTTATAAAAAATTCCGATTTTCAAGGAGAACAAAAATGACGAACAACATAATCAATATCGACATCGACGCATTGACAGAGGATTTTAAGGCGCATTGTAAGGTTATCAAGCTGGGGTGCGAGTACCCCGGCTACACGGGCAATGAAAAGTATGGCATTATCAGCGATCTAAGCTATGAGCAGATCACAGAGCGGTATGCGCCTATTGTAGAGTGCTACCTGCCCTTCGTGCTTCTCAGCAAAGATATGGGCGAGGTATTTGCAGAGTTTAACCGAAACGAGGACAAGTTCTACAAGCGTATGCGGCGGGATGATGTTTACGGCTTTGATGACGGCACGACCGAGCGCCACAACATTGAATGCTGCGTCCCCGATTTTGCGGAAGCCCTATTTCGGGAGTGCTTTCCGCAGCAGCTCGTGGAAAAAGCGTTTGCGCTGCTTACCCCTATTCAACAAAGCCGTGTGAAACAGCACATTTTCGGGAAAAAGTCTTTTGCCAAAATTGCCGCTTCGGAGGGTAAGGCAAAGAACACGGTTCAGGAGTCATACGACGCTGCAATCAAAAAGATGAAAAAAATTTTGAAAAACACCCTGCCAAAAGACACCCCTTATTCAGAGTAAGTGAAGGGGTTATTCCTGATCCGAACAGGAACGCCTTTCAAAAATAAAAGTATGAGAGGTATACATTATGGAAAACAAAAGCACAAACGGCAAGGTTCAGCGTGGAGAAATCTATCTTTACGATTTCGGTAATAACGGAGGATCAATCCAAAACGGTGTGCGTCCTGCTTTGGTCGTACAGTGCGATGATGGCAATGCGGCAAGCAGCACAACGGTAATTGCCGCAATAACTTCCGTTATCAAAAAGCAGTTTCTTCCGACGCACATTATCGTAGGCAACCGTTTCGGCTTGAAAGTGCCGTCTATGGTGATGCTGGAACAACTGAAAACCGTCAATCAATCCGACCTAATTGAGTATATCGGCAAAATTGACGACGAGCATTGTATGAAGAAGCTCAATATCGGTATCAAAAAGGCTTTGGGGCTTTGGGTGGATAAGCCTTATCGCAAGCCCGCAAGCGTTCGTTGCCTTTGCCCTAAGTGTTTGCAGGACTACAAAACCAGCGGCGGCTATATTGTCAGGCGTGTCGATCCCTTCGTTCGTGTTAAAGAGAAATGCGATAAGTGCGAGGGCTACGGCTATGACTACCTGATTACCGAACGCAGCACGGGAGGTGAAGAAAATGTTTGAGGATAGAATTGCCGCTATGAACGCCGATACAGAAGCCGTCCCCGTTCTTTCGGGCTACGAAAAGAGAGTTTACACCGTAGATGAAATACAAGACATTTTGGGCGTGAGCAAGACAAGCGCATACAACCTTGTGAAATCAGGCGTGTTTCACTTCGTCAAGGTCGGCGGTCAGTATCGGGTATCGAAAAAGAGCTTCGATGCTTGGCTTGATGCCTTGGATAATACACCCGTCGAAAGTCAAATGTGCGATTGAGAAAATCGCATCATTTTCAAATCCTCCGAAAGTCAGTATCATATAGCCAAGCCAATTAGCTTGGCTATATGACAGCTGACGAGCCGTTAAATAAAACAGCCACGGAGGTTCCTAATGGAAAAAGTAGATACAGCAAATGCGGCGGTGCAGCTGGAAAAGCGCATCTATACCGTAGATGAAATACAGGACATTTTGGGTGTAAGCAAAGTGAGCGCTTACAACCTTGTAAAGTCCGGCGTGTTTCATATCGTTAAGGTCGGCGGTCAGTATCGGGTGTCAAAAAAGAGCTTTGATGCTTGGCTCGAAGGACAGGACGGTGACTGCGAATGATAAAGAAAACTATGTCGGTTCGTGAAATGGGTGCGCTGCTCGGTTTGAAAAAGGTTGATTCCTATTGGCTTGTTCACAAGAATTACTTTAAGACCGTTCTCGTAGCCGGAAAGATGAGAGTTTTGGTGAATAGCTTTGAGGAATGGTATGCCGGACAATTCCATTATAAGAAGATCGACGGCACGAAGCCGGGGCAGAAATACGCCCACACGATGTCGGTTCACGAAGCGAGTGCGATTATAGGGGTATCTGACGGAGTGATGTATGACCTGATTAAAAGGTATCCTATCAAGACCGAGATTATCAACAATCGCACTCAGATATACATTGACAGTTTTGAAGAATGGTACGCCACACAGGACAAGTACCGCAAGGTCACACCGGAAGGAGGTACGAAGGATGTTTGAAAAGCGGATAGCAGAACTCAACGGAACAGTAAAAGTGAAACGCACTTATACCGTCGCAGAGATTTGCGAAATTCTCGGCGTCGGGAGGGTTTCGGTATACAACCTCATAAAAGAGGGTGCGTTCAAAGCGGTTTTAGTAGACAGCAAATATAGGGTTATCAAAGCGAGCTTTGATGAATGGCTCGACAGCGATAACGGTCAGGAGGTATAGATATGGCTTCAATAGTCAAAAGGAAAAATCGGTATTCAGTGGTTTATACCGTGAGAGATGAAAGGGGCAACACCCGTCAAAAGTGGGAAACCTACGATACAAATTCCGCAGCAAAAAAACGGAAGGCGCAAATTGAATTTGAGCAGATGAGCGGCACATTCATTGTGCCGTCTGCAAAGACCGTTGCCGACCTTCTTGAAGAATATACATCTGTGTACGGTGTCAGCACTTGGGCAATGTCCACTTATGAAGCACGGCGTGGCTTGATGTTCAATTACATCATTCCGATTATCGGGGATATGAAGCTGGACGACCTGAACACCCGTGTTATGGATCGCTTTTATCAGAGCTTGCTTTCCGTGAAAACAAAGGTCACGAATAACCGCAAGCCGACAAATGAATTTCTCACTGTGCATACCGTTCGTGAGATACACAAGCTGCTCAGAAACGCCTTTAATCAGGCGGTCAAGTGGGAGCTGATGTCAAAGAACCCGTGCGTGAATGCGACACTTCCCAAAGAGGAACATAAAAAGCGTGAAATATGGACGGCGGAAACCCTGCAACATGCCCTTGAAGTATGCGACGATGACATACTTTCCCTTGCTATCAACCTTTCCTTTGCCTGCTCTCTGCGAATGGGAGAAATGCTGGCGCTGACTTGGGATTGCGTGGATATAGACGAAAAAAACATTGAAAAAGGCGATCCCTCAATCTTTGTAAACAAGGAGCTGCAAAGGGTCAGCCGTCAGGCTGTGCAAGCCCTCGACAGCAGAGATATAGTGTTTACCTTCCCCCATATGTTCACGACCGGAACGACTGATCTTGTGCTGAAAGCACCGAAAACAAAAACGAGCGTCCGCAAGGTCTTTCTTCCGAGAACCGTTGCGCTTATGCTTACAGAGAGGAAAAAGCAGATTGAGGAATATAAGGAGCTGTTCGGAGAAGAATACACGGATTACAACCTTGTGTTTTGTCACCCGACGGGCAGACCGATGGAAAATCAAGTTATAACCCGTGCCTTGAAGAAACTCATCCGTGATAACAATCTGCCGGATGTAGTCTTTCACAGCTTCCGACACGCCAGCATTACCTATAAGCTGAAATGGAACGGCGGCGATATGAAGTCAGTGCAGGGCGACTCAGGACACGCAAGGGTTGAAATGGTTGCAGATGTTTACAGCCACATTATTGATGACGATCGCCGTTTCAATGCTCAACGCTTCGATGAGCAGTTTTATAAGGCAAAGGCGCTCTCGCCGGAAGCCGAGGGGAAAACAATCCCTATGCCGAAATTTGAAACCGTGAAGGACTTACCTGACCCGATGGCAGTCACACAGGAGGAAATGGAAAAGACCGCCGAACCGCCGCAGGAAACAGTACAAGAGAAAACTGCGGACGCAGCAGAAAGCAACGCCGAGCTTTTAGCGAAGCTGTTGCAGAACCCCGAAATGGCGGCGCTGCTGAAAACACTTGCGAAAAATTTATAAGAATAGGGTTATATGAATAGAGGGGCAGTTCCGGCTGTCCCTCTTGATTTTTTGGCGCAGAGTTGTTATAATGAGTATACTTTATGGCTTGCGTTCACAGAGTACCGTTGGTTTTATCTGAACAGACCACCATAACCCGCTTAGCACGACCCTTGCTAATGACCTGCTAAAAACAGCAGTTAAAATTAGCAGAAAACAGATGAATTTAGTTATCAGTCCAAAAGCTCTCGAAGCCTTTTATATCAATGATTTCTAAGGATTTTTTACCCCTGTTTTTCAGCCCAAAAGGCGTTCCGGGAGCGTCTCCTAAGGGTTAGTTGTGAGTTCGATTCTCGCAGGGGGCGCCAAAAGCACAGCCGGAAAGCCTTGATTATACTTGGTTTTTCGGTTGTTTCTTTTTGGCGAGTATTCAAGAAGTTATTAAATCGGGAGTATAGTCGAAGAATACACTTTATTAACAGAATATTATATTTTGAACCGCAACAAAATATTGCGATTTAACTCTGCGTATGATATGATTACAGTAGTTGTAATCTATCAAATTAAGGAGAACTGCGTATGAACTACAATTATAATAAACTATGGAAGTTGCTAATAGATAGAAAAATTACAAAAACAGAAATGAGGTTGCAAGCAGGGATATCTACAAATATGCTTGCAAAAATGGGGAAAGATGAACCTGTTTCAATGGAAACACTTGCAAAAATAGCAACATATCTCGAATGTGGCATTGATGACATATGTGAGTTTAAGGCAACGGAAAGGATTTAATTATGAAAATTTTAGAATTAAATGATTTAAAGAAAGAAGCAAAAGTATTTTGTGAATTTATGAAAAAGGAAAATCACCCATCTTTGATTGGTGTTACAGATGGAAAAGCAGTTGGAACATATGTAGAACATCGTTTTCAAAATTATTTAAATAGTAAGTATATTCTTGATGTGGGAAGTAGTGCTAAGGGTATAGATTTACCGGGTGATAACATTATGACAGATATTAAGGTCACAAGTATTACTCAACCACAAAGCAGTTGTCCATTCAAGAACGCAAGGCAAAAAATATTTGGATTGGGATATAATTTACTTGTATTTGTTTATGAAAAATATGATACAGCAGATACTTGTTCATTGGATTTTAAATACTGCGCTTTTATCGAGAAGAATAGAACGGCGGATTATACGATAACAAAACGATTAAGACAAATGGTTGATGACGATGCTAACAAAGATGATATAATAGGCTTTTTAGTAGATAGGAATGTTCCAGGCGACGAAATCGTTTATAACGATTTAGCAGATGAAATCTTAGCGAACAAACCACATCAAGGTTATTTGACTATTAGTAAAAGGTTGGTGTTTCGGGATTTTATAAAAAGCCATTGTTTAGTTTGCTATACAACAAAGAACAACTGAAACATCCAGTAATGGTAGATGATACTTCATATTTTATATCGTTTGATAATTACAACGATGCTTATGTATGTATGGTTTTGCTAAATACCAATTATGTTCAAGACTTTTTGTATAGCATCTCTTTTCAGGACGCCAAAAGACCATATACAAAGAAAGTTTTACAACGATTAGATTTCAAAAAAGTTGTTGAAAGTATTTCAGTACACAAATTGGAAGAAACAGAAAAGAATTTAAAAAAATATTTAAATCAAAATATGTACAATCAGTTTAAGAAACTAATTTACGCAAGTTAATCGATTTGGCGAAAAGCACCGTAGTAATACGGTGTTTTTTGTTACCCAAAACCCACAATTTCATACATAACCACAGGTTAGTACAAAATACCTTGCGTGATTTTTTGAAAGGCTTAGAAAGGAAATTTTCCCCGATTTTCGCCCCGAGAAATGACACAAACAAGGCTTAATGTATCTTTCCTGTGGTTCTTATTTTCAGACGGAAAGGTGGATTGATATGCCGAGAATGAGCAAGAAACGGAAACAAGAATGGGCATTGTTTCTGAATGACCGAAACCGCATTGCCTACAACGAGCTTTGCAGAAAATGCAGGAATGACTGTACAGGAGGTGGTTGTTTTGAAAGAACAGAAATATCATTTATATCTTTCCGATGATGAATACAAGCAGGTTATTCAGAACCTTGTCAGCTTGAAAAACAGCCTGACCACACAAGGCAGATACACCGACGGAGTTGACGATGTTCTTTGCAAAGAGCTTTCTGCCAAGAAAAGAAAACTAAAAATCAAATATATTTGAATACGAAACAAGACCACCTACACTTTTGTAAGCGGTCTTATGTTTTAGTTCGATAAACT
>ERZ857840.4612-NODE-4612-length-10391-cov-2.134965_pt1 | contig 10391 bp, 7 predicted proteins | sample MGYA00519760_ERZ857840 | MGnify/ENA primary metagenome ERZ857840 (study PRJEB31778, sample SAMEA3449371) | human gut metagenome | biome: human gut; feature: human-associated habitat; material: faeces | place: United Kingdom | collected 2010/2012 ... | reverse complement strand
TATTGAAACGCATGTTTTGAAGTTCAATATAAATTGTTACATGTTCTGCTTCATCTGCAATCGTTGTGAGTTCCTGCTTCCGACTCAGTGTCAAACGATAGAAACGTGATAAACGACGAACCACCTCGGTTACTTCATCTGATTTTCCCTGCTGAGCAAGCCAACTGATCATATCCATCGTATTATAAAGAAAATGTGGATTGATCTGTGCCTGAAGAGAATCAAACTCAGCAATGCGAAGATTCTCAGCAGCTTTTGCCTGGTCATCCATAAGCTGTTGGATTTTACGAGACATATAGTTGTAAGTATCAATCAGTTCACCAATCTCATCCTGGCTGTCTGCGTCTTTGAGTTGAACAGGTGGTTCAAAACGGACCTTTGCCATTTGGTTAACAACAAGTGACAAACGTCTGGTCATCGAATGCGACAGACGTGAAGCAATAATAAATGCAATCAAAAGAAAAGCAATATAAATCAACAAAAAGTTACAGATGATATGTGTACTTTTTTTCATGATTGGATCCGCAGGCATGACAGCTACCATATACCAGTCTGTGTTCTTAATTCGATAGAATCCAGCATATACTTTTTGTCCAAGTACTGTTTTTGTGATGAAATTGTTCGAAGACATGATGTTTTCTCGTATTTCATCACTTGAAAAGGGGTACGTTCCATATAAGAACGAATTGGAAGTAGCAACCAGATTATCTCTTGAATTCACCAGATAGGCAACATTTTCAGTACTCGTAATATTATCCTGTAGAAGCTTAGTGAAGTAACTGTTAGAAAAATAAGTTACGATATAGCACGGGATATATTCGCCATTATTATAGATTGAGTCTTTTGTAACATAAGCAAGATCACCATAGTTTTCAATTTCATAATGTCCAAGATAAAAGGAAGGACATAACAAGTTTGACATGGCTGGAGAACCTTGAAAGATTCCATACCAGTAAGTAGTTCTGATGTTATTCAATGGTTGCAAGGTAGAGTACTTTCGCCCAGCCGTAAAAGGAAGCTTACTTTCATCCAGGTCGACATAAATTCGTACTGCAGAGATAGATTCCATAGAACTGAACTTTAGAACATCTTGTCTGAATTCTTCTGCTTCCGTACCGTAGGACAGTTCTTTAAGATCATCAAGATATTCTCCGGAAGTCAGCTCTTTGTAAAAACCGCTGCCGCGAAGTGAACGGTGAACATCAATAATCTCCTTGACGGCGTCTTCTACAAGTGGAGCAGTTTCGGCAGCACGTTCCTGTTCACTACGAATGGTATTTGAGACAATCATGTCATACAGACTTGTGTAGAAAAACACTCCAATGACCAGCATTGGGATTAGTACAATAATCAGATGAGAAAAAGTCAGCTTTTGTTGGATTTTGAGATTTTTGTAATATCCTTTTAATTTTTTCCATAGAAAGTACATTTTTGAATCTCCTTATATCTATCCCAACATTTTGTCGCGATATTGCGAAGGTGTGAGCCCGGTGAATTTCTTAAAACTTTTCCCAAAATAATTTCCATTGTTATATCCAACTTTTTCTGAAATATCTGTGATTGCATAACGTTTATCCTGAAGCAGTTGCATCGCACGTTCCATACGATATTCTGTGATGTACTGATTTAATGTCTGTCCTGTCTGTGTTTTGAAATAGGTGCAGATATAGGAAGCAGACAGAAAAACGTGATCACCAATTTCCTTGATTGAAAGGCGCTCTTCAGAATAATGCTTGCTGATATAATCTTTGATCATAAAAATAGTAGAGTTTTCTTCGGAAAGTTTTGCTGTGGACTGAAAAAAGTCAGTAGTTCTTTCTGCAAGAGCCTTATGGACTGAAAAAGTTCTTCTGTTCTGGTGCAGAGCAGCTGATGCATTTCATCAAAGGAGAAACATTCTTCCAGGTGTTGGAGGATACTTTCCTGTCCGGTAGATTCTGAGGTGAGCTTTAATTTCTGCCGACAAGTAGTCAGAGAAGAGAAAAGCCGGAAGTAGATATCCTTTACCTGATTCGGAAGCAGTTTCGTATTATTAAAATATACCTGATACAAATTATCAAGAAAACTTCGCGTATCTTCCTGGTTATTATCTACCAGCAATGTGAGAAATTGTTCTACAGATCCAGAAGGTACTGTTTTGGAGGTAGCATCTGATTCCAGTTTTTTCTGATCCAAAACGCTGTTCACAGTAGTGAAAAAGCTGCTTTGAAGCAGGATAACAGTACTTGCATAAGATTGGTAAACCTTTGTGATTCCGCGTACAGTCTCACCACGGGAAATATAAAAATCACCGAACGGAGAGAACATTTCTTTTAAATAATTTTCAATGGAAGAAAATACGGTATCAGATGGAACCTTTTCTCCCAATATATGAAACACGTAATGTACATTATGTAAACGAACCGCAAGCGATTTGAGATGATAATGTTCAAGTATGTCCTGGAAACGATCAAACGGTTCCTTTAAAAGAGCAGCGTTAAAATCTCCGGAGCGTAATTTTACAATAAAAGAGGTAAAATATGTCTGCGGTGTAAAATGTATGGAAAGCTTATCTGTCAGTTCATCGATTTCTTCTTGTTTTTCATTATATGGACGAGTCAGCAACTGGGCAAGACGCGAAGAAGTTTCTTTCGATTGAAGCTTCATGGAACTTCTTGTCTGTAATCGTGTCTGGTGTTCGTTAATTGCATCCTGGACAGAATCCTTTACCTCCTGAAGATCCAGTGGCTTTTCTACATATGTGATAGCTTTCAGGCGGATGGCGGCCTCTAAATATTCTTTGTCTGAATATCCGCTCATAAAAATCAGGCTTGTATCAGGAAGAATCTCTTTGATCTTCTCTGCAAACTCGATTCCGGAAAGTCTAGGCATACGAATATCAGATAAAATAATATCCGGTTTCGATGTACAAGCTGTATTGTAGGCTTCCATTCCATCAGCGGCTTCAAATACCTGATCAATGCCGAGAGATTTCCAGTCAATGGAAGTGACAAGTCCATTTCTTGTAAGTATTTCGTCATCTGCAATTAATAATTTCATTGAAAAAATCCTCCGAAATAGTTTCTGCTAGTAAGGTGATAATTAAATAATTAACCTGTGAATAGTTACATTGTAACAAATAAAATATAAAATTCAACAAAAAACCGCATATAAAATACTTAAAATTCAACAGAAAGCAAAGACAAAAAGAAATTACCCGAAATCGAAAGATTTTGCGATATCAAAAAAATAATACCAATGATAGACTTAAGTCAGAAAGAAAAAGGGAGGGATAAGCGGTGTCCGATTACATTTTGGAATTAAAAGGTATCACAAAGATTTTCCCAGGTGTCAAAGCATTGAACAACGTACAGTTCCAGCTTAAGAAGGGCGAGGTTCATGCTCTGATGGGAGAGAACGGTGCAGGAAAGTCCACGTTTATCAAAGTAATAACCGGAGTACATAAAGCAGAAGAAGGGGAAATGTTCCTTGAAGGAAAGAAAGTAGACTTTAAAGGACCAAAGGATGCACAGGCAGCAGGAATCGCAGCAGTATATCAGCATCCGACATCCTATCCGGATTTAACAGTTGCAGAGAATATCTTCATGGGACATGAGATTGTCAAGAATGGAATGATCCAGTGGAGAGAGATGAACAAACAGGCAACAGCATTACTTGAGCAGTTAGATGCAGACTTCAAGTCTACAGATGAAATGGGAGCATTAAGTGTTGCTCAGCAGCAGATGGTAGAGATTGCAAAAGCTCTTTCAACAAATGCGAAGATTATTATTCTTGATGAGCCAACAGCAGCATTAACAAAGAATGAGTCAGAAAAGCTTTACAAAATTGTAGATAAGCTGAAAGAGAACCAGGTATCCATTATCTTTATTTCTCACCGTTTTGAGGATATGTACCGTCTGGCTTCCAGAGTTACCGTATTCCGTGATTCCCAGTATATCGGAACCTACGATGTAAACGGAATCACAAATGCAGATCTGATCAAGGCAATGGTTGGTCGTGAAATCAGTGATCTGTTCCCGAAGCCGGATGTACAGCTTGGGGATGAGGTGCTCAGAGTAGAGAAACTTTCCAGAACGGGATTTTATAAAGATGTTTCATTCAGCGTAAGAGCGGGTGAGATCGTTGGTCTGACAGGACTGGTTGGAGCAGGAAGAACAGAAGTTGTAGAAAGCGTCTGTGGAATCACAAGACCGGATTCCGGAAAAGTATATCTGGAAGGAAAACCGGTACATATTAAGAAACCTATCGATGCCATGAAGAAAGGTATCATCCTTCTCCCGGAGGACAGACAGAAACAGGGTCTGATCATGAGCTGGGGATTAGGACAGAATGTAACACTTCCGACAATGGGCAAATATGCAAAATGCGGATTTAATGATAATAAGAAGGAACGCGATCTTGCAAAACAGCTTCTTGAAGAAGTTGATACAAAGGCAGTTACAATTTTTGACCCGGCATCCTCACTTTCCGGTGGTAACCAGCAGAAAGTAGTAGTTGCCAAAGCACTTAGCCAGGAGATGAAAGTGGTCATCATGGATGAGCCGACAAAGGGTGTTGATGTAGGAGCGAAGGCAGAGATTTACCAGATCATGGGAAATCTTGCAAAACAGGGATATGGAATCGTTCTGATCTCTTCAGAAATGCCGGAGATTCTTGGAATGAGTGACAGAATCGTTATTATGTGTAACGGAAAAGTCACAGGTGAACTGAACAAAGACGAAGCAACTCAGGAAGGTATCCTCGAGCTTGCAATGGAAAAATCAAAGTAAGGAGGAACAGGGAAAGATGAATGAGAAAAAATCAATTTTGAAAAAAATCACAGCTTCCCGAGAAGCCAGCCTGCTGATTGTCCTGATTGTTCTTTGTATCGCGATCACTGCAAAGAGTCCTTCTTTCATGACGGCGAAGTCAATCTCAGATATGCTGAAGAACAATGCAGTTATCATGATCATGGCATTGGGAATGCTTGGAGTTTTACTTGTAGGAGGAATCGATATCTCCGTTGCATCTACACTTTCATTTTCAGGAATGACAGTTGGAATGCTGATGAAAAACAGAGTTGTTACAAGCACACCGCTTCTGTTTCTTATTGCAGTTGCAGTTGGAGCAGCCTGTGGACTTGTGATCGGTTTAGTAATTGCTTATGGTAAAGTAATCCCGATTATCGCAACGATGGGATTCATGTACATCTATAGAGGTATGGCTTACCTGATCAGTAATAGTGAATGGGCAAGTGCAGAAAACCTTGGAACATTTAAAAACTTTGCATTAGGAAAAACACTTGGATTGAACAATGTTATCTGGGTTATAATCATCTGCTATGTCATCTTCTTTGTTGTAATGAAGTGGACAAAAGTCGGAAGAATGGTTTATGCAGTAGGAAGTAACAGAGAAGCAGCAGCTATCTCAGGTATTAACACAAAGAAGATTGACCTTCTGGTTTATACAGTAATGGGAATCCTCGCAGGACTTTGCGGAGCACTTGCAGTATCTGTATATGCATCAGCTCAGCCAAACATGCTTTACGCAAAAGAAATGGATGTAATCGCAGCTTGTGTAATCGGTGGTGTAAGCATGTCAGGTGGACGTGGAACAGTATCCGGAGCACTTCTTGGATCCCTGATTCTTGCAATCATTGCAAAAGCACTTCCGCTTGTCGGAATTGAATCAATCGCCCAGAACACAGTAAAGGGTATTATCATTATGGTTGTAGTTATCCTCAATGTAGTAACACAGAGAGCAATGGATAAGAGCAATCTGAAAGGAAGGGAGATGTAATCATGGCAGGAAAATCTGGTAGAAATATTTCAAATGTCCCAGAAAAATCACTAAAGAAAAATATATTGAGTTGGGAAGGAATGCTGGTTGTAGTATTCGTACTGATCGTGATCTTCTGCAGATCAATCTCACCGAACTTTCATGTAACAAATGTACTTAGAGAGATGCCAAAATATCTGGCAGAAGGATTTATCATGCTGGCTATGGCTTATGTATTGATCCTTGGAGAAATCGATATCTCCGTCGGAGCAATCGTATGTCTCTCATCAACCTGGACTTGTATGGTATGCAATAAGGGACTTCCATTCGGAGCAGTTGTTCTTGTATGTCTCTTAGTCGGAACAGTATGTGGACTGATCAATGGACTGGTTCTTACAAAGTTTACAGAATTACCACCAATGATCGTTACACTGGCAACACAGATCATCTTCCGAGGTATCGCAGAGATTTCGCTTGGAAGCGGCGGATCAATCTCTCTGACAGAGACTGACGGATTCCGTGCAATCGCAGGAAAAGTCGGAGTTGTTCCTTATATCTTCTTCCTGTTTGCAATTCTTGCAGTAATCTTTGCAGTTGTTCTTGCAAAGACAACATTCGGAAGATCAGTATATGCAATCGGATCAAATAGCACAGCAGCTTATTTCGCCGGAATTCCGGTACAGAGAATCCGCCTGATCATCTACACAGCACTTGGATTTATGTCCGGCCTTGCCGCTTTGTTCCTTACATCTGTACTGTATGGCGCAAATACAACAACAGGTAACGGATTTGAGATGGATGCAATCGCAATGGCAGTCTTCGGAGGAATCTCCACATCAGGTGGTAAAGGAAGACTGGTCGGCGGAATTATCGCAGCATTTGTTATCATCAGTCTGAGAATTGGTCTTGGACAGATCAATATGAACCCACAGCTTATCCTTGTAATCCTTGGAGCTCTGCTTATTCTGGCAGTATTGCTTCCGAACATTGCAGGAGAACTGAAATTAAAGAAAAAAGCAGCATCAGCAAAATAAGATGCAATCGTAGCGCAAAAGATGTTACTATAGAAAAGATATTAATATGATACCAGACGTGCCGGGAAGAGACACGTTTTGTATAAAGGGGCAGGAAAGCAGTTGAAAAACAGACTTTCCTGCAAAAAGAAAATTTCCTAAAAGTGGAGGACAAAAGTATGAAGAGAAAAATGATCAGCGCATTACTTTGCGCAACAATGGTAGCTTCAATGGCAGCAGGATGTGGAAGCAGCGGAAATGACACATCTGATAATGGCGGAGACAAAAGCGATTCTGGAAAGAAAGTATATGCAATCGTAACAAAATCAGCAGGAAATCCTTACAATGAAAAAGAGGCAGAAGGATTCCAGAAAGTCATTGAAGCAGAAGGTGGAGAATGTATCGTAAAACATCCAGAATCTGCGACAGCTGACGCACAGGTATCTGTTATTCAGTCTCTGATCTCACAGGGAGTTGATTCTATCGCAATCGCAGGAAATGATGAGAACGCTCTTCAGGCAGCACTTGAGGAAGCTATGGATGCAGGAATCAAGGTTTGTGGATTTGACTCAAAGGTAAATGCTGACAGCCGTATGACATTTGTAAATCAGGCTGGTACAAAAGAAATCGGACAGACTCTGATGGATGCAGTTTATGACATCACAGGTGGAGAAGGACAGTGGGCAATCCTCTCAGCAACATCTCAGGCAACAAACCAGAATGCATGGATCGACGCAATGAAGAAAGTTATGGAATCTGATGACAAATACTCCAAACTTGAGCTCGTTGAAGTAGCATATGGTGATGACGAACCACAGAAATCAACAGACCAGACACAGGCTCTTCTTTCAAAATATCCAGATCTGAAACTGATCTGTGCTCCTACAACAGTAGGTATCAACGCAGCAGCAAAAGTTCTTCAGGACGAGAAATCTTCTGTAAAACTGACAGGACTTGGACTTCCTTCAGAGATGGCTGAGTACATTGGTGATGATGATGCACATTCCTGCCCTTACATGTATCTGTGGAACCCAATCGATGTAGGAAGCCTTGCAGCTTATACATCAATCGCCCTTGTTAACGGAGACATCACAGGAGCTGAAGGAGATTCCTTCACAGCTGGAGACATGGGTGACTATGAAGTAGTAGATGCTGGAGATGACGGAACAGAGATCATTCTTGGAGCACCATTCAAATTTGATTCATCCAACATCGCAGAGTGGAAAGACGTGTACTAAAATATGGTAAGAAAAGGATTTAAAATGAAATTATATCCTGGCATGGAAGCAGAGTACGAGAAAAGACATAACGAGCTTTGGCCGGAAATGCAGGATATGATTCACGAATATGGAGGAAAGAACTATACAATCTTTCTGGATAAAGAAACACTTGTCCTGTACGGATATATTGAAGTAGAAGATCCGGCAAAATGGGATGAGAGTGCAGACACAGCAATCAATCGTAAATGGTGGGACTTCATGGCAGATATCATGGAGACAAATCCGGACAACAGCCCGGTAGCGATTGACCTGCATGAGGTATTTCATTTAGATTAATACTTATAACTGAATATCAAAATATCATGTGTAAGAGGATGTTCTTCTGTAGCCGGTAAAGCTACGGAAGAATGTTCTCTTTTTATAGTATATTAATTGAGTGTTATCTGAAAGAATTGTTGTATATACTATATCAAATACCTGGGAAATGGACAGGGAGCGCGAAATGAAATTACCTATTTATATAGAAGCAGCAATGGGAGTTTTTCTGGTAGTGATTCTGGCAATGGCAGGAAGAAACGGAATGATTCCTCAGAACCAGAAAAATAATGTTATGAAACAGTCAGAAACGGAACAGAAATCAGATTCTGACATGCAAAATGAAAAGGAAGCAGTTGCAGAAGAGGCAACAGATTCGATAGAAGAAGTTGCACAGACTGACAGTGCAGCAATAACAGCACAGATGTGTTCTCCGGCCGGACAGTATCCGGTCATGGGGGAGAGTGTTGTTACGGTGGATGAGCTTGCAGATTATTTCAATCAATCGGGATACGAATATCCGTCGGAAGAACTGGCAAAAGGCGGGGCTGATACCATAGAAACATTCTGCCAGATCTACTGTGAAGAAGCAGAGGCAGAAGACATCCGGGCAGAGGTTGCATTTACCCAGGCAATGAAAGAGACTGGATTTCTTCAGTTTGGCGGTGATGTAAGTATTGAACAGTTCAATTTTGCCGGAATAGGAACAACCGGTGGAGGAGTGCCGGGGAATTCTTATCCGGATGTCAGAACAGGAGTGCGGGCACAGATCCAGCATCTGAAGGCCTATGCGACAGATGAACCGCTGAATCAGACTTGCGTGGATAACCGTTATGAATATGTGAAAAAAGCTTCCGCACCTTATGTGCAATGGCTGGGACAGAAAGAGAACCCGGAAGGAGCCGGTTGGGCGACAGGAGAGAACTACGGGTATGATATTGCAGGAATGTTGCAACATTTACTTTTAAAAGAGCAAGGTTAAGAAGATATGGCCGGACTTCCGGCGGTGGTTATGATATTTTAAGATTTCTTAAAGAAAGGGAAATCCCTTGACAAATCAGCCTTTGACAGCTATAGTAGTAACAGTTAAAAAGTATTTAACAACTATGTAAAGATACAGGTGTTGAAGAAGAGGAGTACATCATTACTTCCCACAGAGAGAACCGTTCAGATTGCTAAGAGGATCTGGCTGTGAGACGGTTTGGAAAAAGGATGATGGAAGGTAGCTTCGGAGCCGGAATTCTGAAAGGTCGAAGAGGTTGGATAGGAGTTCCCGGAGTCGTTCACGTTACAGAACGAAGAGATGTATATGTAAAGAACAAGGTTAATACAAACAGTAACAAGTTCTTACATATATAAATAAGGTGGTACCGCGAGATTTTCGCCCTTTACGTGAAGTAGAGGGCGTTTTCTAGTTATAGAAGAAAGAGATATCCACTTTTAAAACAATGAGATTGTGGAAAACAATTACAAAATTAACATAATATGTGGAAAAAGGAGAACAATCATGAGCAAAGAACTCGCAAAGACTTACGATCCGAAACAGATCGAAGAGAAACTCTATGAGAGATGGTGTGAGAACAAGTATTTTCATGCTGAAGTAGACAGAAGTAAGAAACCATTTACAACAGTAATGCCGCCTCCGAATATTACAGGAAAGCTGCATATGGGACATGCACTTGACAATACACTGCAGGATATCCTGATCCGTTACAAGAGAATGGAAGGATATAACGCACTGTGGATTCCGGGAACAGACCATGCAGCAATCTCTACAGAGGTTAAGGTTACAAATCAGCTCAAAGAAGAGGGAATCGACAAGAAAGAACTCGGACGTGAGGGATTCCTTGAGAGAACATGGCAGTGGAAAGAAGAATATGCAGGAACAATCGAGAACCAGTTGAAGAAGCTTGGTATTTCCTGTGACTGGGACAGAGAGCGTTTCACAATGGACGAGGGATGTTCCAAAGCTGTAGAAGAAGTATTCATCAATTTATACAACAAGGGATATATTTACAAAGGTTCCAGAATCATCAACTGGTGTCCGAAATGTAAGACATCTCTGTCAGACGCAGAGGTAGAGCAT
>ERZ857840.4609-NODE-4609-length-10405-cov-2.825411_pt1 | contig 10405 bp, 9 predicted proteins | sample MGYA00519760_ERZ857840 | MGnify/ENA primary metagenome ERZ857840 (study PRJEB31778, sample SAMEA3449371) | human gut metagenome | biome: human gut; feature: human-associated habitat; material: faeces | place: United Kingdom | collected 2010/2012 ... | reverse complement strand
CCCGCAATAGCGAATACCGAAAGCATGAGCGAGCCGAACGTTTCGCCTTGGCCGAGCACGCTCACGAAGAACAACGGTATAAATGCCATAAGTCCGTATTCGACGATCGATCGGCATGAAAGCACGCCCATTGCGAGGGCGAAATTTCCCCAGCGCTCGGGTTTTGCGTCTTTCTGCGTAGTTGAATTCTTGGCGATTCCCAGCGAAAGGAAGCGCTTATTGAATGCGAGCAGGACAATTGCACAGATGGTCGTGGGGAAGAGGAAAGCGAGCGTTCCGTGCATGCCAAAGGTGGTAAGGAAGACGGCAGCCATAAGCGGCCCTACGAAAAAGCCGATGTTGCCGCCAACGGCGAAAATAGACATGCCGTTTGCTTTGCGCGCGCCCGCGGCGAGGTTTGACAGGCGTCCGCCTTCAGGGTGGAACATCGCCACGCCAATGCCCGATACCATGGCTGAGGCAAGCACCGTCCAATAGGCATCGAAAAAACCGATGCCGCACATGCCGAGCCCTGCGAGGAAAACGCCGAGTGCCATGAACCAGGGACATGCCCTGCGGTCGCCGATGGCGCCGAAGAGCGGCTGGATAACCGCCGATGCGATATTCGCGGCGAATACGAGCCCGGCGACCGCAGTATAGGAATATCCGTCGTACATCACCAAAAACGGAAGCGTTGCCGAAAGCGCGCCTTGGTTGATATCGGCGCAAATGTGCCCGGTCATGCAAAGGTAATTGACGAGTTTGTCTTCTTTTCGAGCTGCAATCATCGACATGCTTTCATACTTGATGAATTGGGTTGCGCCGGTCGCGGCATAGCGACGTTCGGGCTAATCGACCCAGGCGCGAATGCGATAGTGCACGCCGAGTTCATCGCAGATGGCCTGGCATTTTGCTTCATCCTCGTGCGAAATGGTGGTATCGACGGTCGTCATGATCACGCTTGGCACATATTTACGAACTTCGCGCGCGAAATCGAGCATGCCTTGGAATGCGGCGTCGCCGAATTTGCTGCGAACGAGTTCGTGGTATTCGTCAGCGTTGGGCGTGTTGAGCGAAATGGAAACCGTGTCGACGATGCCTTTGAATTCAGGGGCGATATCACGGCCGTTGATGAGGCTGCCTTGTCCGTTGGTGTTTACGCGAACCGGCATATCGTAGCGGCGTTTCACTTCGGCTGCGACCTGTTTGAGGGTTTCGAACGCGCATGTTGGCTCGCCGAATCCGCAGAAAACGACTTCTTTGTAAGCGCTCATGTCTTGTTTGTTGAAAGCTTCTATGACTTCTTCGAAGGAAGGCTCGTGCTCAAGCCACAGCACGTTGTCGGCGCCTTCGCCGTTTTTGCCGACGCCTGTTGCGGTTTGGCGTATGCAGAACGTGCACGCGCAGCTGCAGCGATTCGTGAGGTTGACGTAGAGTCCGTTGTGGACGGGATAGACGATTGTTTCGGCTTTGAGCATTCTGAACTTCTTTCAACCTAGTGGGGTTTCTATTGGAGCGACCTGATGGAGATGTGCGTGAGGTTGCCGTTCGCTTCGCGTGGTATGCAGCCGTTTCGGTTCTCGTTTTTGGAAGAGCGTGGGGGGATTGACCATTTCCATCGAGTCGCCCCAATGGAAACTACTCTACGCTTCCTTGGCCATGCTTGTGTAGCGCTATTGGGTGAGCGTGTGCAGCTTCTCTTCGAACGCGAGGCCATCGGTGCGCGGAATGCCCAAATCGATGCTTGCCTGAACGCAGTCATAGGCAAACCTCGTTGCTTTTTCGATTGACTTTCTGAACGGAACTTCGTTTACGGCATCGGCTGCGATGATTGCCGAGAAGACGTCGCCCGTTCCCGAACGTTGCTCTCCGAGCTTCTCGCCTGTGACGGTGAAGGGTTTTCCTCCTCGTTCGAAGCATACATTCGACATGCTTGATCCGTGTTCGACCCCTGTCACAACGACTTTAGACGGGCCCATATCGCACAGCTTTTGGGCGAGCGAGAAGGCATCGTCGAAGCTCATATGTGGGTCGTAATCGACGTTTGCGAGGATGCACGCCTCGGTGATGTTGGGCGTGATGATGTCGGCATGGGCAACGAGTTCGGCCATGCGCCCGCACATTTCAGGCGTATAGGTGCCGTAGGCCCTTCCTTCATCACCCATGACCGGGTCGACGAGCGTTACGCAGTCGTTCCCGCCAAATTCGTCGATGAAATCGCGCACGATTGAAATTTGCTCGGCTGAACCGAGAAACCCGGTGCAAATGCCACGGAATTGCAGGTTGAGTTTGCGCCACTCATTAATATGCTCGTGCATATGGGGCGTGAAATCTTGGAAGCTGTAGCTCGGAAAGCCCGTGTGATTGCTCAAGATTGACGTTGGTAGCACGCAGCACTGCACGCCCAGCTGGGAAATAATGGGTAATTGCACAGCGACGGAACACCTGCCGAAGCCGGTGATGTCGTTGATGAGGGCAATCTTCTTTTGGTTATTGTGGTTTGGGGCGATGCTTTGCACGGTAGTCTTTCTGTCGCTATTTTAGAGCGGTTAGCTATTATAGTGGTAGGTTGAATCGCGGAAAGCGCCGTGCGTGGTATTGCGTCGGAAATATAGAACGTTTCGCGTGTTATGGAAGATGGTCTATAGGAATTATTGGCCGCATTCGAGGAGGGCGCCATGGGCAGCAAAAAACGTTCGTCATGGTCGAAGCAGAAAGCGGAGTTTGCTGCTGGACTGGATGATTTTTCCGGCATGGATGATATATTCGCGCGCGAAGAGGCGCATCGGGAAAGGGCCAGCGCCGATCATGAGGCGGCGCGTCGTCGCAAGGCATGCGAGTCGAAGAACCGTTATGCTTCGCGTGCGGAGGCCGAAGAAAATCTTGCGTGGTGTGAGCATAATGGCAAGCGCGGCTTGTCTGTTTACCAGTGTCCCTACTGCGATGGTTGGCATCTCACGTCGCATCCCTGGGATGAATAACGCGTCCTTTATTGCTTTAGTTTTATATCGTTTGAAAAGCGATGCGCGACATAGAGCGCATCGCTTTTTTTATTGGAGCTTCGTGCTTGGCGGAACCAGCACGTCGTAACGTACCGCCTTGCCCGTAATCGAATAACTTGGCTTTATCCCGGCAAGGTGTCCCCCCTTCACGGGGCGCTTAATAACGACCTTGCGGGGACCGGCTGCGAACGCAGCGCGGATAAGCGTTTCTTCTTCTGCTTCATCGCAGGGGGTTTCGAGCGCATGCAGGAGCTGGAACTTCTTCTTTACCGCAGCGCTTTTTTGGCGTGCGGGAAACATTGGATCAAGGTAAATCATGTCGGGAGGTACATCGTCCGATTTCACGAGTGCCGCGAGGTACTGAAGGCTATCGCTGCGTTCGAGCGACATTCTTTTCGCTACGCCAGATACCACCGGGTTATTACCAGCCCTCGAAAGGCCATCTTCCAGAAGCGCCGCGATGGTTTCGTCGCGCTCGAACATTCGCACTGTGAAGCCTGCTGCGGCGAGCAAAAAGGAATCTTGGCCAAGGCCGGCAGTGCAGTCGATGGCGGTAGGGGATTGTGCCCCTTTGACTTTCGCCGCCTTTACAAGCAACTCTTGCTGAAGCCGTCCAGGTTTAATACGGGGAAGCATCTCTTCGAAATCGCAACGTAGTTCCATGTTGTCGCCTACGAGGGTTAGTCCCGCATCTGTTTCGCGTAGCTCGACCGATTTCGGTGCCATGTCTTCTCCCTCATGCATGATTGCCGTTTTCTTTCATAGTGACAGCGTACCTGAATCGGGCAATTCCAGGCGGTTCGTTTTGGAAAAGCGTGTTTGCTTTGAATTGTTCCACTGTGGAAAAGAACAATGTGCAAACAGGGGAGCTTTACAAGGTAAATTGATAATGATAAAGCGTAAACATATCAACTACTTTACGCTGCCGTTAGGCATGATACTAAAACTATTCTTTGTAACACCAATGCGTCGAATGGCGGTTTTCGCATGTATTCCAAACAGGTATGGCCATATGCCCCATGCGTTCCTTCGCCTTTTCGTCGATGAAATACACCGTTTGGTATTCCTTGGGGGCATGACTTCTTTTCTCGCGGTACCATAAATCCAACTGTTTGAAAATCGAGCTGCTGTTGCAGGCGATTGGTCAAGGAGGCCCGTGTATGGATGCTGCTGAAAAGCGCTATCTCGAACTTCTTTCTCGCTCTTTTCCCACGGTCGCAAAAGCGTCCGCCGAAGTTATAAACCTGAGCGCGATTCTTAATTTGCCGAAGGGCACGGAGTTCTTCGCTTCCGATATTCATGGCGAATTCGAGGCGTTCTCGCATATCCTTCGAAATGGCTCGGGCTCGATTCGCCTGAAGATCGATGATGTGTTTGGCGACGAACTCTCGAAGGAAGAAAAGCGCACGCTCGCAACGCTGATTTATTACCCCCGGGAGAAATCTCGTTTGGAGCTTTCGAAGGTTTCAGATGTGGCTGCGTGGTACGGAAAAATGCTGCCGCGTCTGATTGCCGTATGCAAACGTGCCGCGCGTAAATACACCCGTTCTCGCGTTCGCAAAGCCTTGCCTGAAGACTTCGCTTACATCATCGAAGAGCTTATGTATGCCGATACGCGCAACTTCGATAAAGAAGCGTATTACGCTGCCATCGTCGATGCCGTTGTAAGAACTGGTAGGGGGCCTGCATTTGTTGAAGCGTTGTGTGGGCTGATTCAGCGTTTGGCCATTGAGCGATTGCATATTATTGGCGATATTTACGATCGCGGCCCTCATCCTGATGCGATCATGGAGGCCCTTATCGATCACCATTCGGTCGATATTCAGTGGGGCAATCATGACATCGTGTGGATGGGCGCTTCGCTCGGCCAACGCGGCTGTATTGCTCATGTCGTGCGAAACTGCGCGCGTTACGGAAACCTTTCGATTCTCGAAGATGCCTACGGAATCAATATTTTGCCTTTGGCTCGATTTGCGCTTGATGCGTATAAGGACGACCCCTGCGTCGGCTTCGCTCTGAAGGGTCACCCTGACACCATGTCAGAAGCCGAGATTCTGATGAACGTGAAAATCCAAAAGGCGATGGCCATTATTCAATTCAAGGTCGAAGGCACGCTTATCGATGAAAACCCGGCATTCGGCCTTCAGAGTCGCAAGCTTCTCGATAAGATCGATTACGAACGCGGCACTGTGGTGTGCGACGGCGTGGAATACGAACTGACCGACAAGATGTTCCCGACCATCGATCCTTGCGACCCATATAAGCTCACGCCTGGCGAGCAGGACGTCATGGATCGCTTGGTTTCTGCATTCACGGGGTGCGAAAAGCTGCAGCGCCATATGCGTTTCTTCCTGAAAACGGGCAGCCTTTATAAAATCGACAACGGCAACCTGCTGTTCCATGCATGCGTTCCCCTGAATGCTGATGGCAGTTTGAAAGAAGTCGATGTTTTCGGTAAGAAGCTTAAGGGCCGCGCACTCTATGACGAAATGGAGCGATGGGTGCGCATCGCGTTTTTCGACGAGGATGCTGAAATGCGCAAGCGCGGCGCCGATATGCTGTGGTACTTGTGGCTGGGCGAGGGGTCTCCCTTGTTTGCGAAGAGCAAGATGGCAACTTTCGAGCTCTATCTTATTGCCGATAAGGCAGCGCGCAAGGAGGTGAAGAACCCCTTCTATACGCTTCTCGACAACGAGGACGTGTTTGCGGGTATCTTCCGTGATTTTGGCCTTGACCCTGAAACGTCTCATATCATTTGCGGCCACGTACCTGTGAAGGTGAAAGATGGCGAAGACCCGGTGAAGTGCAATGGCAAGGTCATCATGATCGACGGTGGTTTCTCGAAAGCGTATCAGCCTACAACGGGCATTGCGGGCTATACGCTTATCTCGAATTCGCACGGTTTTGTGCTCGCCGCGCACGAGCCCCTCGAATCGGCCCAAGCCGCCGTTGAGCGTGAGCTTGATATTCATTCTTCGCGTCGCGTGGTGGAACGCGTGGGCGTGCGCACGCTTGTTGCCGATACCGATACGGGCGCGAAGCTCAAGGCGCACGTTGCCGATTTGGAGCGTTTGCTCGAAGCGTATCGCCATGGCGATATTCCCGAGCGGAAAAAATCGTAGAATCGTTTTCTCCCATCCAGGCTTCGCCCCTTATTGACGCAGCGGGCGTGAGGGAATTCTGGTTGTGAACGAAAAGGCCGGACGCGCTTAATGCTCCTCCGGCCTTCTTGGTATAGCGAGCCCGTTTTATGCGAGGCTCGAGATTGCGTGGATTACAAGTTCGGCGCAATGATGTGCTGCTTGGGCTTCGAAGGTAGGATAGTCGACGCTCGATGACCCGTCGGCCTTGTCGGAAATTGCGCGCACGATTGCGCAGGGAGTGTTTGCAAGGTGGCACACGTTCGCGATGGCGGCGCCTTCCATCTCGCAGCATTTGGCGTCGAAGGCTTTTGTGATGCGCTGCTTTTCGGAATCGCTGCATACGAAACGGTCGCCCGATGCGACGCGGCCCCTATGCGTCGTCACGCCAATTTTGGCTGCAGCGTCGACGACGGCGCAGCTGAGTTTTTCATCCATGGGGAAGGCGAGCGTGTCGGCGCCCGGCGTTTGGCCCACGGCGTAACCCAGGTTGCTTACGTCCATGATGTGGTTCACGGCATCGGTCGCCACAACCACATCGCCGATTTCAATGGCTGCGTCGAGCGAGCCGGCGATGCCGGTGTTGAGCACTGCTCCCACGCCGAAACGGTCTATGAGGATTTGCGTGCAGGTGGCTGCGTTGACCATGCCCACGCCGCACTTCACAACGACGACGCTCGTCTGGCCAATGGCGCCTTCGATGAATTCCATGCCGGAAAACGCGGTCGTATGCACTTCGCAGCATTTCTGCATTTGCTTTTTGAGGAGTGCGACCTCGACATCCATTGCGCCAATAATGCCGATGCTAGATTGAGACGCCATTTCATTCCTTCCATCTCGTCGTATCAAAGATCGAGCCTTGGTTCGTTTCTTGTTTTGGTTGCATCGTATCGCATTAATGTTGCCGCAGGCGCGCAACGATGCGTTCGTGTCAAAAAGCGAGACCCAGAACCGCTGAAATGCCATATGTATGCATAGCAACTTTTTAGTGAGTCGTGCCAAGATGGAAGTTGTGCCGCATTCGTGACTTTTCCCCAGATTGTGCGTGTTCGTAAAACATGGGTAAAACTTCGGTACAATAAGCCGCGTCATGCATTTGGCCGCTTTTACATACGAGGTGCTTCGTGGCTCTCACGTTTTTTGATTTTTTGTCGCACGCAATGGCTCAGCCCATTTTGTTCGTCATTTTGATTCTGGTCATTGGTGTAACTGCAGTTTCTGGCGCTACTGATGCCCCGAACGCTATCGCGACGGTCGTTTCTACTCGTTGTCTTTCCCCGAATGCCGCAATTGCGCTTGCCGCTGTGTTTAATTTCGTGGGCCTTGTGGGCATGACCTACATCTCTACCGCTGTGGCGAAAACCATGTTTGGCATGGTCGACTTTTCAGGCGATACTAATTCAGCGTTATACGCTCTGGTTGCAGCTATGATAGGCGCCATTTTGTGGGGCATCGCGTGTTGGTATTTCGGCATTCCGTGCTCGAAATCACATTCGTTGATCGCCGGCATTACCGGTGGCGCCATTGCCATGAACGGTTGGGCAGGCGTCGTTCCCGCCGAATGGGCGAAGGTCATTTACGGCATGGTTTTCTCCTTGGTCGCTGGTTTCGTGCTTGGCTGGCTTTTCACGCGCCTCATCGAGTGGATTTTCAAATTCGTGCAACGCCAGGCGGCCAATAAGCTTTTCACCATCATTCAAGACATTGCAGCGGTGGCGCTTTCCTTCTTGCACGGCGCTCAAGATGGTCAGAAATTCATGTCTATCGCCATGCTGGGCATTGCGCTTTCGTTCGGCAGCTCCACGCCCGATTCGAGCGGCTTTCCGCTGTGGATCATGATTATTTGTTCCGCCGCCATTTCGCTCGGCACAATTTTGGGCGGTAAGCGCATCATCAAGTCGGTCGGCATGGATATGGTGAAGCTCGAGAAATATCAGGGCTGTGCGGCGAACTTCTCCACGACGTTTACGCTTCTGGTTGCGAGTCTTACCGGCATGCCGGTGTCGACGGGCCACTGCAACACGTCTGCCATTATGGGCGTGGGCGCCGCGAAATCGCTCAAGCGCGTGAATTGGTCTATTGCGAAAAACATGCTCATGGCGTGGATCATCACGTTTCCGGCATGCGGCTTTATCGGATTTTTGCTTGCGAAAATCTTCATGATGTTCGCCTAGTTTCAGCTGCGTGGGCTCTTGAGCCAGCGTTCAATATGAAAAAACGAATTTGTTAATGTTTTTGAAACGAAAGCTTTAGCAAGTGCGTTACCCTGTCATCTGCAATTTTATCGCTTTGATAGAGGCCGCTTTCGAGCATTCAGTCACGGTGGTAAGCCGAACCAGCTTGCCGTGATGGTGAAGGCCGAAAGCCGAAGGGACCGCATGGGTTCGTGTGCGGCGCCTTGGGGCGGCGGGGAATACCCGTCGCACTGTCGCGGGAACGCGGAGTGCTATCGAAGCTGACGTTTCGCGTGCGCGATCGGCGGCTTGCGGCATTTCGCCCGAGGCCGCCTTTTTCGTTATATGGAGGAATACTATGCGTACGCCACGTATCGATCGCATGAGGGAACGCCATTTCAATACCACGCCGTGTATTACGGCCGAGCATTTGGTGCTGCAAACGCAGGCTTACAAGCAGTTTGCGGGCGATGCGGTGCCCGTTTTCCGCGCGAAGGTCGTCAATCATATTCTTGAACACATGAGCTGCGTGATTTTCGATGACGAGCTTGTTGTGGGTACGCCAACGAATGCCTATCGCGGTGCGAATCTGCATCCCGATTTCCAAAGCAGCAGCTGGTACGTGCGCGATATCGATGAATTCAGCACACGTCCAAAGGACCCTTATCGTATTTCGCCTGAAGACAAGGCGACCATTCTTGAAACTCTGCCGTATTGGCAGGGCAAATCGATGGAAGATATTTCCGATGCCGCGATGCCTGAATATATTCAGCAGCTCGAGGCCGACGATATTTTGTGCGTTGGCTTGGAGAATGGCGTGTCGGGAGAGACGACGTGCGACCATGAAAAAGTGCTGCGTGTGGGTATGCGCGGATATATCGAGGAATGCCAGCGCAACATTGATTCGTGCGTTCCGCAAACCCAGGAAGACGCTGCGAAGGTCGATTTCTGGCGCGCATGCATTATTCAGGCGCAGGGCCTTGTGACGTATGCCCATCGCATGGCCGACGAGGCGCAGCGTCAGGCTGCGGCATGCTCCAACGAGGTGCGCGCTGCCGAGCTGCGCCGTATCGCCGAGAATTGCCGCGTCGTTCCTGAAAACCCACCGCAAACCTTTGCCCAGGCGGTGCAAATGGTGTGGTTCGTGCACGTGATGTTCCATATTGAGGTGTGCACGACGGCATGCGGTTTTGGCCGTTTCGACCAGTATATGTGGCCCTTCTATAAAAAAGACGTCATTGATGAAGGCATTCTTACGCGCGATGAGGCGCTCGAGCTCGTCGAATGCCTGTATCTGAAGGCGTGCGAGGTCTATGAGGTGCGCGATACGTGGTACGCCACGGCATTCGCGGGATATCCCATGTGGCAGATTCTTGTAGTGGGCGGCATGAAGCGCGACGGAAGCGATGCGAGCAACGATTTGTCGCTTCTGTGCTTGCAGGCAGCTGATGATTTGCAAACCACGCAGCCCGTCATGGCGTTGCGCGTATGTGACACCACGCCGCACGAGCTCATCGACTTCGGATGCAAAATGATTCAAGAGGGCCAGGCCAACCCTGGTTTCTTCAATGACGAAACCGCTATGAAGATGGCGCTTGGCAAAGGCGGTACGCTCGAAGACGCGCGCGATTGGACCATTGTCGGCTGCATTCAGGCGGGCCCTGGCGGCGGCGGAACCGATGGTAGCCCTGATGCGGGATATGTGAACATGGGCAAGATGGTCGAGTTCGTGCTGCACAATGGCATCGACCCGCGCACGGGCAAGCCCGTCTATGTGCCGACCAACCCGCACGAGAAGGCCATGCAGCGCGCGCTCATCCAGTACCGCGACCCGAAGAACTATGCCCTTATCCACGAGGCCCTTGTCAAGGCCGGGCGCACGGACCTGATCGGCTATGGCCCGAAGTGCCTCATCCGGCCGCGCCGCGGCGAGGCAGAAAAGGCGCCGCACCCGGCGCAGAAGCAGCCCGCACAAAAGCGCCCTGCGCAGAAGCGGGAGAGGCCCGCAGAAAAGAAACCTGCGGCAAAGCCGCGCAAGGCGCAGCCTGCCGCAAAGGAGCCGCGCAGAGTGGAGCGTGGGGAGGCGTTCGGCAAGCCGACGGCCGCCCAG
>ERZ857840.4607-NODE-4607-length-10413-cov-4.978567_pt1 | contig 10413 bp, 9 predicted proteins | sample MGYA00519760_ERZ857840 | MGnify/ENA primary metagenome ERZ857840 (study PRJEB31778, sample SAMEA3449371) | human gut metagenome | biome: human gut; feature: human-associated habitat; material: faeces | place: United Kingdom | collected 2010/2012 ... | reverse complement strand
TGGAACTAAAAATCCCTTGAAAAATAAGGAAAAAAGACTTGACTATATAGGGAGGGTAATAAAATGAGATATATCGCACATAAAGATGGAGAAAGAGTACAGACTGTAAAAGAACATTTGGAAGGAACGGCAGAGAGAGCTGGGAACTTTGCAGAAAAGTTTGGAAAAAGAGAATGGGGCTATTGCTGTGGAATGCTGCATGATATCGGAAAATACTCGAAAGAATTTCAGAAAAAAATACAGGAGAATACAAATGATAAAGTGGATCATGCTACGGCAGGAGCTCAGGTCTGTAAAGAACTTGGAGGTTATTATCCCATTCTAAGTTATTGCATTGCAGGTCATCATGCTGGACTGCCTGATTATGGAAATACTGCAATAAGTTCCAGCTTATGTGGAAGATGGAAGAAAAAAATCTGCGACTATCAGGATTATAAAGATGAGGTCGAAATTCCAGATCTGGATACGGAACCGATTACATTTAAAGAAGACAGAAATATGGATTTTTCACTGGGAACATTTATCAGAATGTTGTATTCATGTCTTGTAGATGCAGATTTTCTGGACACAGAATCATTCATGAAAAATGGAGATACAGGAAGAAATTCGGGAGAGACCATGGTAACTTTACAGAATAGATTGAAAAATCATATTTCCGAATGGTTGAAAAATACAGATGCAGACACAATAAATGGTCGAAGAACAGAGATATTGAGTCATTGTATAAAAGAGGGAAAGCAAAAAGAAGGGATTTTCCGTCTTACAGTGCCAACAGGGGGTGGAAAAACTGTTGCTTCTCTTGCATTTGCTCTGGAACATGCGGTAAAGAATCATAAGGATCGTATCATTTATGTAATTCCATATACAAGCATTATTGAACAGAACGCCCAGGTATTTCGAGAAATACTTGGTGAGGAAAATGTTCTGGAGAATCATTATAATGTAGATTATGAAAGCTCAGAAGAATTTAAATCGATGCAGCTTGCAAGTGAAAATTGGGACAAGCCTGTTGTGGTAACAACAAATGTACAGTTTTTCGAATCATTATTTGCAAATAAATCCTCGAAATGTAGGAAGATACATAATATTGCGAACAGTGTTGTTATATTCGATGAAGCACAGATGCTGCCGATGGATTATCTGAAACCTTGTATAGCGATGCTTCAGGAATTGGTGGACAGTTATTCTGTCAGCATAGTATTATGTACTGCAACGCAGCCGGCATTAGATTCGTTTTTTTCTAAAAATGAGTTAATAAAAGAATTATGTCCAAGAATGGAAGAACAATTCCTTTTTTTTAAACGCGTAAATTATCAGAATCTGGGAAGGATACGAGAGGATGATCTGCTTGAAAAACTGAAGAAGGAAAATAATGCATTATGTATTGTAAATACGAAAAAAGCAGCACAGATGATTTATAAAGAATTACAAGGAGAAGGAATCTATCATCTGTCAACAAGTATGTATCCGAAGCACAGAAAACGTGTGTTAAAGAGAATAAGAGAACGATTAAAAAATAATGAGAAATGCATTGTGATTTCTACAAGTCTTGTAGAAGCAGGAGTAGATTTAGATTTTGCAACAGTGTATCGTCAGATAGCGGGGCTTGATTCTATGATACAGGCAGCGGGAAGATGTAACCGTGAAGGAAAAAGAGAATTGTCAGAAAGCATGGTTTATATATTTGACTTAGAAGAGTCTTATAGTGTACCAAACCAAAGGCAACAGATTGATGTATCCAAAGGGATTTTACAGGATTATACTGATATAGCAGATTTAAAAGCGATTCATGATTATTTTACAAGACTATACCACTATAGAGGCACAAGTCTGGATAAGAAAAAGATTATGGATGAATTTCAAAAGATGGAATGTAATTTCGCAGAAGTTGCAAAGGAATTTAAATTAATCGAAGAAAATACAAAGACTATATTTATCAACAGGGAGCCTGAAGCAGATGAATTATTACAGGAATTACGAATTAAAGGAGTAACGAGGGAAAGAATGCGGAAAGCAGGACAGTATTGCATTCAGATATATGACAATGCAAAATCAGAAAACAGCTTTTTCGACAGATTGAATGGAGCAGGTATGCTCAGACCAGTATCAGAAGAGATGCAGGATTTTTATGAGTTGGTTGATGGAGAGCAGTATTCAGAAGAATATGGACTGGATTTTTCATTAGAGGATGGAATGGCGTTCTTTGTGTGATATGGATTGTGGATTTTGAGAAACACACTTTGCGAGTTCCTCAAGTTACCGAGGCAGTTGCAAGGTCTTTTGTGTGCTAGTACAGATTTTGGCTCATTGCTTACGGAAATAAAGAGAGGGGACTGTCGCGACAACCCCCTCAGCTTTTTCATTAAAAATACCATTATTTCAATCCACTGGAATACCAGACAACATAAGTATAAACGGTTATAGGAAATATTTCAAGAAAAAGTATTTTCAATGGAATTTAAAATGAATAAAAGATGTTGATTACCAAAATAAACTGTAGTATAGTGATTTTATAAAGAATGAAAATAGTATAAGTAGATACTATATTTTTAGTAAATAGAGTTTATAGTGTAATTTAGCAATTTTATGTAATCGGAAGGAGGAGAAGAATTTTGATTTTGTACCATGGAAGCAAAGAGATTGTAGAATTTCCAGAGATAAGGAAAGCAGTGTATAACAAAGATTTTTATTTCGGCTTTTATTGTACCCGGATGCAGGAACAGGCGGAACGATGGGCAACTCGTTACGGACGCAAAGGATATGTGAATTGTTATGAATATATACCGGATAAAAAATTAAAGTATTTGATCTTTGAAGAAATGACAGAAGAATGGTTGGATTTTATTGTTGCCTGTCGAAGCGGACAATCGCATGATTATGATATTGTAGAGGGACCAATGGCGGACGATACCATTTATAATTATGTACAGAATTTTATAGATGGGAAAATATCAAGAGCTGCCTTTTGGGAACTTGTTAAATTCAATCATCCGACACATCAGATCAGCTTTCATACGATATCAGCATTAGATACATTACAGTATGTAGGAAGTGAGGCAGTAAATGGGAACAAAAAATAATAATAATTTATTTTTTACGTGCAGTCTGATTGAATATATGGGACGTTTAAAAAAGAAAACCAGATGTGAAATAACAGAGGCCCTGGGCAAAGAGAACATAGACAGAATCTATGAATATGCGGATGTGCTGCACTGTGAACCAATTGAAAAGGTTGCACATGAATTCGTAACCGAATGTAAGATCACAACAGGAAATTTTGATAATGTAATTGAGTGCCGTTATAGAATTCCTGATTATTGGGATATTGGTGAAGTGTATGAACGCCTGATAGAGGATAGTTATAAAGATTCTGATATTTTAAAAGGGTTATGGGAAGTTTATCATTCGTGGATAGATGAAAAAATATCAGACTATAATACAGATTTTTATTACCAGCCGCGGGATTATATTGCAGCATGCTATAAGAAAGGAGAAGTATTATAGATGGGCATAGGTGTAAAAGTAAAAGTGTGGGGGGATTATGCTTTGTTCTCAAGACCGGAGATGAAGGTTGAAAGATGTTCTTATGATGTTATGACACCTTCGGCAGCACGTGGAATTCTGGAAGCAATATACTGGCATCCCGGTCTGAAATGGGTTATTGATAAGATTTATGTGAAGAATCCAATCCGCTTTACAAGTGTCAGGCGAAATGAAGTAAAAAGCAAGATATCTGCCAGCAATGTACTGCAAGTGTATAATGGGGCAGATAAACCGCTTTATCTTAGTACAAAAGAAGACATTGTTCAGAGAGCCTCTCTAATTTTATGTGATGTATGCTATATCATAGAAGCACATTTTGAAATGACGAATAAGGCAAATGCATCGGACAATCCTGGAAAATTTAAAGATATTATCATGCGTCGTTTAAAAAGAGGAGAGTGCTATCATATGCCATATTTTGGGTGCAGAGAATTTCCGGCTCAGTTCTGTTTATGTGAAGAAAAAGAGATACATACCAGTTATGATACAGTGCCTGAAAAGGATCTGGGATTTATGTTGTATGATATGGATTATAGTAATCTGGATGAAATACAGCCGATGTTTTTCAGAGCAGTCATGAGAAAAGGAGTGCTGGATTTACGAAACTGTGAGGTGATCAGATGATTCTGCAGGCATTGGTAAAGTATTACGAGGAACTCGTACAGCAGGGAAAAGCAGCAAAACCAGGCTGGTGTCAGGCAAAAGTATCGCATGCAATAGAATTAAATGCGGATGGAACAATAAAAACGATTATTTCATTGAAAAAGGAAGAGCAAAGAGGCAAGAAGAAAGTATGGGTTCCCGAACCTTTAAATGTACCGGAAATGGTTACAAGATCTTCAGGGATTGCTTCTAACTTTTTATGTGATAATGCCAAGTATTTTCTTGGAATTGATGCAGAAGGAACAAATCAGAGAGTTATAGACTGCTTTCATGCGGCAAGGGAAAAGCACTTAGCAATTCTTGGAGAGGCAGAGGGAGAAATGGCGAAAGCAATCTGTCTTTACTTTAAAAACTGGAATCCGGAACAGGCAAAGAAGAATCCTGTGATTAAAGAACATTGGGAAGAACTGAATGAAGGCGGAAATATTATCTTTAGTATGAAAGGGATTTATGCACAGGAAGACGATGAAATAAAGAAGCTATGGGACAAGCTGCAAGTAAAAGAAAATAGTGGAAAGAAAGGAATCTGTCTTGTGACAGGACAGAAAACAGAGATAGCACGTATTCATAGAGGAATAAAAGGAGTTCCGGGAGCACAGTCAAGTGGAGCAGCACTTGTGTCATTTAATGCTCCGTCATTCGAGTCTTATGGAAAAGAACAAAGTTATAATGCACCGGTCGGAAAGTATGCGGAGTTTGCATACACAACAGCATTAAATTATTTATTGAGTCAAAGAGAATATCAATTTCCATTAGGAGATTCCATGATTGTATTCTGGGCAGAATCAGGAAAAGAAGAATATCAAAAGACATTTTTGTCCTGGATGAATCCCAAGCCGGATAATCAGAAAGAAATGAGAAAAGTATTTGGAAATTTAGAGAAGGGATTATGGGTAGACCTTGAGGATATCAACTTAGATCCGAATCAGCCATTTTATATCCTGTGTCTTGCACCAAATGCAGCAAGATTATCAGTTCGGTTCTTTTATCAAAATTCATTTGGAACCATTATTAAGAATATTTCCAGACATTATCAGAGAATGGAAATTGTAAAACCTTCCTGGGTGGAGAATGAATATCTGGGAGTAAAGAAGATGCTGGATGAAACAGTGAATCAGAAGTCAAAGGATAAAACTCCAGTTCCTAATATGGCATCAATGGTATTAAGAGCAATTCTGGAAGATTCAAGATATCCAGAAAGCTTATATACGGATACGCTGATACGAATAAGAGCCGAACAGGGAAATGTTACTTATGGAAGAGCGGCAATTATAAAAGCCTTTTTAATTAAAAACCGTGGATGGAAAGAAGGAGACGATAGTATGGGATTAAATGAAGAGTGTATAGAGACTTCCTATGTACTTGGAAGAATATTTGCAGTACTGGAATCAATTCAAAAGGATGCGAATCCTGGAATTAATGCAACAATTCGAGACAGATATTTTAATTCTGCATGTGCAACACCAGCATCAATATTTCCGGTTCTGATAAAATTGAAAAATAGTCATATCAAGAAAATAGACCGGGAATCAGTTGCCAGAAAAATATATTATGAAAAAGTGTTGGCTGATCTGATGGGAAAATTAGATGTGTCAGAAGAAAATGCAGGAATTCCGAAGCGATTATCATTAGAGGAGCAGGGAAGGTTCATGTTAGGATATTATCATCAGATACAAAAGAAGTACGAAAAAAAGGAGGACAAGTAAATGGGAGAAGCAATTAAAAATCGTTATGAGTTTGTGGTACTGTTTGATGTAGAAAATGGAAATCCGAATGGAGATCCGGATTCTGGTAATATGCCAAGAATAGATCCGGAAAGTGGATTGGGACTGGTTACAGACGTGTGTCTGAAGCGAAAAATTCGTAATTATGTGGAAACAGTAAAGGAAGATGCAAAAGGTTATAAAATCTACATCAAAGAAGATGTTCCGTTGAACAGAAGCGACCGGGAAGCCTGTGAAAGCCTTGGAATTACAGAAACAGAGGACAAAAAAGTTACCGAAGCATTGAAGAAATTAAAAAAATCAGATAAAGACGTGGATATAAAACTGAGAGATTATATGTGTGATAATTTCTATGATATTCGTACCTTTGGTGCAGTTATGACCACTTTTGTAAAAGCTTCTTTGAATTGTGGACAGGTAAGGGGACCGGTACAGCTTGGCTTTGCAAGAAGTATCGATCCGATTGTCAGTCAGGAAGTTACGATTACAAGAGTTGCAATTACAACGGAAAAAGATGCTGAAAATAAGAGTACTGAAATGGGAAGAAAAAATATTGTTCCGTATGGATTGTATCGAGTGGAAGGATATATTTCAGCGAATCTGGCCAGAAAAGTGACAGGATTTTCAGAGGAAGACTTAGATCTTTTGTGGGAGGCAATTATTAATATGTTTGAAAATGATCATTCAGCTGCAAGAGGGAAAATGGCTGTCCGGGAGCTTATTGTGTTTAAGCACAGCAAGGAACTGGGGGATTGTCCGGCATATAAGCTTTTTGATGCAGTCGAAGTAAGAAAAAAAGAAGAAATTGAATATCCAAGAAAATATCAGGATTATACAGTTCAGATTCACGAGGAAATGATTCCAGATTCAGTTGAGATGAAAAGGATGATTTGATGGCATATAAAGAAGACGAATATTTAATGTTGTCGGGGATACAGCATTTTAAATTCTGCCGACGGCAATGGGCTTTGATCCATATTGAGCAGCAGTGGAGTGAAAATGTTCATACAGTTATTGGTGAATTAATGCATAAGAAAGTCCATGATCCCAGTGTAAAAGAAAAAAGAAAAGAGACACTTCTTGTTCGGGCACTTCCGGTTTCCTCGAAAGAGCTTGGAGTTAGTGGGGAATGTGACCTGGTAGAATTTCATAAATGCGAAGATGGAATTACATTGTCTGGTCATAGAGGATTATATTCTGTTTTTCCTGTGGAATATAAAAAAGGAAAGCCTAAGATAACGGACGAAGATAAATTACAGCTAACAGCACAGGCAATGTGTCTGGAAGAAATGTTTTCTACTACAATATCTGAAGGGGCACTTTATTATGGAGAAACGAGGAGAAGAGAGAATATTACATTTTCACAGGAACTGCGTGATGAAGTAAAAGAAATATTTCAGGAAATGCATCAGTATTATGAGCGAGGTTATACGCCAAAAGTCAAAAAGAGTAAGGCTTGTAATTCATGCTCTTTAAAGGAAATCTGTCTTCCCAAATTAGAAAAGACGATATCAGTTTCTGATTATATAGCACAGGCACTGAAGGAGGACGAGCAGTGAGAAAATTATTAAACACCTTATATGTAACCTCTGAGAATAGTTATCTGGCATTGGATGGAGAAAATCTGGTTGTATACGATGAGAAAAAAGAATTGGGAAGATTGCCTTTACACAATTTGGATGGAATTGTTTCTTTTGGATATCGGGGAACCAGTCCGGCGTTAATGGGAGCATGTGCTGAAAGAAATATTTCACTTTGTTATCTCACTCCTCAGGGGAAATTTCTGGCAAGAGTAACTGGGAAGGTTCAGGGAAATGTTCTTTTACGGGAACAACAGTATAAAAGTAGCAAAGATGATGAAATAAGTCTCACAATTGCAAAAAATTGTATTATGGGAAAAGTTTATAATGCAAGATGGGTACTAGAACGGGCAATTCGTGATCACGGAATGCAGATAGATGTAGAAGGCGTGAAGAAAGCATCTTTGCATTTAAAAGAATCGTTACAGTATATACAGAATGCAGAATCGAAAGACCAATTGAGAGGTTATGAAGGAGAAGCAGCCAGTATTTATTTTGGCGTTTTCAATGAATTGATTCTACAACAGAAAAAAGAATTTAATTTTCAGGGGAGAAATAAAAGACCGCCTAAAGATAATGTAAATGCGATGTTATCTTTTGTATATACCTTATTAACAAATCAGATTACATCTGCGTTAGAAGTGGTAGGACTGGATCCTTATGTCGGATATCTTCATACAGACCGACCGGGGAGAGTATCATTGGCATTAGATCTAATAGAAGAACTGAGAAGTGTGTATGCAGATCGGTTTGTTTTGTCATTGATCAATAAAAAAATTGTGAATGGAAAAAACTTCTCCCAAAAAGAAAATGGAGTTGTCTTGATGGGGGATGATTTGCGGAAAAAGTTATTAGTTGAGTGGCAGAATAAGAAAAAAGAAGTTATTACACATCCATATTTGAAAGAAAAAGTTGAATGGGGGATGGTTCCGTATGTACAGGCAATGTTGCTTGCAAGGTATTTACGTGGAGATTTAGATGGCTATCCTGTATTTCTGTGGAAATGAGGTGGAAATATGCTGTTGTTGATTACATATGATGTAAATACAGAAAATGAAGCCGGAAAAAAGCGACTTAGAAAAGTAGCCAAACAATGTCAAAACTATGGGAGAAGAGTACAGAACTCCGTATTTGAGTGCATTGTGGATCAGGCACAAAGTGTGACGTTAAAATCTTTGTTAACAGAGATTATTGATGATAAAGTAGATAGCTTGCGATTCTACTATCTTGGAAATAATTATAAGACCAAGATAGAGCATATAGGTGTAGAACGAGGAATTGCAGTCGATCAGCCTTTATTCTTATAATTTGCAGGTGCGAGTGTCTAGCATACATAAAATTACCGGGAGACTCGCACCTGTAAAAATAAACAAATTTGAATGTGCTTTTTGTATAGACAGAGTATTTCAATAGTATACGAAAGTAAATTCAAATATATTTATAGATATTTCATAAAAATAGACAGATGTTTTTGTGGAATATTGCAGTCACTTCCCTTGCGGAAGTGTGGATTGAAATTTCCCAAAGCTTCCGGCATATCCATCCTGTCCACCGTCACTTCCCTTGCGGAAGTGTGGATTGAAATTGCATATAAAGTAGGTCGTGAGGTACATTTTAACGTCACTTCCCTTGCGGAAGTGTGGATTGAAATCTTGAAACGAAGCACAGACAGACGCTGGAGCCTAGTCACTTCCCTTGCGGAAGTGTGGATTGAAATTGAAGATGAGGCGTTAGAAGAACTGGAACGGATCGTCACTTCCCTTGCGGAAGTGTGGATTGAAATCGTATCTCTCACTGGGATCTTGACCTTTCCGGCAGTCACTTCCCTTGCAGAAGTGTGGATTGAAATATGTCCTTTCCCTTCCGGATCTCTTTCCCTTTCTGTCACTTCCCTTGCGGAAGTGTGGATTGAAATGCAGCAGGGGGCGATACAGCGAAGGCTGCATTTAGTCACTTCCCTTGCGGAAGTGTGGATTGAAATATATATATCATAGGAAAGGAAGGAAAAGAAATGAGTCACTTCCCTTGCGGAAGTGTGGATTGAAATCGTGGGGCAAACGTGCAGATGCAGTATAACGGCGTCACTTCCCTTGCGGAAGTGTGGATTGAAATTATCAGGCGATGCAGGAATATTACGGACTGGATAGTCACTTCCCTTGCGGAAGTGTGGATTGAAATGTCCTTTTGAGACTACTTTGTATGGGGTAACGAGTCACTTCCCTTGCGGAAGTGTGGATTGAAATATATTTAACAATCTGAGACAGAAAATCAAAAATCTGTCACTTCCCTTGCGGAAGTGTGGATTGAAATTATCACAATTGGGAGAACTTTTGTCCCCGCCTTGGTCACTTCCCTTGCGGAAGTGTGGATTGAAATAAGCCTGCAACAACTCTACACGCCTTCCCACACTGTCACTTCCCTTGCGGAAGTGTGGATTGAAATAATGAATCGGATCGCTTGCCGTATGTCCTCATTGGTCACTTCCCTTGCGGAAGTGTGGATTGAAATCATCTAAATGGTAAATAGCTTTTTTGCCGTATTTAGTCACTTCCCTTGCGGAAGTGTGGATTGAAATGACTCTCTCTATCGGGAAACCGGTTGCTATTTTGTCACTTCCCTTGCGGAAGTGTGGATTGAAATATTTGTGAAGTCGGCGTGGGGGTGGGAGTATGAGTCACTTCCCTTGCGGAAGTGTGGATTGAAATATTGAGCCGTTCTACATATGGGAATCCGAGGAGTAAGTGCTATCATCATAAATATTATAAAGACTTACTGAAATCCTTGGATTTGCCTGATATTCATTTTCACCAGTTGAGAAATACCTATGCAACTATTTTGCTGAAGAATAGCTTTAATTCAAAAGGTGTTTCGCATTTATTGGGACATGCCAAGGAAATCATATC
>ERZ857840.4602-NODE-4602-length-10422-cov-2.798978_pt1 | contig 10422 bp, 6 predicted proteins | sample MGYA00519760_ERZ857840 | MGnify/ENA primary metagenome ERZ857840 (study PRJEB31778, sample SAMEA3449371) | human gut metagenome | biome: human gut; feature: human-associated habitat; material: faeces | place: United Kingdom | collected 2010/2012 ... | reverse complement strand
AACCGACTGATGATAAATCCAGCACATCCAGCGTTACTAAATAAGGTACTTTAAGCTTCTTCATGTTAATTATAGATTTGGAGCAACGGCAAATGGAAATATGAGGTGAGGAGTACCGATAATACCCCTACAATAGCCAATATAATGATGACTGTCCCTACAATCCGATTCAATAACCATATTCCCCGTACATTAAACCACTTTTTTAATTTCGCAACTATATATGTGATGCCGAACCACCAAAGGACGGCACCTATTCCTATGCATATTATTCCTCCCACCAACATCCAGACGGAATGATCCGGCAACACAAATCCAAAACGCGCAAACAGTCCTATATATAGCAGCACGATTAATACGTTGCTAAAGGTAAGAAGAAAAGCTGTAATAAAATCCTGTGTGAACGATAACTTTTTTTCACGTTGCTTTTTTAAGTTTTTTACAGGATTGGATTGATATATGTAGTAACCGAAAAGACCGAGAACGATACTGCCCATTAGTTGGAGCGGTGCCTGGTTGGCTTCCACGAAGTTGACGACAACTCCCATTCCCAGGCAGGTCAGTGCCGCATAGATGACATCCGATAAGGCTGCTCCCAGGCCGGTAACGAAACCGTGCCAACGTCCTTTGTTCAATGTTCTTTGTATACACAACATACCTATCGGGCCCATAGGGGCTGATACAAGTACGCCTATCACAATTCCTTTACTAATAAGTCCCAGCATTATCCTTTTATTTTCTGCCAAATTGCCACAAAGATAATGCCTATTCCCTGATAAAAAAAGGTAAAAACATAAAAATGGCCCGGAACTTTCGCTTCGGACCATTGATTTATAGTCTAAACAGATAAAATCTGATTATTTAGGTTTGACTGTATTGTTACGTACACCTTTCAGAATTTCCTGTAACTGATAAACGACTTCCGGACGTTTTTCAGCGAGGTTTTCCTGTTCGCCTACCTGTGTCATATCGTACAGTTGAGGAGTTTTGGAATAACCGGTCTCGATCTTCGGTCCCCAGGGAACTATTTTCGGTCCGTTGCTGGTTTCAATATATTTCCAGTCTTTTGTGCGGACAGACAACGTATGGTCGGATGCCTGTTCGATCACCCAGGGACGGTCGGCATTGTCTGTTCCCAGCAAAGTGCCCAGATAATTGTAACTGTCGGGGGCTGCTCCCTTGGGAAGGACGGAACCTGTCAGTGCTGCCAGTGAAGCGAACCAGTCAACCTGCGACATTAATGCGTCAGAGACTTGGCCTTTTTTTATTTCTTTCGGCCAGCTTGCAATAGCAGGGATACGGGTTCCGGCTTCAAATGCACTGTATTTACCGCCGCGTAACGGGCCGCCCGGCTTATGATCGCCCAGCAGTTCTTCTGCCTGATCTGCATAACCGTCATCCACAACAGGACCGTTGTCGCTGGAAAGGATGATCAAGGTGTTTTCTCTCAGTCCCAGCCTGTCGAGTTCGTCGAGGATTTGTCCGACACTCCAGTCAAACTGCACGATAGCGTCGCCTCTCAATCCCATCGGGTTCTTGCCTCTGAAGCGGTCGTGCGGGAAGCGGGGAACATGTACGTCGTTTGTCGCGAAATACATGAAGAAGGGTTTATCCTTGTTTGCTTTTATGAAATCGAGGGCATGTGTTGTGATGGAATCTGCCAGGTTTTCATCTTTCCATAAAGCCTTGCCGCCGCCTTTCATATAACCGATACGTCCTATACCGTTTACGATAGCCATATCATGGCCGTGGCTGTGTTTCAGGTTATATAGAAGTTCCGGATGATCTTTTCCTAAAGGTTCGCCTTCGAAAGGTTTCTGATAACTTACTTCGATAGGAGCGGACGGGTCGTAGTTGGCCACTTTTCCGTTTTCGATGAATACACAGGGAACACGGTCGGCTGTCGCTGCCATGATATAGGAATAGTCGAATCCTAAATCACCTAATGCGGCAGGCAGAGGAGCGTTCCAGTCCTGTTCGGCAGTCTTGTCGCCCAGTCCCAGATGCCATTTACCCAGGGCAGCTGTTGTATAGCCTGCATTTTTGAACATATCGGCAATGGTATAGCGTTCCGGGCGGATAATCATTCCGGCATTACCGGCAGCGATGTCTGTACCGGGTCTGCGCCAGGCATATTCTCCGGTAAGCAGGGAATAACGGGATGGGGTACTGGTGGCTGCTGTTGCATGTGTGTTGGTAAAGCGGATACCACTGTCTGCCAGTTTGTTTACATTTGGCGTTTGTACGCGGGTTGCTCCATAGCATTCCAGGTCACCATAACCGAGGTCGTCGGCATAGATAAAAATGACATTCGGGGTCTTTGCCTCTTTCGCCTTTTGGGCATGAGAGGTGGAGGGGGAGAATAAGAAAGCTCCCAGTCCGAGACCGATCAATACGTTTGATTTCATAATATTTAAAGTATATATAAGTTTATGATATTTTTGTTTAGGAACTAAAGGTCTGCATTTTTTCTATATCCGCCTTGCTGTACGCTGTATTTTTAACGGATATTGTCTACTTTTTCAAGATTGCAGATAGAATTTCCTGTTGTATCTTAGGATGCTTAATCCTTGGGTCGTTGTATTGTTCCCCATATTCTTTCAAGTCAGCAGCTAACCGGGAAACGATTTCCTTGTAGGCCGGGTCCCGATAGCAGTTGACTAGTTCATCCGGATCTTTTTTCAGATCGGTGAGCCAGGGAACATCAGATGCATATTCGGAATAGGTCAGTTTATATTCCGGAGTTACTGCTGATATCCATTTCGTTCGCATCGCTGTAGCCGATTCATCCCAATCGCTTTTTATTTTAGGAGTAATTGCCCGCATAAAGACTATGTCTTTGTATTTTTCCGGAAGTTTCTCTCCTTTCCATAGAAGCGATAAATCACGGCCATCATACTGTGTAGTAGGTCGTATATTACAGAAGCTCAGCAGGGAAGGAGTGAAATCGGTTACAGACATGACATTCTCTATCCTGATCCCTTGACGCATACCGGCCGGGTAACTGATGATAAACGGTACCCGTGAGGAATCATCAAGCGGAACGCCTTTATTGATCAGTCCGTGCTGGCGGCACATGTCTCCGTGGTCGGAGGTGAAGATAATGATTGTATTGTCCAGGATACCGGCACCTTTCAACGCATCCAGGATGCGCCCTACATTATCGTCGATACATTTAATCATTCCGAAATATTGAGCCATATCCTCGGGTTGGTCTGCTTTCAGGTTATTTCCGTGTGACCAGGCGGGGCGTCCTGTCGTATCCGTTAGTGCTGTTGCCGGTTCTTTAAATCTGATCCGGCTATACATGGTGTCATATGGTGGCCTTACCAGATTGGCGCTATGCGGGTCCGGGAAACAGAGCATGCAGCAGAACGGTCCTTCCTTATGCCGGTTGATGAACTCAATAGCCTGCGTGGTGAAATAGTCGGTAGGGAATGTCTGTTCGTCCGTGCTTTTCACATCTGCATCCGTTCTGAATGTCGGTCCTTCGGCTGTTTCCTCTATTTTTTTCCAGTGGCCGCGGTTATACATATAACGGTTGTCTGAAAAACCGAAGTCCCGCTTGGGATGCCATTCGGGGCGTCCTTTGCCATTGATATGTAATTTACCGATGTATCCGGTGGCATAACCGTTCTGTCGCAGTGATTCTCCGAATGTTACGGCTGCATCAGACAGTACCATGTCGTTTGTCCATACCCCGTTATTCTGCGGATAAAGTCCGCTCATGAAAGATGCCCGGCTGGGGGAACTGACCGGAGACGTTGCATAACATCGCGTAAATAATACCCCCTGATGTGCCAGACGATCGATATGGGGTGTTTCAACGACAGCTTCTTTTCCCCAGGGGAAAGCTTGCTCATTTTGCAGGCATTCCCGGTAACATCCCAGCGTACGGAAATTGTGCTCGTCGGTATGGATGATAACAATATTGGGTTGTTGTGTTTGGGAAAAACTTCCGGAAACGATAGCAGATAATAAGGATGCAGGTAAGATTACTTTATTTATTTTATGTTTCATGATATCGTTGTTCAGGTAATGTTTAATCAAAAGCAGAAATAAAAACAGAGATACCGAAAGTATTGTAAGCAACCGGTATCTCTGTTGTGTTATTAAACCGACTATCTTAAATTTGGATTGATATTCTTTTCAGATAGTGGAATAGGCCAACGTTCTTGTCCGGTTTTGAAATTACGTTTGTCAACATACCAACGATTATACGGATCAGGCTGTCCATCTTTCTTTTTCATTAGTTCCTGATTCGAAATATAGAATGGCGATCCGTAAATATCCAGATTCAGACGTTCTTCGGCAATTCCCCAGCGGTATAAATCCCAGAGGCGAAGTCCTTCAAAAGCAAATTCGATCATACGTTCTTTTTGTATGATTTTACGTAATTTATCCGGATTGGTTTCTGTAATGCCAGGCATGCCCACTCGTCCTCGTACTGCATTTATCGTCTGATCCAAAAGAGTTTGTGTGATCGGTGTGCCTGCTTCCATCTCTGCTTCCAGATACATCATCAGTACATCTGCATAGCGGGCAAGAGGAACATTATTTCCGTATTTGGTTATATCGCCATTCCAGCTTTCGTCGAAATATTTGCGTAGAAGGAAACCAGTCTGGGTTGTCTGTCCCGGACCGATTTTATCAGCGGCAGTTGTTTCCGGATTACAATTGTAGACGGTTCCCCTGAAGGTTGCTCCGTCATAGTAGATTGTATAGTCCAGACGTGGGTCCCTGTTTTCTCCGAAATTATTTTTATTGAAACGTGGGTCATCATAACTGAATGGCGTTCCGTCCAGAAAATCATAAGCCTCGAATAACGTACTGGAAGCATTTACCAAACACCATCCTCCGTCTTTTATCGGATAGGCATGCTGAGGTAACCCATGTCCTGCCAGGTCATCTACAAACTGTGTTGCGTAAATATGTTCGGAACTGTTAATCGCCCCTGGGTAGAATAGCTTCTGATAATCAGGATCTAATTTATTGTCTCCCCAATCGATGATCTTTTTACATGCAGCCGCTGCTTCTTTGTAATTTTGGGCAATCAGGTGTGTACGGGCCAGATAAACCAGTGCGGCCTGTGCTGTTGCACGTCCGCGTTCTGATGCCGGAAGGTCCTTATGATGCGGAAGAATGTCTGCAATTTCGGTTAATTCGTCTATTGCATATTGAAGAACTTCTGCACGAGAGGATTTGGTCACTGTATTAGCTTCTTCCAGGGTTAATACTGTTTTGATCAGCGGAACATCATAATAATAGGATGCCAGATAAAAATACTGTACCGCGCGAATGAAACGGGCTTCTGCTTTCATCCGTTCCGGATTATCGGATCCTAGCTTGTCGATTCCTTCAATAAACCGGGCACAGGCACTGATGCGCCGGTAAGGTTTCTGATACAGGTCATTAACCCATCCGTTGCTTTCATCTATTTGCCCGGATGTCAGTTTCCCCAGATTATTGTTGAATCCTCGGCGGTCGTATCCTATATCGCTGACTCCGTCTATTAATATTTTTGCGCTGTATGCCCACCAATCGGAAGCGCCGTAGTCCACTCCATAGGTGATACCGCCACGGTATAAACCGATGAGGGCAAGTTTTGTATTTTCTTCTTTGTCGAAGAATGTATCTTCGCTGAAGTTTGTCAGCGGATAACGGTCCAGTTCACAGGATGCTAAAGTCGCAAGAGCAACAAAGGCCATTATTGATTTCTTTATAATTGATTTCATGCTTTTTAGAATTTAAGATTCAAACCAAATGTGTAGTTCGTTAATACCGGATAGAAACGGTCGTCGGCATTGATTTCCGGGTCCCAGCCTTCCGGATAACTGTGGAATGTGAACGGGTTTTCCGTTGCTGCATAGAAGCGGACATTCTGGATAAAGGTATTCTTTAGAATAGACTTTGGTAAAGTATATCCTAACTGAATATTTTTTACACGCAGGTAAGAGGCGTTACGTATCCAGAAATCAGATTCTTGCGTATTGACACCGGTTGCATTTCCCAGATTTGCCAGACGTGGATATTTCGGGTAACGTGTAGGATTCTCCGGATCGAATGCTTCTTCCATTTGCCATTTCTGTATATTCCCTTCGCTCCATAAAGCCCAACCGGAAAAACCTCCAAGTTTGCCATTGACACCTGCTACTCCCTGTAGGAAAATATTCAGGTCGAAACCTTTGTAGGCAGCGTTCAGAGAAAGGCCGAATGTGTATTTCGGAATTTTTGATCCCAGGTAAACACGGTCGTAAGTGGCGTCTACTTTTCCGTCGGGTACGCCATCCGGTCCTGAAATATCTTGGTATCTGATATCTCCCGGTTTGGTGTTGGCTTTATTGGCTCCCATTGCTGACTGGTCAGTATGGGCAAAGTAGTCATCGATATCCTGTTGATTCAAAAATACACCGTCTGTTTTATATCCGTAGTACATATCGATCGGGTAACCGATGAAAAGATTAGAACCGTTACCTACCATTCCGTTTGCTTGTTCCACATTCCCCAATCCGAGTGTTTCTACTTTATTTTTGATGATGGAAAAGTTTCCGTTGATGCTGTAACTGAATTCACCGATGGTATTTCTGTGCCCAACTTCAAATTCCCAGCCGCGGTTAGACGCTTCTCCGGTATTTACTTCGCTCATTTGTAATCCAAAAGCGGAAGAGGCACTGGCGTTGGGTTTAAACAGGATGTCATACGTATATCTATAGAAGTAAGAGATATTGGCTGTCAGTAAACCGTTCCAAAGTACGGACTCGAAGCCTCCGTCTATAGTACGGGTTGTTTCCCATTTCAGTCGCGGATCTGTATACGTTTTCAGGGCTGCTCCCTGTTGAATGGTTCCTCCTAACGGGTAGTTAAAATCGTTACCTAATTCATAGACTGACTGGTAAGCATAATTACCGATGTTATTATTACCTAAGATACCGGCAGATGCTTTCAGTTTCAAATTGTTGATAAAGCTTAATTTTTCGTTCTCTTTAAAGAAGCTCTCTTCAGAAATTCTCCAACCGATAGCGGCGGAGGGGAAAAAAGCATAACGTGAACTGGATGGGAAACGTGATGAACCGTCGTAACGCATGGTTACTTCACCCAGATAGCGTTCTGCATAATTGTACTGTGCACGTCCGAAGAATGATTGGATGACCCAGTCGTAACCTCCGCCTGCATTTGTCTGGTTATCGGGTGAACCGACTGTCAGATAGGGATATTCATTACTTGGGAGATTGTCTCGACGGCCTTCCAGGTCGCGTGCAGATTCTTCTTCCCATGAATAACCGGCCAAAATACCTATATTATGTACATTGTTAAATGTCTTTGAGTAATCGACTGTTGCCTGGAATGATTTATAATTTGTATTGGTATTCTTTTCTTTTAAGTAAGAAGGACCTAATACTTTTGTAGCGCCGTTAATGGTAACCGGCAGGGAGGCACGGAATTTTTTATCTTGTGCATTTGTGAAATTATAGGCACCGATAGCAGAGAGGGTAAGTCCTTCGATCGGTTTGTAATCGAGACGCACATTTGAATTGATACGTAAAGTCGGTTTTTCCTGGAATGATTCGGATGCTAACCAGGCTTTGGGGGTTCCGAAATTTTTTACGCCCGGTCCCCATGTACCGTCACTTAATACTGAAGGACGGAATCCGGGGAAGCGTAGCCCCTGGCTGATCAGTGACATCATTCCATAATCGCCGTCAATAGCACCGGCGGTTCCCGGTTCTTTCGTTTTAGCATTGTCACCTCTCAAACGGATTGTCAGTTTCAATTTATCCGATAAATTGGAAGTCAGGTTGACACGTGCCGTATAGCGTGAGTAATTGTTACCCGGCACAATTCCGTTCTGATTAAGATAACCGAAAGAGGCAAAATATTGACTCCGGTCGTTACCACCGTTTAAAGACAAATCGTGTCCGGTCTGTAGTCCGTTACCTGAAAAAATATCATCGACGAACTTCTCGTTGGCCCATACATCCGGCTGACTGCCTGTGCGCATCGCCTGAATTTCTTCATCCGTGAAACGTGTAATACCATCTGCCTGATTCAATAGACGTGCATAATCCCAACTGTCTACATATTTAGGCAATGCTGTAGCCCGGTTGAATCCGACATAACCGTTGTAGGACACGGATACTTTGGACTCTTTACCCATTTTGGTTGTAACCAAAACAACCCCATTGGCAGCACGGGACCCATAGATGGCAGCAGTGGATGCATCTTTTAATATGGAGATGCTCTCGATATCATTAGGATTGATATCTGTCATATTACCTGGTATCCCGTCGATCAATATCAGTGCATTTGCTTTGTCTGCGTTATTATCACTACTGAATGAACCTACACCGCGTACACGAATTGTTCCTGTATTTTCTCCTGGGCGCCCTCCTGGTTGCGTGATCGTAACTCCCGGCATCAGACCGGTCAGGGCTGATACTACTGATGAAGTCGCTCTGTTTTCCAATTGTTTGGAATCGACTGAGGCAATAGAACCGATAACATTTACTTTTTTTGCTGTACCATATCCTACGACAACGACTTCGTCAAGAGCTTGTGAGTCTTCGATTAATTGTATGGCATAGTTTGTTTTTTCATCTACGGGAATATCCTTGGACAAGTATCCGATATAAGAAATCTGCAAAGTACTGCCTTTAGGAACCTCCAGAGAAAATTTACCGTCCAGGTCTGTGATTGTACCATTTGTTGTTCCTTGTTCAACAACATTCGCCCCGATAACGGGTTGTCCGGTAGCATCTGTTATGATACCATTGACTTTTTTGTTTTCTTGTTGTTTTTGTTGTTGTTTCTTTTCCGGAACAATTATGATATGTTTTCCTTCAAGACGATAGGAGAATCCGCTGTCTTTGAGTAACTCTGTTATAACAGAGGACAGGATTTTATCATTAAAATCCTGTTTGATAACTTTATTGATATTTAATTTCGTCTGATTATAAGCGATACTGAGGCCCGTTTGTTTTTCAATTTCTTCGAATACGCTTAACAATGTTTTATTTTTGGCTGCTATTGATATTCGCTGGCTTTGTCCCCAGGCTATGTTTATCGTGAATAAACTTAATAATGTAAATATTAATAATTTACGTAATTTTAAGAGCGAGTGTGTGCTCTTATGGTAGTTTAATTTCATACTTTTGTACATTAAATCAATGATTACTAAATTTAAGATCTCTATGTTTTTTAATGGATTATTGATTTCGGGGGTCCGGAAAAGGTGTCGCAATTTTCTCCGGTCCCTTTTTTCTTTTTATTTTACTCCTTTCTTATTAAGTGAATAAATGGTGATTGTGTTGCCGTCTATCTCATAAGCCAATCCGCTGACAGTCATTGTAAGAACTTTCATGATCGTGTTTATGTCGGCATGTTGCCGGAATTTTATAGTGTATAAATCCGAAGTAAACAGACGCGGATTTATAACAAAGTCAACAACATATTTTCGTTGAATTGTAGCCAGTATCTCTTTGAGCGGTTGGTTGATAAAGTTGAGTTCTCCCTTCGTCCAGCCTGAGTAGTTTGCTGCATTGATTTTCCGCTTTTCGAATACCCCTGTTTTATGATTGTATTCCAGTTGTTCGTTTGGGGATAGAATGAAAGAGTCTTCACCTCCTGCTATTTTATCCACTTTGACAGCCCCGTTTTCCAGTGTTGTCGTAATTTTATCACTTTCGGAATAGGCTTGCACGTTGAATTTTGTGCCCAGAGCCTGAACTTTCAGATAACTTGTGCTGACGATAAAAGGATGTTCCTTATCTTTTTTTACGGTGAAGTTGGCCTCTCCCGTCAGATAGAGTGTGCGGGTATCTCCTTTGAATTTTTTAGGATAGATCAGAATACTTCCGGAGTTGATGTTTACTGTGGAACCGTCGGGCAGGATTACTTCCTGATTTTCTCCTTCCGGAACGAAACATTGTATCAATTCGGGATTATATGTGTTCTGTTTGATATACAGATAGGAACTGGCTATTGATAGCAAAGGAATGATCAATATCGCAGCGATTCGCAATAATTTATGAACAAGGTTATATTGCTTGGACGGAGATTGATTTTCTCTGATCTTTCTCTGTGTTGTTTTCAGTGAATGATAAGTCTCTGCATTTGCTCCTGTCGGATATTCGTTCCATATGGAAAGAAGAGCCTCTTCTTTTTCTTTCTGATTGGAAGGGTGAACCAGCCATTGCCATACTTTGGTCCGGAGTGCCGGATCAAATGTATGGTTGACCAGATTATATAGTATTTTAGATGCTTTTGACATGCGTATATATTTCCTGTTTTGTATATATGATACGTGAGTCAGGAAGTACACACAGTCAAAAATGAACTTTTTTTTAAAAAAATGTAAGAATAAAGAATCCGATTATTTTTCGGATGTCTGCCAGTGCCAGCGTCAGGTGATTTTCGAATGTCCGT
>ERZ857840.4597-NODE-4597-length-10431-cov-5.186295_pt1 | contig 10431 bp, 6 predicted proteins | sample MGYA00519760_ERZ857840 | MGnify/ENA primary metagenome ERZ857840 (study PRJEB31778, sample SAMEA3449371) | human gut metagenome | biome: human gut; feature: human-associated habitat; material: faeces | place: United Kingdom | collected 2010/2012 ... | reverse complement strand
GAGGGGGATACGAACATGGAAGCAATGGGCATTATTTTCTCCAATATCTATGACAACAACATGGGCGAGCTCACCCGCGAGCGGACCTCGGCCTCCATCCCGTTCGGCAGCCGCTACCGCCAGATCGACTTTGCCCTGTCCAACATGGCAAACTCCAAGATCAGCAACATCGGCATCGTCACAAAATACAACTACCAGTCACTGATGGACCACCTCGGCAACTGCGAGGAGTGGGACCTGAAGCTCGGCGAAGGCGTGCGCTTCCTGCCGCCGTACGCGACCGGCCATACCGGCGCCTACCGCGGCAAGCTTGAGGCGCTGCAGACCGCTATGCCGGTCCTCGGCCGCTGCGACGCGGAGTATGTCGTGCTGTCGGACACCACGGTCCTGTGCGCCATCGACTTTGCCGCCGTGCTCGACGAGCATATCGCCTCCGGCTGCGACATCACCGTGATCGCTAAGGCGGGCTATGCCGACGGCAAACGGCGGCAGCCGCTGGCCGTGAAGCTCGGCGAGGACGGAAAGATCGTCGATCTGGCGGTGGACTACTGCGCGCCGTCCGATTACCTCGTCGGCATGAGCATGTTCATCATGCGCCGTGACAAGCTCATTCAGATCATCCGCGAGATGGTCCCGCACGGCAAATACCACTTCGAGCGGGATTTCATCCTGCCGGAGTATAACGCGGGCAATCTGAAGGTCAATGTCTACCCGTTCCACAACGTGGCGCTGTTCAACCAGAGTGTAGATGAGTATTTTGTCAACAACATGAAGCTGCTCGACGCCGACGTGCGCCGCAGCCTCTTCCGCAGCGAGATCCCCATCTACACCAAGGTCCGCGACGCCGTCCCGACGCTCTTCGGCTACAACGGCCAGGCGGCCAACTGCCTCATTGCCGACGGCTGCCATCTGTTCGGCAAGGCGGAAAACTCTGTCATCTTCCGCGAGGTCGACATTGAAGAGGGCGCGGAGGTCCGCGATTCGATCGTCATGCAGGGCAGCAGGATCGGCGCGGGCGCGTCCATCCGTTACTGCATTCTGGACAAAAATGTGACCATTCGCCCGGGCACCAAGCTGCTCGGCTCAAAAGACCATCCGCTGGTGGTCGACAAAGGAGATACCGTATGAAAATCGCAGTTGTTGCCTCTGAGGCCGCGCCGTTCGTCAAGACCGGCGGCCTCGGCGACGTGATGCAGGCGCTCCCGCTTGCACTTTCCAAGCAGAAAAATACCTATGTCAGCCTGTTTCTTCCGTATTACAGCCAGATCAAGTATTCCGAGAAATGGCCGGTGGAGTTCCTGGGCGCGTTCGACGTGCCGCTGGCTTGGCGGCGCGAGTATGTCGGCATTTTCCGGCTGAAGACCCGCCGGAAAAAGCTGCAGATCTATTTTATTGACAACGAACACTACTTCAACCGCGGCGGCATCTACGGTTTTGCCGACGACGGCGAGCGCTACGCCTACTTCAGCAAGGCCGTGCTCGCGGCCATGAACTATCTCGAGCTCCGGCCCGACGTGGTCAGCTGCCATGACTGGCAGGCCGCTCTCATCCCGCTGCTGCTCAAGACCGAGTACCACGGCTGCTTCCCGGAGACGAAAAGCGTCTTCACCATCCATAACATCGAGTATCAGGGCAAGTGCAATCTGCAGTTCAACTATGACGTGCTGGGCCTCGGCGCAGGCTGCGACGAGATCCTGCGGTTTGACGACTGCACAAACTTCATGAAATCCGCCATCGTCATGGCCGACCGCGTCACGACCGTCTCTGAGACCTATGCGCAGGAGCTGCGGTATCCGTACTACTCCCACGGGCTCGACGGCGTGCTGCAGAGCCGCGGCAGCGATTTTTCCGGCATCACCAACGGCATTGACATGCAGGTGATCGACCCGGAGCATATGGAGCTGCTCGCCAAAAACTACACGGCAAAGACCCTGCGCGAGGGCAAGACCGCCAACAAGCTCGCCCTGCAGCAGCGCGTCGGACTGCCGGAGGACAAGGACGTGGCGGTGCTCGCCATGGTGACGCGCCTTGTCGGCCACAAGGGCATCGACCTTCTGTGCTACATTGCCGAGCGGCTGCTGCAGCGGCGCGTGCAGCTCGTGATCATCGGCACGGGCGAGGAAAAATACGAGTGGTATCTGAATACCCTGCGTGACCGCTTCGGCGACAAGGTCTCCGTCAATCTGCTCTTTGACGGGGGACTGGCCAATCTGGTCTACGCGGCGTCGGATCTGTATCTCATGCCGTCGAAGTCCGAGCCCTGCGGCCTGTCGCAGCTCATCGCGATGCGCATGGGCTCCGTCCCGGTCGTCAACGCCACGGGCGGGCTCAAGGATACGGTCTGGCCTTACAACGAAGCGGATGAGACCGGCCGCGGCTTTACCTTCCAGAGCTACAACGCCGACGATTTCCTCGCCGCGATCGACCGCGCGCTCGCCCTTTACTACAACGAGCCTGAAAAATGGCTGCGGCTGGCGCAGAACGACATGGCCGTCGATTCGAGCTGGGACGTCCCGGCCCAGAAATACATGGCGCTGTTCCAGAACGTCTGCGGCCAGTAACAAAACGATATCTTAGACAGAAAAAGGATAACAAAGATCAATGACAAAAGAGAACCTTCTGCAGCATCTGCAGGAATGCTGCGACCGTATGTTTGGCTGCTCGCTGGAAATGGCCACGGAAAAGCAGGTCTACCGCGCTGTCTGCGTGGCAGTCCGGGAGCTTCTGGAGGATGAGCGCCGCGCGTTCGTCGAGCAGACCCGCGCGCAAGAAAACAAGCAGGTCTACTACATGTCGATGGAGTTTCTGGTCGGCACGAGCCTGCGCAACAACCTGTTCAACATGGGCCTTCTGGAGCCGGCAGGGGAGATCCTGAACGAGCTTGGCTTCAGCCTCGAGCGTCTGTGTGCGCTCGAGCCGGATGCCGGCCTTGGCAACGGCGGTCTCGGGCGGCTCGCCTCGTGCTATATGGACGCGGCGACGGGCCTGGGCTATCCGGTCACGGGCTTTTCCATCCGCTATGAGTTCGGCATCTTCCGCCAGAAGATCGTCGACGGCTGGCAGATGGAATTCCCGGACAACTGGCTCGAGATGGGCGATGTCTGGCTGCACCCGCGCAAGGATGATGCTGTGGAGGTCCGCTTCGGCGGCCAGGTCCACGAATGGATGGACGGCGACAAGTTCAAGACAGCCCAGACCGGCTATCAGTCCGTCATCGCCGTGCCGCACGATCTGTACATCTCCGGCTATAACTCTACGGCCGTCAACAAGCTCACGCTCTGGAGTGCCAGCATGCCGCAGAGCTTCGACATGAACGCTTTCTCGCGCGGCGACTATGTCCGCGCACTCGAGCAGAACACCATGGCCGAGGCGATCTCCAAGGTCCTCTATCCGGCGGACAACCACATCAACGGCAAGCGCCTGCGCCTGCGCCAGCAGTATCTGCTGGTCTCAAGCTCGCTGCAGTCGATCCTGAATGAGCACCTGAAGAACTATCACACGCTCGACAACCTTGCTGACAAGGTCGCCGTCCACATCAACGACACCCATCCGGCCCTGTGCGTGCCGGAGCTGATGCGCCTGCTCGTCGATGAGTACGACTACGGCTGGGACCGCGCGTGGGAGATCACCTGCGCCACGCTCTCCTACACCAACCATACTGTTATGGCCGAAGCGCTCGAACGCTGGCCGGTCAGCCTGTTCCAGGAGCAGCTGCCGCGGATCTACTCGATCTGCCAGGAGATCAACCGCCGTCTCATGGAAAAGCTGCAGCGCGTCTACCCGAACGACCCCGGCAAGTGGAACTATATGGCCGTCATCGCCAACGACGAGGTCCGCATGGCGAACCTCTGCCTGACCTGCTGCCATAAGATCAATGGCGTTTCGCAGCTGCATACGGACATTCTGGAAAAGACCATTTTCCGCGATTATTACAACCTCGACCACAGCCGCTTCCTCAACATCACCAACGGCATTGCCTACCGCCGCTGGCTGTGCCAGTCGAACCCGGCCCTCTCCGGCTATCTGCAGACGCTCATCGGCGACGGCTTCCTGAAAGACGCCAATGCGCTCGAGGCGCTCGAGCAGTACCGCGGCGATCTGGACGTGCTGGAAAATCTGCGGGCCATCAAGCGCAAGAACAAGGTCCGTTTGGCAGCCTACATCGCCGAGCACAACGGCGTCAACGTCGACCCCGACTCGATCTTCGACGTGCAGGTCAAGCGGCTGCATGAGTACAAGCGGCAGCTGCTGAACGTGCTCTACATCCTGACGCTCTACAACGAGATCAAAGATCATCCCGAAAAGCCGGTCTTCCCGCAGACGTTCATCTTTGCGGCCAAGGCCTCGGCGGGCTATTATCTGGCCAAGCAGATCATCTCGCTGATCGTGGCCGTCTCAAATCTGGTCAACTCCGACCCGCAGGTGCAGGGCAAGCTCAAGGTCGTCTTCATTGAGGACTACAAGGTTTCGCTCGCGGAGATCATCATCCCCGCCGCAGACCTTTCCGAGCAGATCTCCGTCGCGGGCAAGGAGGCCTCCGGCACGAGCAACATGAAGCTCATGATCAATGGCGCGGTCACCCTCGGCACGCTCGACGGCGCGAACGTCGAGATCCGCGACCGGGTCGGTGACGAGAACATGTTCCTCTTCGGCATGACCGCTGACGAGGTGCAGGCGCTGTGGCAGCGGGGCTATGACCCGCACCAGTTCCTGACGCCCGAGCTTGACCGCGTGCTGCAGATGCTCACCTCCGGCGCGCTTGGCCAGCGGTTTGACGATGTGGCGGCATCCCTGCTCACGCCGCGCTTCGGCGCTGCCGACAGCTATATGACGGTCGCTGACTTTGAAAGCTACAAGGCCGCAAAGAAGCGCGCAGTCGAGGTCTATCAGGACCGGACGCGCTTCGCGCAAATGTCCCTCACCAATATCGCCAGAGCCGGCATCTTCTCCTCGGACCGCTCGGTCGAGCAGTACGCGAAGGAGATCTGGGACCTCTGATTTCTTCATACACCCCAGACAAAGACCGGCGGCAGCGCCGGCCTTTGCTTTGACCGATCAAAACGGACGGAGACCCATATGAGAATTCTATTCGACAGCAAGCTTTCGCAGTTCAAAACGCCCTTCGGCACGCTGCAGGAGAACGAGACCTGCACGTTTCATATCCTGATCCCGTGCAGCTGCCGGACCACGGCGGCCGCGCTCGTCCTGCAGGCCGAAAATGGGCAGGAGCTGCGGCGTGTGCCGCTCACCAAGCAGTCGGACGACACGCTTTACGATACCTGGGGCGGGGAAATGGCCGTCTGCGAGGCCGGGCTCTACTTCTACTACTTCCATATCACCACGCAGGACGGCGCGTTCCGCCTCTTTAAGCAGGGACAGAGCGACACGAACATGGAGGCGGGCGGCCTCTGGCAGCTGAGCGTGCTGGCGGACAAATATCCCGTCCCGGCCGGCTGTGCGGGCGCCGTCATGTATCAGATCTTCCCGGACCGCTTCTGCCAGAGCGGCAGCTGCGATCTGACCGGGAAAATCAGGCCCTACTGGGTGCACGAAAACAAGGACGACGTACCGGTCTACCTGCCGGATGCCAACGGCGAGGTCCTGAACAACGATTTTTACGGCGGCAATCTGAACGGCATCCGGGAAAAGCTGCCGTACCTGCAGGAGCTTGGTGTGGAGATCCTGTACCTGAACCCAATCTTCTACGCCTGGTCGACGCACCGGTACGACACCTGCGACTATAAGCGGATCGACCCCATGCTCGGCACGGAGGAGGATTTCCGCGCGCTCTGCGCCGAGGCGCACGCGCATGGGATGAAGGTCATTCTGGACGGCGTGTTCAGCCACGTCGGCAGCCGCAGCGCATATTTCCAGCAGGCCATCCATGATCCGTCCTCGCCCTACCGCGGCTGGTTCCGGTTCCAGCACTATCCGGACGTCTACGACAGCTGGTGGGGCATCACGACGCTCCCGTGCGTCGACAAGATGAATCCGGATTTCATCCGCTACATGATCGACGACGAAGACAGCGTCGCAGTGCACTGGCTGAAGCTCGGCGCCGACGGCTGGCGGCTGGACGTGGTCGATGAGCTGCCGGACGCATTCCTTGCGCGCCTACGCGCGCGCATCCGCGCGTATAAGCCGGACGCGCTGCTGATCGGCGAGGTCTGGGAGGATGCGTCCAACAAGATCGCCTACGACCAGCGCCGCCGGTACTTTACCGACCGGCAGCTCGATTCTGTCATGAACTACCCGTGGCAGAAAGCGATCCTGCGCTATGTCCGCAGCGAGGACGACGGCACGGTGCTCGGCGACGCCATCCGGACGCTTGCGGAGAATTACCCGCCGGACGTGCTGCAGACGGTCATGAACATCCTCTCCACGCACGACACGCCGCGCGCGATCAACGCCATTCTCGACCCGCGCGACGGCGATCGGACGGACCTTGCTCAGCGGCATTTCACGCAGGAGCAGCTGCGCGAGGGCAGGCAGCGCCTCAAGCTGGCAGCCTTCCTGCAGTTCATGCTGCCGGGTATGCCCTGCATCTACTACGGCGACGAAGCCGGGATGACCGGCTACCGGGACCCATTCAACCGGAAATTCTATCCCTGGGGCAGGGAAGACGGAAATTTAGTCTCGTTCTATCGCTCGCTGGCCCGCGTGAAAAAAAGTGCACCCGCGCTTCGCAGCGGGACTGTCCTCGTGCTGGAGGCCGGCGGCGGCCGGCTCCTGCTGCTGCGGCAGTCGGCGGAGGGCAGCGTCGCAGTCTGCTGCAACCAGTCGCCGGAACCCTGGACGCTGCCGCACAGCGGCACGATCCTGCTTGGCGGCGGGATCATGGAATACACCGGTGAGACCGTCACGCTCGGCCAGGGCGGCTTCTGCGCGATGGAGCGCAAATAAAGATCAGACGAGAAAAGGGACGTACCAACTGGTACGTCCCTTTTCCTATCGTTTACTTTTTGAGCGTCAGGCGGTAGTCTTCGCCGTCCTCGACGGCTGTGACCTGATAGCCGCTGTGCGCGGCAAAGCGCTTGATGTTTTCCACGGCGGTCTCATTGTCGACCAGGACCTCGAGCGTATCGGGGTGCTCCGCTTCGAGCGCCTTCTGGACCATGACCACGGGCATGGGGCAGAGATATCCTCTTGCATCAACCATTCGTTTTCGCCTCCTGCTTCTTCATGCTGTTTACATAAGATACGACCAGCACGATCACGATGCCGAGAATGACCGCGACCTTGCCCTTCATGGAGATGCCGCCAACGACATACTCACCAGCCTCGCTGACGGAGTCGGCGTTGCCGGCCAGACCGAAGTTATGCGCGAACGCAGCGCCGACGATCATGCCGAACACCGTAACAGCGGAATCCGCGTTGCCGCTGCCGGCCAGAATGAGCTGACGCAGCGGGCAGCCGCCGAGCAGCACGGAGCCCCAACCGGCGAGCAGCATGCCGAGGAAGTTCCAGACGTGGCTGGAGTGCGCAACGGGCTGCGAGGTGAAGCCGAGCTTGAAGCTGCCGCCGATGAGGTTGCCGATCAGGACCGTGACGAAGATGGCGATGAAGCCCCACAGCAGGTGCATGTCCTTGAACATCATCGTGTCACGCAGACCGCCGACCATACACATGCGGGACTTCTGCGCCAGCGCGCCGACGACGAGGGCGATGACAAGCGCGATGAAAAACGGTGCATGCTTGGAGCCGGGGCCTTCTTCCGAGAGCTTGAAGAGGGTGGGGACAGCGATGAACAGGATCAGCAGGCCGGTCATCACAGCGGGGAGGACCGTGCCGTCGAGCGTCTTGGTGGTGTAGTTGCGCTGGAGCGTGAAGCCCTTGCGGATGAAGATCGTGCCGAGGAAGATACCGGCAGCAAAACCGGCAAGACCGACGACCGCGTTGAGGTCACCGCCGGCCAGACGCAGGACCATGCGCAGCGGGCAGCCCAAAAAGGCCAGCGCGCCGATCATGACGAAAGCGCCGAGCACGAACCGCAGGGCAGGCGAGGAACCGGCCTTGGCTTTCCATTCCTTCGTGGCGATGGCCATCAGGAAGCTGCCGAGGACCAGACCGATGATCTCCGGACGGACATACTGCACCTTGGCTGCCGAATGCAGACCGACAGCGCCCGCGATATCACGCTCAAAGCAGGCGATGCAGAAGCCCATGTTGGCCGGGTTGCCGAGCGCCGTCAGCACAAGTGCCGCGATGCCGATGACAACGCCGGTCAGAATGACGAACAGATTCTCTTTTTTCATGTTCTCTTTCCTCCGATATTGTCGAATTGATTTCGATTGTTTTCGATATTCTGGAACGAGAACATCGAAAACACAGCAAATACGGGCATTTCAGCCCGTATTCGTTATCTGTTATCAAGAATAACACGGTTTTTCCCGAATGTCAATCCGTCTGGCGTCCGACGATACCGAAAATCACGCCATTCAGGCAGGCGCGTCGGTCAGGTCGGAGCCCTGTTCGAGATCGTCGGCCAGAAAGCGGCGGCAGATCTCGTTGATGACGCGCTTTTTATCGCCGCTCCAGCCGGGCGCGAGCAGGTCGCGTTTGGCCCCGTCGCCGGTCAGCCGGTGGATGACCATCTCCCGCGGCAGCACGCGCAGACATGCCTCCAGCAGTGTGATATATGCGTCCAGCGTCAGCGTCTCAAATTTGCCCGCCGCGTAGTCCGCGGCCAGATCTGTTCCGGCCAGAACGTGCAGCAGGTGCAGCTTGATGCCATCGGCGCCGCTGCGGCCGATATAGCGGGCCGTCTCCACCATCATCTCCGGCGTCTCGCCGGGCAGGCCCAGGATCTGATGCGTGATGACGCTGATGCCGCGCGCGTGCAGCGCCCGCACCGCCTCGTCATAGACGGAAAGGGGATAGCCGCGGCGGATATAGGCGGCCGTCGATGCATGGATGGTTTGCAGCCCGAGCTCGACCCAGACGGGCTTTTCCACCCGGAGCTCAGCCAGCAGCGATAAGATCTCCGGCGGCAGACAGTCCGGCCGCGTGGCGATGGAGAGCGCGCAGACCTCCGGCTGTCGGATCGCGGCCGCAAACAGCGGCCGCAGGACCTCCGCCGGGGCATAGGTATTGGTAAAGTCCTGAAAATAGGCGATATAGCGTGCGTCCGGCCCGGCCTTGGCGGCGACCAGACGCTTGGCCTGCGCCAGCTGCTCCGGGATAGAGAGGGAAGCGGATGCGGCAAATTCTCCGCTGCCGCTGCAGAAGATGCATCCGCGCGTGCCAATCGTCCCGTCTCGGTTCGGGCAGGTGCAGCCGGCGGAGAGCGCCAGCTTATAGACCTTGCAGCCAAAGGTCTCACGCAGATAGGCGTTCAGACTGCGATAATACATGGAGCCTCCTGTCAGTTCCCATAATTTATGCGCACCACGATCCGCGGTGCGCATAAAACTCAGGCTTTGGGTTGGTCAAGCGTTTCGTCCTGCATCACAGCTTCAAACTGTGCGCGGCTCATGTTCTCGTTCTCCATCAGGAAGCCGGCGATCTTATCGAGCCGTTCGGCATGATCGCGCAGGATCTGCTCGCAGCGCTGATAAGCCTCGCGCATGATCTTCTGGACCTGCGCGTCGATCTGCCCGGCGGTCTGCTCGGAATATGGTTTGGTCTTCTCATAGTCGCGCCCGATAAAGACCTCCTGCCCGCCCGCGTAGCTGACGGGGCCGATGCTGTCGGACATGCCGTATTTTGCGACCATGTCGCGGGCAATGCCGGTGGCGCGCTGCAGATCGTTCGACGCGCCGGTGGAAATATCGCAGAGCTTCTGCGCCTCTGCCACGCGGCCGCCGAGGAAGGAGACGATGGTCTCAAACATCTCGTTGCGCGAGGAATAGGAGCGGTCGTCCTGCGGCAGGCTGATGGTCATGCCGCCGGCCTGGGCGCGGGGGATGATGGTGATGAGGTGCACCGGATCCTGCGAGTCGAGGCAGTACATGCAGATCGCGTGTCCGGCCTCGTGGACGGCGGTGAGCATCTTTTCCGCGTGGCTGACCACGCGGCTCTTCTTTTCGGGGCCTGCAATGACCTTGATCATCGATGTCTCCAGATCCTGCTGGCTGATCGCGGCCTTGCCGCGCCGCGCGGCGAGGAGCGCACCCTCGTTCAGAAGGTTGGCCAGATCCGCGCCGGTGAAACCGGCGGTCGCCTTGGCGACGGCTGGGAGATCGACATTGTCCGCCAGCGGCTTTTTCCGTGCATGGACCTGCAGGATCGCAAGCCGTCCGCGCCAGTCGGGCGCACCGACGTAGATCTGCCGGTCGAAGCGGCCCGGGCGGAGCAGGGCGGGATCGAGAATGTCCTTGCGGTTGGTCGCGGCGATGACGATGACGCCCTCGTTGGCCGAGAAACCGTCCATCTCGACGAGCAGCTGGTTGAGCGTCTGCTCGCGCTCGTCGTGGCCGCCGCCGAGGCCCG
>ERZ857840.4596-NODE-4596-length-10432-cov-5.574347_pt1 | contig 10432 bp, 7 predicted proteins | sample MGYA00519760_ERZ857840 | MGnify/ENA primary metagenome ERZ857840 (study PRJEB31778, sample SAMEA3449371) | human gut metagenome | biome: human gut; feature: human-associated habitat; material: faeces | place: United Kingdom | collected 2010/2012 ... | reverse complement strand
TCGAAGCCCGTGATAATGCCGCGCATCTGAAAGCCGTTCATCAGAAAAACGGTCACGAGCGTGCGGCTCTTGCGGGTCTGATTCAAAAACTGATCCTGATAATTTTCGGAATGTGACATGGGTATCGGCTCCTTTTCTTTTTGTGATACCCATATCGTAGCATTCCTACGGCGCGAAAAAAGGAATATGGAGGAGGGCCTGCGCAAAAGTCGCGGAAAAATCCAGTGGAAGCGTCTGCTCGAGCCAGTGCAGCTCCGGATTGCGCCGGAACCACGTCAGCTGGCGCTTGGCATAGTTGCGCGAGCGCTGCTGAATGAGGCGGACAGCCTCGTCCATCGTGGTCTGGCCGCGCAGCGCCTGCACAATCTCCTTGTAGCCGATGGCCTGCATGGCGGTGGCTGTGTCCGGGACGCCGCGCGCCAGCAGCCGCTCCACGACCTCCTCGGTGAGCGGTTCGCCGATCGGTTCCTGCAACTGCGGGCTGTGGCAGCCCGGGCAGCGGTTGGGGCATCCCGCGAGGTTGACGGCGAGCGTCGTCTCGTCGGGGATCTCGCGGAACACGATGTCGTAGTCGGTGTAACGAAGCATGGCCGTCGTCTATTCGTCGCGTCGCGGTGCCGCCACGCTGCGCTCTTCGACGCCGCCCTCGATCCGTTCCGGACGGTTGTAATACCGCCGCGCAGCCTCCTGCTGCCGCGCCTGCGAGAAGTTGCTGATGCGCTTCATGTAGCCGATCACGCGCGTCAGGTAGTCGAGGTTCGTCGAGTGGCAGCGGGGGCACTCCTTCAAATAGCGTTTGTCGATGTGTCCGCAGTCGTTGCAGACCGTGTTGGGGATGTTGAACGTGAAGTAGTTGCATCCCTCCTGCGCCGCTATGCGCAACAGGTGGCGGTACTGCGGCTGCGAAAGGTGCTCTTCGAGGTTCATGTGCAGCGCCGAGCCGCCCGTGAGGTGGGCGATGTACTGCGCGCCGTGCAGGCGGAACTTGTCGGCGATGTTGAGCGTCGTGTCCTCGACGACGTAGAAATAGCTGTTGTAGCAGTCGCGCGGCACCTTATAGCCGTCCTCGCGATCCCATTTGGCATGCTTCACGCCCACGTTTTCGGCGGGGATCATCTCGCAGTTGAACATCACCTCCTTCGAGCGGTACTTGTGGTTGTAGCGCTCGATCAACCCCAGAATCTCCTCGGTGAAGCGCACGTAGTCGGGGTTGTCGACGATGGCGATCCCCTTGTATTCGGCCGCCTCGACCAGGCCGTTGATGCCGATGGTGAGGTACTGGCGCGACAGGTTGATGTAGCCCGCGTCGAAGAGCGGAAGCATTCCCTTGCGTTGCAGCTCTTTGAGGTTCTCGTTGTAGGCCAGCTGCACCTTGTGCGTAAGGTCGACCACCTCTTCGAGAAACGACAGGTAGGGAATGCCCTGCCGCTCGGCGTATTGGATACAGCGGTTGAGGTTGATCGTCAGCACGCTCTTCGAACCGGTCGAGACGCCGCCCGCTCCCAGCGTGTAGCTGAATCCGTTGTCCTGGATCTCGTTGCGCAGGCGGCAGCACGACGACAGCGAGTCGGCGTTGTCGCTCATGTAGGTGAAGAACGAATGTCCTTCGGCGTACATCTGGGCCGTGAAGTCGCCCCACTCGGCGTCCATCACGTCGCCGTCGCGGGTCAGCAGCGCCATCGTCTCGACGGGGAAGGTGAGCACGGTTTTGAGCCGTTCGGCGTTGAACCACTTCATGAAGCGTTTCTGCAACCACGACAGCCCCTCCCAGTCGGGGCGCGACCCGTCGGGGAAACGGAACTCGCCGAAGAGCGATTCGAAGTAGTAGCGGTCGTAGTAGGCGATATTCCAGAAGACGGCCTGGAAGTTGCGTGCGCCGGTGGGCTGGTTGATCGAGTAGACCACCTGTTCGAAGCAGTCGGTGATGACCTTGTCGATCGTGCGGCGGTGGCGCGAGAGGTCGACCACCTCGTCGGCGCGCCGGTAGTAGTCCTCGCCGAACTCCTGCGCGATGAAGTAGTTCATGTACATCAGGAATTCGGGGGTGGCGCAGGCGCCCGAGAGCATCGACGAGACGATGAAGACCATGTTGACGAAGCCGCCGCAGAAGGATTTGAGATTGGTCGGCCGCGTCGAGTTGCCGCCGATCGAGGTCGTGCCGCTCAGCAGCCACGGATACATCGTGATCGAGGCGCAGTAGTTGGCCAGCGACGTCTCGTCGTTCTTGTAGATGAAATGGCGGTCGAGCAGTTCGAGGTAACGGTCGGAGACTTCTTTGCCGTACATCTCCTTCAACCGGTCGGTCAGCAGGCGGCGGTTGAGACGGATGAAGTTCTGCTTGGGCAGCTCGCCGATGAGCGTGGCGATGTTCTTGTTCTCGACGTTGGCGTTGGCGTCGTATTTCGAGCCGGTGGCGGGGTTCTTGGCCTCGCAGTAGTTCATCAGGAATTGCAGCTTGTCGCGCACTTCGCGGTCTTCGGTATGTTCCTGCCGGTAGATGATGTAGGCTTTGGCCACCTTGTAGTAGCGTTCGGCCATCAGCGCCGTCTCGACCTGGTTCTGAATCTGTTCGACGGTCGTGCCGTCCGCGACGCGGATGCGTCCCAGAATCTGGGTGAGCATCTCGTCGGTGGCGAAACTCCCGACCGAGAGGAAGGCTTTGGCGATGGCCGCACGGATCTTGTCGATCGAGAAACGCTCGCGTTTGCCGTCGCGCTTGGTGATGAAAATTTCGGAACTGCTCATAGTTGACATGCGTCCGACGGAAGGGGGTGACTTATCTTAGGTCGGGCGTCGGCATGAAATCCCGTCGGACTTGCGTTACGGAGAGTCTCCTCTCCGCCCTTCATGGCGACAATCCCTGTCGAATCGTCCTCTGCGGCGCTTCCGGCGCGCACGGATGCTCCGTGACCGGTCACGGTCGGAAAGGGCGATTTCGGCTGCGGTGTTGCGGGAATGAATGCGATACGACAGCGACCGCGCCGGTACGGGCAGATAATCCCCGCAGGGCAGATCGCATCGTCTGGCTCTTCGACCCGAAAGCTCCGAACGAAGGGAGGACGGCAGGTCTTCTGACTCGTTCCGGCCGGCACGCCTTCCCGTCGCCCGCTGGCGGCAGTGGCGGAGATTGTGCGGCCTTTGTCGTGGAAGTTACAGCTACGGGGATAGTCCCTGAATTGCACAGGCGTTCCCTTTTCATCCCTCCGCCGCATGACGCGGCGGCAAGGAACCGTCATCCTTTGTATGCAAATATAGTGCTTTTGCAAGCGCCGCAGCCGTTCGCAGGGAAAACCTATCAACATTTTATGAACAGCCGCCGTCAACGGACTGATGCTCCGGCGGAAAGGGGTATCCCGCAGTAAAAGGGGAATTCGGGCACGGAACGGAAGGGGATGATTCCGGAAAAGATCGAAAAAACGAAAGGTTACGATCCGTAACCCGATCGCTCCGTCCGCGACCGATCCGCCCCGACAATCCCGATTCTTCCTTCCGATTCGTGCGAAAACCGCTGCTTTCGGCTCGGAAGTGTAATTCAACTGCTGGAAATGCAATGGGTTACGATGTTTGGATATAAATTATTTTACGCTATATTTGCCTGTGTGCCCGATCCCGAATCCGGCCGCAAGCCGTTCCGGAGCGAAACCGCAGGCCGGACGGCGGATCGATCGTTTTTAACCGTGACAGGGCGACGGGCGTTTCGGAAAGCCCCGTTTTACCGCCACATAAAATCCATTTTGCCTATGAAACGTTTTTTGACTTTTCTGTTCGCCGCTTCGGCGCTTCTTACCGGCGGTTGCAGCGACAGCGACACCGACGATCCCGCACCGCCCGAGGCGCCGGCGCCCGTTATCAAACTTCCGGAGGCGGTCGCAGCGTCGCCCCTTTCGGTTTCGCCCGAAGGCGGAACGTCGTGGTTCGAATACGAGGTCGAAAATCCGGTCGAGGGCGAGGCTATCGCCGCTTCGACGACCGATGCGTGGGTGCATTCGTTCGATTACTCCGTTTCCGGCCGGATCGGCTTCTCGTTCGATCCGAGCGAGGGCGAGGTACGCATCGCCAACGTCGCGTTGACCTATAAGGGTGCTGAGAAGAAAGTGGTGATCCTCTTGCAGCCGGCGCCCGAAACGCCGGAACTCACCTTCGACATTCGGGTGTCGGGTATCGACGGAAGCAGCGCCGTAGTGGCGTGGACGCCGTCGGACGATACCGCGAGCTATGTTCCGATGGTGGTCGAGAAGTCGCTTTTCGACAGCTATGCGACCGAGGCCGACTATATCCGCAGCGACATCGAGTACATACAGGGGCAGGCCGACCTGGCTGGAAAGACGTTCGCCGAGATGCTGGACATGTTCCTTACGACAGGCCCCACCGGCGAACAGACGATTTCCGGACTCGCTTCCGACACCGACTATTACGCCTATGCCTACGGTATGACAGCCGAAGGGGTCGCCACGTCGGCGATCTCGAAGACCGAGTTCCGCACCGGGCCCTTCTCCTGCGAGTTCGCCATTGCGCACGAAGAGACCGAATCGACCTGCGACGTGGAGGTGACGCCCTCCAATACGGGTTGCTTCTACTATTTCGATCTGGCGGCGAAGGCCGATTTCGACACATGGGGTACCGACGCCGAAATCGTCGCTTCGGTGGTCGCCGACCTGAAAGAGACGGCGGCCTATTACCAGGCCAGCGGTTACGATCTCGACTGGACCGACTTTCTCTCGATCGGCCCCGACGGCTACGAATTCACGAAACTTTCGCCCGATACGGAGTACGTGGTCTACGCGTTCGCCCTGACCGAAGAGGGCAGGCCGCTGACGGGCGTGACGCGCGAGACGGTGCGTACCGAAGCGTTCGTTCCGACGGACGACTGCACGTTCGGCATCTCCTTCCGGAATGTCTCCGTGACGGCATTCGACATCTCCGTCCGGCCGTCCAATGCGGCTACGCGCTACTATATCGGCGTGTGCAGCAAGGAGCTGTTCGACAAAAATACGCCTTCGTCCATTGCGGACGCCTTCATCGAGATGGAGAACGGCTACGAGATCGACTGGGCCGGCAACGAATACATCTGGACGGGCGACGTGACGGTCGACACCGACGCCGATCTGGCGATGGGCGACCTCGACGCGGGAACCGATTACGTGGCCGTCGTCTTCGGCGTCAGCACCGAGGGCGTACGCACGACGGAGGTCGCCAGCGCGGTGCAGCGAACCTCCGAACTTGTTCCTTCGACGATGACGATCGGCCTGAACGTCCGCGACGTTACGGCTTCGGGCGCCAAATTCGACGTAACGCCGTCGAATACCGACGAGGTCTATTTCGCCGACGTCTTCGTCTACGATGAGTATACGGCCTACGACGAGGGCAAGGAGGCTTATGCCGAAGTCTATATGGATATTCTCAAAGCATACGGATTATTCGATTATTCGCTCTATTCGGGCAATCGTACCGTAGATTTCACGGATATGCTCGAACCGTCGACGACCTATGTCGCCGTGGCGTTCGGTTACAACGGGGGACGGACGACGAAGATTTTCGAGTCGGAACCTTTCACCACCTCCGCAGCAGCTTCGGGTACGGTAGCGAAAACCGTGCGCAGCCGCCGTCACGGTTCGCTCGGCGCCTTCCGTCCGGAACGCCGGAGCATAGAGAAACGGTTGTCGGTCGACGCAGGTTCTCCGCGTGGCACCCTCGCGCGGTTCTCCTCGGTGGCCGACCTGCGCGAATTGCCGTCGCAGGGGTTGCGCGGCGAGCCGTCCGACGCCGCGGGGTTGCGCCTGCGCCGTTTTTAAGAGTCCGTAATCCGAAGAAGGGGTTGTCGCAGCCAGCGACAACCCCTTCTTCCATGCGACAGGGCAGTTTCCGCTTCGCCGCAGTCTGCGGCTATTTTTCCCGTTCGAAGAGATCGATCTCGCCCCGCTCCACCTTGCCGTACATCGAAGCGAGTTCGGCGATCGCGGGCGAAATATACTCCACCGTGTCGGCGACGGCCTGCTGGCCTCCTTCGCCGCGGATACGGTAGAGCATCGCCGCGTAGAGCGCCCGGAAGCAGAGTTCGGTGTCGCTCGTCTCGTTGCGTCCCAGCACCGCGCGCAGGCGGGGCAGTTCGGGTTCGAGGCGGGCGTAGAGTTCGCGGTAGCGGGCCCCGGCGGGCAGCTTCATCAGTTGCAGGTGGAGGTTGTGCAGGTCGGCGATCAGGTGCAGCGTATGGTCGAGGTGCCCCTGCCGCTCCTTGCCCTCCTGCCGCAGCAGGTCGGCGATGTCCATATACCATTCCAGATAGAGCCGCTGCTCCGGCTGGGAGAGGTTGCGGGGGGCGATGAGCTGGGAGTGAACGGCTTCGGGGCTGAATTGCAGCGCCCGCAGCAGGTCTTCCAGCTGCCAGAGGTAGAGGATGTATTCGGCGATGTTTTCGCGCCGTTTGGTCTTGGCTATATCCATGATGTCGTCTTTGTTTCGTTGCTCAGCGTGCGATGCGTTCCGTTTCGCCTGCCGCAGCATGTGCGGCGGGCTTCGCACTGTATGAAAAAACCGGACCGTTTGCGGTGAACGGTCCGGTTTCGGGACGCGCCCGACAAAGATACGGATAAGCGAGGGCAAAAGCAAACTCGTTTGCGTTTTGCCGAGACCGGAGTATCTGAGGCGTCAGCCGAAGATACGAAATGATTCCGCTTATTTGGCGTAATAGAGCCAGCTCTTGATGACGCCCTTCGTTTCGAGGAAGTGGCGCTGTGCCTTCAACAGGTTGCGCAGCTGGAGCACCATCGTGCGCGTCTCGTTGAGGATCGTCAGGTAGAGCATACTGGCTTTCGTACTCCCCTTGCCGGAGGTGTTGAACCGCCGCAGTTCGCTCTTGATCGCGTCCGAAATGGTCTCGAAAAGACGGTCGCGCATCGAGAGCACCAGGTCGATGTCGCCGAAGTCGTTGGTCGTGAGCATGGCGTTGATGCGGCGGTAGATCGCCTCCACTTCGTCGCCCACGCGGATCAGATCGGTCGTCTGTTCGCGGGTCAGCCCTTCGTGGTTGTTGTCGATATGGCCGTATGCGGGGCGCACGATGTGGGTGAGCGCCTTGGTCAGTTCGTTGAGGTAGTCGACCACCTGCACGTAGTACTGCGCCGTGTCGAGATCGCTCTCGCGCAGCATCCGCAGCGTCGACATCATGCGGTATTTGCGTTCGTGCATCCGCTCGTAGAGTTCCGACGATTCGCGGTTGAGGTCGCGCAACACCTTGCGGTTCTCCTTGAAGACGGCCAGCAGCGTGCGGTCGTAGATGCGGGTGGCGGTGTTGATCGTCGAGCTGACCACCGTGGCGATCTCTTCGACGACGTTTTCGTTCGTGACGGCGGTCGTCGTTTCGGCGCTCTTCGTCTTTTTGATGAAGTTGCTGTGGACGAGCATGTAGCCCGCCAGCACCGTCAGCAGGATCAGCATGACGGTTCCTCCGTAGACGAGTGCCAGTCCGACGACGTAGGCGATGATGAAGCCGCCCAGCGCCGTCACGAACCATCCCGCCACGACGGTCATCACGCCCGAAATACGGTAAACGGCCGTTTCGCGTCCCCAGGCGCGGTCGGCCAGCGACGAACCCATCGCCACCATGAAGGTGACGTAGGTGGTCGACAGCGGCAGTTTGAGCGATGTGGCCATGGCGATCAGCAGTGCCGAAGTGGTGAGGTTGACCGTGGCGCGGATCATGTCGAACGGTGCGCCGGTGTGTTCGATGTCCGTCACTTCGAAGCGGCGGGAGATCGCCTCGCGGAGCCGTTGGGGAACGACCCGCTCGATGGCATGGTTGGTGTTGAGCGTCGCGCGGACGATGGCGCGGGCGAAGGCCGACGAACCGTATTCGCGCTGCTCCTGCTCGTCGTTCTGGCTGGCCAGCGAGAGTTCGGTTTCGGTGACGTGCATCGCCTTGCGCGACGTCCAGAGCGTGAGGATCATCACCACGCCCGCACCGACGAGGAAGGCGAAGTTGGCCGGAACGTTCTCGTTGAGCGCATCCATCGTCATCGCGGAGTCGCCGGCGTGGCGGGCGATCTGGAAGGCGTCCCAGCCGGCGATCGGTACGCCGATGAAGTTCACCAGATCGTTTCCGGCGAAGGCGAGCGCGAGGGCGAAGGTGCCGCCCAGGATCGTGATGCGCAGGATGTTGATCTTGAAACGCTGGACGAAGAAGAGGATGAGGCTGCATACCAGCCAGCAGACCAGTAGCGAGAGGATGATATGGTTCTCGACCATATGGATGAAGGCCGTCTGCGATAGTGTTCCTTTGAGTCCCTTGAAGAGTGCGAAGTAGATGATTGCCGTGAGCGATGCGCCGCACCACAGCGCGCCGTAGCGGCTCAGGGCCCGCGTGTAACGGAACGAGAAGATCAGGCGGGAGACGTACATCACGGCCGTACCTACCGTCAGCGCGATGACCACCGAGAGCAGGATCGCCGCGACGATGCCGAATGCGCGGCCCGTGTGGATGAACTCGCCCAGGTCGCCCATCGAAAGTGCGTCGCTGCCGGCGATCTTGAAGGTCGAAACGGCGATCGCGGCGCCCAGCAGGCAGAAGATGAGCGACACGGTGGTCGAGGTGGGAAGCCCCCACGAATTGTAGAGGTCCAGCAGAATGATGTTGGCGAACATCACGCTCAGATAGAGCAGGATCACCTCGTGGAAGGAGAACATCCCCGGATCGAACATTCCGTTGCGCGCCACCTCCATCATGCCGCTCGACGTGAGCGTGCCGACCAGGATTCCGATCGATGCCACGATCAGGATCACGCGGCGGGGGGCCGCCTTCGATCCGATAGCCGAGTTGAGGAAATTTACGGCGTCGTTGGTGACGCCGACGAAGAGGCCTGAGACGGCCAGTACTGCCAGAATGGCGATAATCACTGTGTAAATCGGGTCCATAAATCCGTTTTAATTCGTTTCCGCCGCCCGGCGTGCGCCGCACATTCCGAAAACGTTCGTTAGGCAGGACAAATTTAGACCGAAAAGTCGGTTCTCTCACGTAATGCGCGCAGAATTAACGCAAAGGTAAGGATTCCTTAACGCAAATTTAACCTTCGTCTTCTCCCCGTTCTTTCCGGCAGTCCGACACGAAACATCGCGGAGTATTGCGCGGATAAGTATCTCAGTAGAGGTAGAAGACGATGGCCGTGAAGTGGCAGATCGCCGCCAGATTGATGAGCAGGTGCCATACCATGTGGTGATAGCGGAACCCTTTGCGGGCGTAGACCCATGCGCCGGCGGTGTAGAGCACGCCTCCCGCGGCGATCAGCACGAGCAGCGGCATCGAGGCGTGACGCACGAAAAGCGGCATGAAGAAGACGATCGTCCATCCCATCACCAGGTAGATCGTCAGGCTGATCGCCGGAATCGAACGGCGGGCGAGCGACTTGTAGATGATGCCGAAGAGTACCATCGCCCATTGCAGTACCGTAATGAAGGTACCCTGCCAGCCCCCGATGACCGACAGTGCGATCGGGGTGTAGGTTCCGGCGATGGCGACGTAGATGAAGATGTGGTCGAGGATGTGGAACACCTCCTTGTGGCGTGACGCGGGGTGCATCGAGTGGTAGAGGGTCGATCCGAGGAACATCAGCAGCAGCGAGATGACGAAGACGCTGGCGGCCACGGCGGCCAGCGTTCCGTCGTGGACGTAGGCGCGCACGGCGGCGAAGGGAAGAGCGGCGAGCGTCAGACACAGCATCACGCCGTGCGATACGGCGTTGGCGACCTCTTCCCCGACGGTCGGGACGTAGACTTTCTGTTCGGCCATGAGGTGCTTCCATTTGGTTTTCACGCCAAATGTAGCGATAAAATCGGTAGTATGGATCATCGTCTTCGAGATTTTCTTCTTCGTTTTCCCGCCTCGGCGTAGCCTGTGCGAGTTCGGCTCTGCGCCCGGCTTGGCGGAAAATTAAGTTTTTCGCTGTCGAAACAAAGATTGCACCGTTCTTTCGTTGCGGGACGGTATTTCGGGGAATGCCCGCGGTTTCACCCCTCCGTCCGACTCCGGCAGGGTCTCGGCACGGCCTGTGCTGCCGGCCGTTCGCCGTGCTCCGCCGGCCTTCCGCACGGAACCCGTACGAAAAGAGGTGTCGACGGTGCGACGAAGCACGGGGTTTGTGAAATTTTTGTAACTTTGTTGCGTTAGGTTAACGGGGCATCCCGCTAAAATCGTGCAGAGCTATGGAGACGACACGTTACGACGAGCTGCGGACGCTCGTCGCCGCAAATTTTTCCGAGACCACGCAGCGGCTCGTTGACGAGGCGCTGGCATATGCCGCCGAATGCCTTGAAAAACAGGTGCGCTACGACGGATCTCCGCTGCTGGATCACGCCGCAGGCGTCGCACGCATCGTCATCTCCGAAATCGGACTGGGGCGCAACTCCACGCTGGCGGCCATCCTGCACGACGTGGTGCGGCTCC
>ERZ857840.4590-NODE-4590-length-10438-cov-25.999422_pt1 | contig 10438 bp, 5 predicted proteins | sample MGYA00519760_ERZ857840 | MGnify/ENA primary metagenome ERZ857840 (study PRJEB31778, sample SAMEA3449371) | human gut metagenome | biome: human gut; feature: human-associated habitat; material: faeces | place: United Kingdom | collected 2010/2012 ... | reverse complement strand
ACATTCTTCGACGGCAATCTGTGGATAATCACCCGAAGAAAGAAAACCAACACCGCATCGAACATCCGTCTGTTGGACGTTCCCAAGCGTATCATAGAGAAATACAAGGGGCTGGCAAGGGACGGTCATGTTTTCCCTGTTCCGAACAACGGAAGTTGTAACAAGATACAGAAAGGGATAGGCAGACAATGCGGCTTCAAGATGCGTTTAACCTATCATGTTGCAAGGCACAAGGAGGAAATATCGTTTCTGAAAACGATAATCGCAAAGGCGGCGGCATGTTTTCCCTACCTGCGTGAAATGCTCCGTATCGAAAACCTTTGCCGCCTTGTCGGGTTCGATGAAAGACAGACCGCAACGCTCGTCAGTGGCAAGCCGTTGGAGTATGCGGGCGAACTCTATTCGGAGGAACACAAGCGGAAATTTACGACCGAAAAGGCTGGCTTCCAAGTGATGAAAGACACGACAGACAAAACGAAGTTAGTCCTTGTCATTGACCGAAAGCCCATTGTCGAGTGGTTCAAGGAGCAATTCGACAAGTTAAGGCAGAACATACGGCAGCCTATTCCACGACAAAATAGGCTCAAAATATAAATGCTATAGTATTAATTGTTAAATAGTCATTCAAAAACTCACTTCGCATTTGAAATTTTACTACTTTTGTATTATGAATGGAGGTTTTATGGACGTAAAGAAACACATAACAGCATTAGGTTTTATTCCTAAGAATGGAACAAGTGGTATATATCATAAGGTATATTCAGGCCACGACAACTATGTCATATCCATTGATTTCGATAAGGAACATATCGAATACGGTGATAAAATCATAGCAGAAAGTAAAACTACACAGAATTTTTCGCAGCCCGAAAATTTTGTGGTGCTTGAGTGTGTTGATAGATTACTTATACAAGGATATAAGCCTCAAAATATTATTCTTGAAAAGACTTGGCCATCTGGGCATGGAACATCGGGCAGATTGGATATTTGCGTTAATCGAGAGGATGGTGCACCATATATGCTTATTGAATGTAAAACCTATGGGAAAGAGTACAATAAAGAATCGGCAAGGATTCATAAAGACGGAGGCCAATTATTTACATATTTCCAATTGTCTGGTGGCAAAGCAGATGTAATAATGCTGTATGCTTCAGAATTGAAAGGCAATAAGTTTATCCATGCAAATGAGATTATCAAGATTGAAGATGATTATCGTAATGGTGATGTAAAGGATATTTATGAAAAATGGAATAAGCTCACCAAAGATAATGGTATTTTTGATTCTTGGGTACAGCCATACAATTTCCAAAGTAAAGCCCTAACAATGGAGCAGTTGAAAGAGATAAAAGCTGAGGATTCAAGTTTTATATTCAACCGCTTCCTTGAAATATTGCGTCATAATGTAGTTTCTGATAAGGGCAATGCTTTTAATAAGATATTTACACTTTTCTTGTGCAAGGTTTATGATGAAACAACTACGGGGGAGGGTGAAGAGTTAAAATTCCAATGGTTTGATGGACGAGATAATCATGTTGATTTTCAACTGCGCTTGACAGACCTTTATAGTAAAGGTATGAAAAGGTTTTTGGATAGAACTGTCAGCGACTTTAACAACGAGGATTTTGACAAGCGCTGTGCCAGCCTAAATGAAGATACAAAACAGTATCTTTTAAGGGAGGTAAACAAACTTCGTCTTGAAAAAAATAACGAGTTCGCAATCAAGGAAGTGTATGACAATGCTTCATTTGAAGAAAACGCAAAGGTTGTAAAAGAAGTTGTAGAGTTGATTCAGGGTTATAGAATCCGATATAATAAACGCCAACAATACCTATCCGATTTCTTTGAATTACTTCTTACTACTGGTCTTAAACAAGAAGCTGGACAGTACTTTACGCCTGTCCCCATTGCCCAGTTTATTATTAAGAGCCTTCCGCTGGATTCCATTATGGCAGAAAAACTATCTCGTAAAGATGGTGAGATTTTGCCATATATGATTGACTATGCAGCGGGTAGCGGTCACTTTATCACAGAGTTTATGCATGAGATACAAGACATCATAAATAATTGTGATACCTCTAAATATATTGAAGAGACAAAGAAGCACCTTATCAATTGGCAGAATTGCCATTTCGATTGGGCTACAGATTATGTATATGGCATAGAAAAGGATTATCGACTTGTGAAAGTTGGTAAGGTGGGTTGTTATTTGCACGGTGATGGTTTAGCCAATGTTATATTGAGCGATGGACTTGCTAATTTCTGCAACAACAAAGAGTATAAGGGTAAACTACGCAAGCAAGTGAATGATAGCCAAAAGGATAATCAGCAGTTTGATATTGTATTGAGTAATCCTCCATATTCTGTATCTTCATTCCGCCAAACAACTCGTGATTATTATACAGAGCAAGATTTTGAGTTGTATAATTCACTAACAGACAACAGTTCTGAAATAGAGTGCCTGTTTGTTGAGCGTACAAAACAATTGCTCAAAGAGGGTGGTATAGCAGGAGTTATCTTACCAAGTTCTATATTGAGCAATTCGGGCATCTACACTAAAGCTCGTGAGATTATATTACAATACTTTGATATTGTAGCTATTACGGAGTTGGGTAGCAATACATTTATGGCTACCAATACAAATACAGTTGTTTTGTTCTTGCGTCGTAGGGATAATTATTTTGCTGCCAATACAAAGAGTGCGGTTGAAACTTATTTCCGCACATTGAATGATGTTACTATTAACGGTATAGAAACGCCTGTTTCAAAATATGTTGCTCATGTTTGGGATGGACTTGATTATGTTGATTATGTTACATTGTTACAAAAATCTCCAAATGACAAAGTAAAGGCACACGAAATATATGCAGAGTATAAAAAGAAAATCTCTGCCAAAAGTGATGCAAAGTTATATGAAGCGGTATTAAGTATAGAAGTTGAAAAACTTTTGTACTTTATTCTGGCTTATCCTCAAAAGGTTGTTATCGTTAGGAGCGGAGAGAAAGATGTAGAAAAACGCTTTTTAGGCTATGAGTTCTCAAATCGTCGAGGTAATGAGGGTATTCATGCAATTCAAAAAGGCAAAAACATTGATGAGTGTACACAGCTCTTCGATATAAATAGCTGGGATAATCCTGATAAGGCAAGTACTTATGTATATCGAGCTTTCAAGGGTGACTGTGTTTCACCGATTGCAGAGAATATGCAATCACATATTAGTCGTATGTCTTTAGTAGATATGCTATCTTTTGAGAGAGATACTTTTGAAAAGTTCATTTCAACTACGGCAAAAAAAAAAGTAAAATTCAGCGATAAATGGGAACATGTGCGTATTCCGAACTCTATTGATAAAATCAATGGTTCAATGGCTAAAATTCCAGAATCTGAAATTTTGATTGCTGGTAAATATCCTGTTTATACTCAAGATATTCAGAATAATTCTGCTGGATTTTCAAATAACACTAATCCTATAACTGATGTGCCTGTGGTTTTATTTGGAGACCACTCTTGTGCAGTAAAGTTCATCGACCAGCCATTTTTTAGAGGTGCAGATGGTACGGTTTTATTGAAACCCAAGAAGAAATATAATCCTAAATACTACTTTTATGCTATTGAATATATTGTAAATAGATTTTTAGACAAGACTAAATATGAACGGCATAATAAGTATTTGCAAGAACTATATATTCCGAACCCTCCTACTGATATACAGCAACAAATTGTAGCAGAAATAGAGCAAGTGGCTAATGCCGCAGCCCTATTAACACAACAGATAAAACAGAAAGAAAATGAGATAGAAAATTTGTTATCTTCTATCCAATATGGGGATGATAGCCTAAAAACTATTGCCCCTTTTGCTACTAAATCTATTAAGTACTTTGAAATAGAATCTGAAACATATATCACAACCGACAATATGCTTCAGAACAAATTAGGAATTGTGCCATTTGAAGGAGAAGCGAATATTTCATCAATTACGGAGTATAAGAAAGATGATATACTGATTTCTAATATTCGCCCATATCTAAAGAAAATTTGGTTTGCGGATAAAGACGGAGGGTGTTCGAAAGATGTTCTTGTATTAAGGTCAGCCGATACAAATAAATATCTTCCAAAGTATATTTTCTATATGCTTCGTAGAGATGTATTCTTTGACTATGTAATGGAAGGTAAAAAGGGTATCAAGATGCCACGAGGTAATAAGGAAGATATTTTGAAATATAGAATTCCGATACCGTCGTCTATTGATGAACAAATGCGCATAGTGTCTCAGATTGAAGCATTAGAATCAGAGATTACAAAAGCTCGCAATTTGATAGAAAATACTGCGAGTGAGAAACAAACTATACTTGATAAATATTTATAAAGATGAATGATAATAAAAATGACAAAGATGTTCCTTTAGAGGATATGTACAAAAAAATGATGTGTACATTAACCCCTACAAATCCCGACTTTTCCAAATGGGAAAAAATTGGGGATGTATATAAGCAGTATTCTATTTACGATACATCTAAATATGAAACTATATTGTCCTCAAGTACCATAATTAATAAGTAAAGATTATATGCCAAGTTGGAGTGAAATAATAACAGATGTAAACTTGTATTCTAATGCAGGAACAGAATTAGATAAAAAACGTGAAATGTATTTGACTCAGATACATTCTATTACAGGACGAAATGTGATAGCATATTATTCTGGTTGGCTGAAAACGCCAGATGCTCCGCATGTGTCAATTGATGAGCAAGACAAAAATGCTTTTATGACAACAGTATATAAGTTGGATAAAGCAAAAGGACTTGATTTAATTCTTCATACACCAGGTGGGGATATTGCTGCGACAGAAAGCATTGTTACATATTTAAAAAGTCTTTTTAACGGAGATGTGAGAGCTTTTATTCCTCAAATTTCTATGTCGGCTGGGACTATGATTGCTATGTCTTGCAGAGAGATTATAATGGGGGAGCAATCTTCGTTAGGTCCAATAGACCCTCAAATGGGTGGAATAGCGTGTCAAGCTGTTATAGATGAGTTTAAACGAGCTGTTAGTGAAGTTTCTGCTAATCAAGCTTCGTTAGGATTATGGCAAACTATTATTTCCAAATATCATCCTACATTTTTAACAGCGTGTGAAAATGCAGTTGCATGGTCTGCTCAATTGGCAGAGCAATGGCTGAAAGAAGTTAATCCCCAGATAGATTTTGATAAAATCAAAAATGTATTTTTGAATCATAACAAGAGCTATTCACACAGCAGACATTTATCTAAACAAGATTGTAAAAATGCAGGGTTGAATATTGTAGACTTAGAAACAAACCCTGATTTACAGGATGCAATTCTTAGTTTGCACCATTGCTATATGATTCTATTTGATAAATTTCTTATTTCGAAGGTGGTCGAAAATAATATAGGTGGCAGATATATGCAGAATTATAATGCAAAATAGCAGTAAGAAAGAGTTGAAGAATATCCCAGTTATTTTTATCATAGCTGGGATATTTTCCGAAATAAATCGGGCATAAACATAGATAATTTACAAAAATAATGTATTTTTGCATTCAAGTGAGTTATTTGACAGCATAGCACCGCAAATCGCTGAAATTCGCACGGCTGCTAACTCGTTACCACTACTTCTCAAATAATTCGCTAAAGGTTTATTCCTCAATCGATTAAGTCAAACCGATGAAAATCTAAAATAAAATTACATATAAAAGACACAATACTTATGACAACGTTATTTATAATATTCTCTATCGTTTTAGTCTGTATCATTATATCTGTCATATATTTCATTTGGCTTATAATGAAAAGTTCATCAGCTACATGGATAAAAATAACAACTTTTTTTATTGGAATAATAATAATCCTCTCTATTATCGGTATGCTGATGCGATTTTTAATGATTATTATTTTTCAAAATTCTATTGAACAGGATGATACAAAAGCTATAGATATGGACTCTCCTATCTTTGAAGAAGAATTGATACCTATAACTGAAGAAGATATGAAATCAATACCTGAAGATACAATCAAATTTCGTTAATAAGTAAATATGAAAAAAGCCCCCCTTTTAAAGGGCTATCCATATTTCGTTTGGTTAGAGCTATAGGAACTTTACATCCACAATCGCAAATCTATAAAATACTATCAGAAAAACAAAAGAAAACCTTTCCAAAGAAAAAAAGATTCCATATCCACAAAATGAGGCTGTCGGTTCGCAGCCTCATTTCAGAAAAGAAAAGAGGAGTTCCGGCCTCTTATACCTTCTCCTGTTTTCCCGCCTCTCTCTTTTTCTCCATATCCTTTTCAACCAGGGATGTGATTACCCTAGATGGGGAGGAATTATGGATGTACATGAACAGTCCCGGATTTTCTTTCAGGGCGACAATCACTGCCTTCTCGCAAGGTTCCTCTATATATCTGACCGTTTCACAATCTTGTGACACCGCACTTATCTGTAGTTTTTCAGATGGTCTGGATATATACATGATATTGTCCGCACATGCGCTGACCGCCGCATACCTGACCTTTTCCGTCGGGGATCCGATATAAATGAAAAGCTCCGGATCGGCCGTGACAGCCCTTATCTGAACCTTTTCGGTGGGATGTTCTATGAATATGATGGAGCCGCAGTCACTCTCCACAGCCTGCATCTGGAGGTTTCCGGACGGGTTATCCATATAGATGATCTGTCCACAGTCACTCTTCAGCACCTCGGACTTTACCTTTTCCGTCGGTTTGTTGATATACAGGAACACTCCTGTATCCTTCCTGACCGCTTCCAGCTGTACCTTTTCAGACGGCGCGCCGATGAATTGTATCATCTCCGGATTCTGTCTGACAACATACAGTTGGGCTGCCTCGGACGGGTGTTCCATGCCCATTATCTCCATCGGATCTTTCCTCACCCTCCGCAAATCTGCTCCGGACAGATTGTCAATCAATCTTTTCAATATATTTTTTCTCATCTTTATACTTCTCTTTTCTTCAGTCTTTGATCATATTTCCTGAGCGGCAGCCGAATGAACCTGTTTGGCGATCTGGAAAGCCTTCAGGCCGTAGCCCGCCGGTCCCTTGACAATAGCGAACACCGAGTTTCCCGATGCTCCGGGCAAAGCGGTCTTGTTACCTTTCAACATCTCGCTCATGGCCTTTCCGGATACCCTGTCTATGTCAACCCCGTGGGCCCTCATGTCTTTCAGGATATCCGTCGCGTCAAAACTCTCCCCGTTGGTACGGAGCACCGCACTTCCGTTCCTTATGGTCAGTTCACGGCGGCCGCCCTTGAACCTCATTTCTCCGGAGGATGGTTGCGCTTCCGTTGCCTCCGTTTTCTCCACGACAACAGTCTTTTCCGGAACGGCGGAAGTTTCCAGGACCGCCTCTTTCCTGAACGTGCCGACTGCCGCGGAAATTTTTCTTGTACGGTAGGCTTCCGCCTTTTCCGTCGCTTCGTATCTGGCGTCGTAGGTGTCCATATGCCCGGCATCCCGCATAAGCTCTCCATATCTCTCCTCTATTTCCCCGAGCCTGGTAAAAAGATTCTTTACCGCTTCTGAAATGTCCTCCTTGAAATGGATGCCTGCGGTCCCTCCGGGCATGACGGAACCGAGGCATGACAGGCATGCCTGCCGGGACGGGTTCTTTATCCTCAGGATGTTTGCCGGACTGTCATGCACCGCCATCAGCTGGACTTTCTCCGTGGGATTCTTGATATGGCCTATCAGGGAGGAATTTCTGCCAACGGCCAGCATCTGTGCCTTTTCCGTGGGGGTTCTCACGAGTCTTATCAGGGAGGCGTCCCCGTTAAGGACGGACAGCTGTACTTTTTCCGCCGGTTCGCTGATAAACCTTATCAGTTCCGGATCCTGTCCGACCGCATACAACTGGGCCTTCCAGTCGGGTACGCTTATCTCCCGGATGAGATGCGGGTCCTTCCTGACCACGGAGAGCTGCGTGTTTGCGGAAGGGCTGCCGATGGCGGTGATCAGTCCGGAATCCGCCATCACAGCCAGCAGCTGCGCCCTCTCGCATGGATTTTCCAGAAGGGTGATCATTTCCGGATTCCGTCTGACGACCAGCAGCTGCATCTTTTCCGTGGGTTCATGGATATAGCGTATCATTTCCGGATTTTCGGCTATGGCGGCCAGACAGACCTTTTCTGTCGGCTCACGGAGCTGGAGCAGACAGTCCGCCTTTTGTCTGACAGCGGCCAGCTGTACCTCTTCCGTAGGATTGTCCAGAACCGAAACCAGATCCGGATTCTGCCGGACGGCGGCCAGCTGCATCTTCTCTGACGGATTCTCGACCGCGGTGATCAATTGCGGGTTTTTTCCCAGTTCTCTGAGCTGGGCACGTCTTATAAAAAAATCTGTTATTCTCATATATGTATGCCCGTCATGCCGGTGGCTCAGCGTTTGGTTATCATAATTCTCTTTGAACTGATGAGGAAATTTTTCCGCTGATGTCCGCTATGCGCACACCGTAGCCGGAGGGCTGTTTCCGGATAGAGAACAGCATTTTCTGTTTTGCAGGGTTCAGGACGGTTCCCCGGCCCCGTAACATGCTTTCCCATTGGCTGCCGGATATGTTCCTGACATCTATTCCGGCTTTTTCCAGCCCCTTCAATATGCCGGTGGCGTCATATTGGTTCCCGTTGGTACGTATGACCGCGCCTTCGGATGTGATCTCTATCTCACGACGGCCGCCCTTGAAAAGAAGAGGGGGCGTCATGCTCTTGTCCGGCGCGGCTGCTTTCTCATAATGGTTGATTGCGACCTTGCTGCCTGCCTTGATTATACTACGGAGATGCGTATCCAGATCGACGTGACGGAACGAGGCTGTCATGACCGGCGTGCCGTCTTTTTCCGACACCGCTTTCCTTGCGCATACGCCAAGTACCTCATGGAGTCTTTCCGCATCCTGATTATATGCCTTGTATTCATCCCCCACACGGATGAGGGCCATTGCATCCGGATATTGTTCTTTCGAGCGGTCATACATATCGAGAATGCCGGAAGAGACCGTTTCATTGTTTCTTTCTTCTTTTATGGGAAGTGGGGATATGTCTTCTTCCCTGGCGGATGTATCTGCCAGGGTGTGCTGTTTTTCCACACTTTCCTCTATCATGGCGGATGCCTTGCCGGCCTCCCGTAACACACTCATGACATAGCCGGGGTCCTCCTTCAAATTTGACAGCCAGCTTTTCAGATACTGTGCGTTCTCCTTTCTCGGAGTTACGGCTATTCCCAGATCCCTGCCTGTGACGGCAGCAGTGAATTCGGCGATGATTTCCTCCCGGGCATATCCGCACGTTCCGAACGGGTGATGCAGGCCGCGGTCCAGTCGTGAGGAATGCCCGGTGGAGTGGGCCATTTCGTGAAGGGCGGTCATCTGGAATGATTCCATGTCCTTGAATTGTCCCGGAGCCGGAAGAACGATCCTGTCTTTGGACGGGCTGTAATATGCCCTGTCCTGCACCTTCAGTTCTATGGGACAGAGCCATTTCTGTTCCTTTATCATTTTATCCAGCCAGGGGTTCCCGTTTCCTTTTACGTTGTCCGCTACGGCAGGACCGGAGAATCTGCCCCTCATGCCCTCATACCGCTCCGGATATTTTTCCTTGAAATCCGTCTGGTCTATGTTGAATACATAGAAATGTTTCATGAAGGGAGTCACCTTATATTCCTGCTTCTGAAGTTCCGGGAGGCTTTTGTAATCATCGAAGCTGATTTTTTCCCCCGTCGTCTTATGCTTCACGGTGATATCGTAAAAAGTCACGGGAAGGGCGTGCGATCCTTTTATGACCATCAGGTTCTCATCCTTCAGCTGACGGAAGGTCATGAATACCGGGAGGGTGTATCCCATCCTGTCCATCTCCATGTAGAGCATAAGACGGTTCATGCTGTTGTACGGACGCCCTGATATGTTCTGTGGCAGGCCGGTACGAGGAGTGAACCAGGGCTTCTGCCATTCACCGGCGGACATCTGCCTGATCTTGTCAATCATCAGTTCCGCATATCTTTCCAGTACCTTCCCGTTCATGGCAGCAGTTCCTGATAAAGCCTTTCCTCGTATTCCTTCAAAAAACGCACCGCATCCGCTGCTGTGGGACAGGTGATGCCATTGCTCCGGGCATAGTCCGAAAACGGTTCCTTCAATTCCGGGTTGAGCATGACATAACCAAGCATGTCCAATTCCCCGTTTTCCACCTTGTGTATCAATTCCATTTCTTCCATTGTGTATTTTTTATGGTTAATGGGACAAATGTAAGGGCGGACCGGCACAACCTTTTTGTGCTGTATCCATATTTCTACAAAAAAAAAGAGATCTTCCCTTTTCTTTCTTTGGCAGTTTAATGTATTATTCGTATATTTGCAGTGCGAAGTTACGAAAAGAGTGTAATTTATTGGAAATGAGCGTAGGTTAATTGCTCTTG
>ERZ857840.4588-NODE-4588-length-10443-cov-8.477281_pt1 | contig 10443 bp, 10 predicted proteins | sample MGYA00519760_ERZ857840 | MGnify/ENA primary metagenome ERZ857840 (study PRJEB31778, sample SAMEA3449371) | human gut metagenome | biome: human gut; feature: human-associated habitat; material: faeces | place: United Kingdom | collected 2010/2012 ... | reverse complement strand
CCAGAATGGAATAGTTGCTGAACTCCTGCCCCTTCTTGGGCTTCTCGATCATATCATCAACAAAGAAGTAGTTGTCGTGGATAGGAGTGGTCTTTAAGCTGCAGTAGCGGCTCACATCCTCCCAAGGCACGGCGGATACACCGGCGACCGGACGGCCGAACTCCTCGTAGGCGCGGATCAGCTGCGCGCAGACCGGATCCTCTCCCCAGATCACGTCGTCGCCGTAGATGACCACAAAGGGATCATCGCCGGTAAAGGCCTTGGCGGTGTTGACTGCATGGCCCAGACCCAGCGTCTCCTTCTGGCGCACGAACAGGATATTGGCCAGATTGGCAATGCCCAAGCACTCTTCCAGCATCTTTTCCTTGCCGGGCTTTGCCAGCTTTTCTTCCAGCTCGGGGCTGCGGTCAAAGTGATCCTCGATAATGCTCTGGTTGCGGCCCAGAATGATCAAAATATCGGTAATGCCGGAGCGAACGGCCTCTTCCACCAAATACTGGATGGCGGGCTTGTCTACGAGGGGCAGCATACCCTTGGGCATTGCCTTGGTAGCGGGCAGTACGCGGGTGCCAAGACCCGCAGCCGGAATAACGGCTTTGGTGACTTTTTTCATAATGATTCTCCCATGTTCTCATTTTATGCACGGTGAACCGCGCTTTTCAGCAGGATCCCCATCCTGCATGAACCGTTATCAGATAAAGGTGCCTACCAGTGCGTTCAGGTCCGGCCCCAGCAGCATGGAGCAAAGGCTGCCTACGATCATCAGCAGGATAAATGCACCGATGCAGGCCGCAATGCTGACGCCGCCCTGTGCGTTCAGCACGGCGCGGCGCTGCTCCGGGTCCGGGAACTCGGCACGGATGCGGCGGATGCGTGCAGCTGCGCTGCGGCGGTAAAGCCACTTGCCATATAGTCCCCGTACCAGCATCAGTGCAAAGCTGAGAAGGGACATGATGCGGCTCAGCACCACCAGTGCGGAAGCACTGATCCCGGCGGTCAGGGGGCTGCCGGTGGTCTGCATCATACTGATTAGAGTAGGGACGAACAGCAGCAGCTCTGCGGCCAGAAAGCCGAAGGCCGGTTTCCACGCCTTACGGTAGAAAAAGTAGAAGGGGCCGAACAGCAGCGCCGAAAAGCTCATAGAGATCTTGGAGTGGCGCAGCTGCATCTGGCTGTAATCGTTCAGGTAGACCGGCGCGGCTGTGCCGATAAAATCCACCCAGTCCTGATAGGGTACGCCGTCGATCAGTTCATCCTTGCCAAAAGCGGCGCGCACGTTGCGGTGCACCGGGTCAACGACCTTTTCCGTAAAGTTCCGGTACATTTCGTCCCGGTACATCCCGCTGTAATCAAAATCCCGGTTCTGCTCGGCGCTGGCGGCAGCACGGTCGTTGGGCTGTTCTGCACTCTCCGGGGGCAGGGCAGCGCCGCAGCAGCGGCAGACGCTTTCGCTGCGCAGGGTGCGCTCCCCACAGGCGGGGCAGGTGCGCAGCTGTGCATCCTGATAAGGAAACTTCCACTCATAGCCTGCGCCATGGGCAGGGGCGTGGACGCAAAGACCCATCTTCTCATAACAGGTGCGGTGGTAGGGTGCTCCGCAGTCCGGGCAGACCACGATGTCGTCCTGAAGGGTCAGCGGCTTGCCGCAGCCCTCACAGGGACAGCCATAATATTTCGGCATGATATCCTCCTGTGAAATCGATCATACTGGTATTATACTCCCCCGGGAATGAAAAGAAAAGGTGAAAATCTTCAAAATTCCGGCAAGATAGTATTTTTCCTCTTTACTTTATCACAGATTCTCGGTATACTAATGAAGTATCTGTGTATAAACTGTGTCTTTTGGCAGGGCAGAAAATACGCGCTGTGCGTGCGTTTTGCGCCCTGCCGGGGACGTTATCTGTTATGATGGAAACCCTTGAACGAGAGGAACGTAGAGAATGATCACGATTGATGAACTGAAAGTGCAGCTGGCCGAGCACGCCAAGGCCGTTAAGGACCTGGAAGAAGCACTGGCCATTGAAGCAAGCCGCAAGCGCGTGCAGGAGCTGGAGCACACCATGTCCCGCCCCGGCTTTTACGATGATACAGAGCTGAGCAAGAAGGTCTTTGACGAAGTCGGCGACCTGAAGGGCAAGCTGAACCGCTTTGAAAAGCTGCAGGGCCTGTACGATGACGCCGAGACCATGCTGGAAATGCTGGACGAGGAGTACGACCCCGCCATGATCCCCGAGGCCGAAGAAGCCGTGAACACCGTGGGCAAGGCTGTGGAGGAACTGCAGCTGATGACCATGCTGAACGGCGAGTACGACCACAGCAACGCCATCCTTACCTTCCACGCAGGCACCGGCGGCACCGAGGCTCAGGACTGGGCCGAGATGCTGTATCGTATGTATAATAAGTGGGCACAGGCACACGGCATGACCGTGGAGGTGCTGGATTATCAGGACGGCGATGAAGCCGGTCTGAAGAGCGCTTCCATGATGGTCAAGGGTGCCAACGCCTATGGCCTGCTCAAGAGCGAGAACGGCGTGCACCGTCTGGTGCGTGTCTCTCCCTTTGACGCCAACGCCCGCCGCCAGACCAGCTTTGCTTCTCTGGAAGTCATGCCGGAACTGGACAACACCATTCAGGTGGACATCCGCCCCGAGGATATCGAGATGCAGGTGTACCGCTCCTCCGGTGCCGGCGGTCAGCACATCAATAAGACCTCTTCCGCTGTCCGTCTGATCCACAAGCCCACCGGCGTCGTGGTCAGCTGCCAGACCCAGCGCAGCCAGTTCCAGAACCGTGACTACGCCATGGAAATGCTGAAGGCCAAGCTCTACCAGATCGCCAAACAGCAGCACATGGATAAGATCGACGACATCAAGGGCGTGCAGAACGAGATCGCATGGGGTCACCAGATCCGCAGCTATGTGTTCATGCCCTACACCATGGTCAAGGATCACCGCACCAACTACGAGACCGGCAACGTGGATGCCGTGATGGATGGCGATATCGATGAGTTCATCTTTGCCTACCTCAAGGCCGCCAGCCGCGGCGAGCTGCAGGACGCATAAGCGCCTGTCTCTGTAAAAATCATAACCGCACCTGTGTCCATTTTTGGATGCGGGTGCGGTTTTTTCGTCCTTTTCGGCGCATAATAGATCTGAAAAATGCGCAGGGAGGCCGTAAAATGTCTAAGCACAGCATCGTCCGGTGGGGGAAGATCATGGGTGCCTATCTGCTGGTGGCCGCCGTGGCGGCGCTGGGCTGGCTGTGGTGCGCCCTGCCGGAGCAGGTCTATCTGGAGCCGGAGCAGCCCCTTGCGCTGCCCCGCTTTGGCTGGGTGGAACCGCTGCGCGGACACGGCAGCCGCAACGTGGCCAGCACCCGGGCAGCGGGCAGCTATCAGACCACGCTGGCGCTGGGCGGCTGGCTGCCGGTCAAGACCATCCGCGCCACCGTGATGCAGCGCCCCACGGTCACGGTATGCGGTACGCCCTTTGGGGTGAAAATGTTTTCCGAGGGAGCGCTTGTTGTGGGTTTTTCCGAGGTGCACACCGCCGCCGGTACAATAAACCCCGCAAAGCAGGCAGGGCTGCGGCTGGGTGACCGGGTCATCCGTATGGGGAACACCGTTACCGAGACCAACGAGCAGGTCCATGCCGCGCTGGAAGCCGCCGCCGGTGCGGCGGTGGAGGTGGTCTACGTCCGCAAAGGAGAGCAGCGGCAGACCACTCTTTTGCCGGTGTGGGATACCCAGAACGCCCAGTGGCGGGCAGGAATGTGGGTGCGGGACTCTTCCGCCGGGGTGGGTACTCTGACCTTTGTGGACGCACAAGCCGGGGTGTTTGCCGGGCTGGGGCACCCTATCAGCGACAGTGACACCGGCGAGCGGGTTGCCCTGCGCAGTGGCGAGATCGTGGCCTGCCAGATCGTGGGCTGCACCGGCGGCACCGCCGGAAGCCCCGGGGAGCTGAAGGGCAAATTTATCAGCGACCATGCCCTTGGCAGGATCTGCATCAACGGCGAAAACGGCGTCTACGGAACGGTAAGCACTGCGATTGCGGGGCAGCAGACGGAAATCGCCTTTGCGCAGGAGGTGCTGCCCGGTGCGGCAGAGATCCTGACCACTACCAGCGGCGAAACGCCCCGCAGCTACCGTGTCTATATAGAAAAGGTGAACGACGCCGACCCGCACCGCAACATGGTGCTGCGCGTCACCGACCCGGCACTGCTGGCGCAGACCGGCGGCATCGTGCAGGGGATGAGCGGCAGCCCCATCCTGCAAAACGGACGGCTGGTGGGTGCAGTGACCCATGTGCTGGTCAACGACCCGACACGAGGCTACGGTATTTTTGCACAAACCATGCTGGAACAGGCACATTCCGTGCCCGGAACGGACGCAGCAGCATAAAAAAGTATGACATTCGAGCGGAATTTCCACAATTTCCCAAAATAAACCGTTGAACTATCTGGAAAATTATGGTAAAATCCATGGTGTTAAGGGAACTGCACACATTGGAGGAAACAACCATGGATAAAGTGAGATTCTTGATGTCGGATACTGGTGCTCAGATCACAGAAGCCTGTCGTGAGGCGCTGGAGCAAAAGGGCGTGGAAGTGACCGTTGTGGAAAAGGATGGAAATAAAGTTTTGCAAAAGATGCTGGCCGTTCGCCCGCAGGTAGTGCTGCTGGATGCCTTTATGCCCGGGCTGGATGCGCTGGCGGTCAAGCAGCGCTACAACGCCGCAGGGGAGCGCCACACCTCGTTTTTTGTTACCGGCGCGTTCCAGAGCGAGGAAATGGTACAGGAGCTGCTGGACGAGGGCTTTGCCTACTATTTCGTCAAGCCCTTTGATGAAAGCGTGCTCGCAGCCCGGGTGCTCAAGGCGGCAAGTGGACAGGAAAAACACCTGCTTCATACCAGCGTGGACAGTGACGAACTGACCGTCACCGAAATACTGCACCAAATTGGCGTACCTGCGCATATCAAGGGCTACCAGTTCCTGCGGGATGCCATCCTGCTCACCATGAACGAGCCGGAGTATATCAACGCTGTGACAAAACGCCTGTACCCGGAAATCGCCAAGAAAAACGGTACTACCGCCAGCCGGGTGGAGCGGGCCATCCGCCATGCCATCGAGGTGGCATGGGATAGGGGAGATGTGGATACCCTCAACAGCTACTTTGGCTATACCATCCATAACCTGCGCGGTAAACCCACCAACAGCGAGTTCATCGCGATGATCGCCGATAAGATGCGGCTGGATAAGCGGCAGAGAGTGGGGTAACATCTGCAAATTGAAAATACGGCTGATTTGAGCGCTGCTTTTGAAAAGCGTGATAAAAACTAAATTAACAGAAGAGCCGCAGTCGGGGATTTTCTTCCCAACTGCGGCTCTCTTTTTGGAATGTGTCTATCAATCATCCTTGATTTCAAGGTTTTCCAGCCCAAACTCAACGCACAACTGAATCAGTTCGTTGCGGCTGTGCCCGGTTTGCGTGGTGATTGCATCCAAACGCTTGATGGTATCTTCTGACAGGCGCACGGAAACAACGGCAGTTTTACCCAATGCAGCCCGGCGGGGACGAATTATAAGCTTTTTGTTCAAGTTGTTATCCATAGCGCACCTCTTTTTATTACAAGTGTAGCCAAAAGACGGCTGATTTTGTAGCCTACAATTATAATAATTGAACTATAAGTGTATACATTTGTAGTATTTGGATGTATAATTGACAAAAGGAGGGCAGACAAAACCGAACAAACGTCATTTATCAGTTAGGAGGAAAATCGGAATGAGGCGTAAAATAGCCGGGACAGTTGGCTCAGTGCTGCTTTGTGCTTTGTTGTTTGCTGGATGTGGTGGCGGTACAGCAAGTCAACAACAGGAAGGTGAAACAAGCATGGCTGGTTCCGTGTCAGAATCACAAGTAGATATAGATGTTTCATCATCCAAAGTTGAGTTTGATGATGAACAAGTGCAGGAACTAAGAACACAGGCTGAAGAACTTTTTGAAGAGTCTGAATATCGAAAGTCGGCCGATACTGCTAAAAAAGCCTATGATTTGTCGCAAAACGAAGAAGACTATAACTCGTTGATAAAGAAAATAATAGAGATGTTGGCGAAAAATTGTGGGTTTGATAATCCACAGGCACTCCGTACAACGAATATATATGGGGATATGGAGTGGTATTTGTCATGTGATGGAATAAGTGGAACGCCGCTTGAGAAATTGACGGAAGAGAAAATCGTGGAAAAGTTCAAAGAGTTCAGACAGAATTATCACGATACATTAAATCTTTATGGAAGCTTGAGCTTCAGCTTTGGGAATACTACGATAGGAGATTTTTATTGCGATGGTATATGGTATGATGTTCATATTGATGATGCGTTTGGTGAGAAAGACTATGTGACTGTATATACAGATGATGAACAACATCAAAAAATCACTGAGACTGTCGAAAACTATGAAGCTAGAAAAAATATGCCGAGGACGCCTTCTGGATGGACTACGGGAGGCCCCGGTGTTAGTCAATCAACAGGCAGTTCGTCCAATAATTCCAGCAGCGCATCTCAGGAACATAGAAATGCACTTTCAAGGGCAGAACGTTATTACCATGATATGGATTTGTCCAAATCGCAGGTTCGCAAGCAGCTTGAATATGAAGGCTATGAAAAAGACGCGATAGACTACGCTATGAAGAATCTAACCTAAGAGCAATCTAAGTACAAGACCGCAGACGGAACAAAAGCTGTTTGCGGTCTTTTCTCTTTGCATTTTCCTTCCCATCTGGTACAATGGTGCAGAAGGGAAGTGACAAAATGTCGGAAGTGGATGTGATCCGTGCGCAGCTGTTTGCGCTGCAAGATAAGGAATATCAGGTCTTTTACAGCCGCCTGATGCCCACCCTGCCACCGGAAACGGTGATCGGGGTGCGGGTGCCGCTGCTGCGTAAGCTGGCAAAACAGCTGGCGGATACCCCGGAAGCGGAGGCATTTCTGCAAGAACTACCGCATTTTTATTATGAAGAAAACGCCCTCCACGCCTTTCTGCTGGAGCCTGTCCGGGATTACGGCATAGCGCTGGCGGCAACTGAGCGCTTTTTGCCCTATGTGGATAACTGGGCAGTCTGCGATAGCTTCAGCCCTAAGGTGTTTGCGCAGCATAAGCCGGAGTTGCTGCCTGCTATCCGGCGCTGGCTGAGCTCTGACCAAGTGTATACCGTGCGCTACGGGATCGGGATGCTGATGCGGTATTATCTGGACGATGCCTTCCGGCCGGAATATCTGGCTTGGGCGGCGGCGGTGCACAGCGAGGAATACTATGTCAATATGATGCGGGCGTGGTATTTTGCCACTGCACTGGCGAAGCAGCCCGCAGCGGCACTGCCGTGGCTGACCGATAAGCGGCTGGACGTGTGGACGCACAACAAGACCATTCAGAAAGCGGTGGAAAGCTACCGCATCTCCCCGGAACAAAAACAGGCTTTGCGGGCGCTGCGCATTCGTTCACAAAAGCTTTGCGAAGAACGGCGCGTTTGACTGTTTACTTTATGGGAGTTTTATTGTAAAATATAGTATAGCAAAACTGCCGGGGCTATCCGGCGAAAGATAAAACAGGTGGTGTTTGGATTATGGCATTGAAATATAAGCGTATCCTTCTGAAGATCAGCGGCGAGGCGCTGGGCGGCGAAAAGGGCATGGGCTTTGATGAGCCCACCATGGACGCCATTTGCGGCGGCGTGAAGAAAGCCCACGAGCTGGGCGTGCAGATCGGCATCGTGGTAGGCGGCGGCAACTTCTGGCGCGGCCGCTCCAGCGGTAAAATGGAGCGCACCTTGGCCGATAAGATCGGTATGCTGGCTACGGTGATGAACGCACTGGCTGTCTCCGATAAGCTGGAGCAGCTGGGTGTGCCCACCGAGGTGTTCACCTCGATCACCATGCCGCAGGTGGCACCTGCCTTTACCCGCAAGGATGCCTTGCGCGCTATGGACGAGGGCAAGATCGCTGTGTTCGGCGGCGGCACCGGCAATCCCTTCTTCTCTACCGATACGGCTACCGCCCTGCGCGCCGTGGAGGTGAGCGCCGATGTGATGTTCAAGGCGACTATGGTGGACGGCGTTTACGATAAGGACCCCCACAAGTACCCGGATGCCAAAAAGTACGATACCCTTACCTTTACCAAGGTGCTGGAGGATCAGCTGGCCGTTATGGACGGTACCGCAGCTACCCTGTGCCGCGACAACAAGCTGCCCATTCTGGTGTTTGATCTGGCCGACCCGGACAACATTGCACGGGCTGTGCAGGGCGAGAACGTGGGCACGCTGGTCTACGAGGGCTGAGCATAGCACCCCGGTGCAACTGCATACGATTGGATAGAGCAGCAGCGGCGCAGTGCGCTGCCTGCATGGATCAATAGAATAAAAGAAACAGGAGAACAACGACAATGAGCAGCAACACCAAGGTTTTCGAAGATAAGATGAAGAGCTCTGTGGAGCACCTGAGCCGCGAGCTGGCCGCTGTGCGCGCAGGCCGTGCAAACCCCGCCGTGCTGGATAAGGTGGTCGTGGATTACTACGGTGCTCCCACCCCCATCCAGCAGTTGGCCGCTGTGGCCGTCTCTGAGGCGCGCACCCTCACCATCACCCCTTGGGACCGCACTCTGCTGCGTCCCATCAGCAAGGCAATCATGGCCAGCGATGTGGGCATTACCCCCATTGACGACGGCGTTACCATCCGCCTGAACTTCCCCGCACCCAACGAGGAGCGCCGCAAGCAGCTGGCCAAGGAAGTCTCCAAGCTGGGCGAGGACGCCAAGGTTGCCGTGCGTAACGTGCGCCGCGACGCTATGGATAAGGCTAAGGCCATGAAGAAGGCCGGCGAGCTGACCGAGGACACCCAGAAGACCATGGAAGAGGATGTCCAGAAGCTGACCGATAAGTATATCAAGAACATTGATGCTGCCGTGGAAGAAAAGCAGAAGGAGATCATGGCCGTCTGATCCGCAGCACACAATAACAACTGGGAGGTGCCGTGCGCTGGTGAAAGGTGCGCGGCACTTTTTGCAGGGCAGCCCTGCTGCCGGGAGGTATAAATGGCACACCCCAAAGAATTTGCCGAGGGGCTTTCCATCGGCATCATCATGGACGGCAATGGCCGCTGGGCGAAAAACCGCGGTCTGCCCCGCACCGCAGGACATAAGAAGGGTGCGGCGGTGTTCAAGGATATTGCCAACTATTGCGATGAACTTGGCGTAGCATCGGTGTATTTCTACGCGTTCTCCACCGAGAACTGGAAGCGCCCGCTGGAAGAGGTCTCCGCCATTATGAAGCTGTTCGGCGAGTATCTGCTCAAGGGCTTCAACTATAAGGACCGCAACATCCGCATCAAGTTCCTGGGCGACCGGGCCGCGCTGGATGCAAAGCTCCAGAAGCTGATGAACGAGCTGGAGGAGGACTCTGCCGCCAAGACCGGCATGACCCTGAACATTGCCGTGAACTACGGCGGCCGCCCCGAGATCGTGCGGGCCGCCCGGCAGCTGGCCCAGCAGGTGGCAGAGGGCACCCTCAAGCCCGAGGACATCACCGAAGAGATGATGAGCGACCACATGTATACCGCCGGCCAGAAGGACCCGGATTTCATCCTGCGTCCCTCGGGAGAGAAGCGCCTTTCCAACTTCATGCTCTGGCAGGCCGCTTACGCCGAACTGGTAGAGATGGATGTGCTCTGGCCTGATTTCACCCGTGATGACCTGGATGCCGCCATCACGGAGTTCAACAAGCGCTCCCGCCGGTTTGGCGGCATCTGACCCTTGCAATTCCCAAAAGGAGAAATTTGAATGAAAACTCGTATCATAACCGCAATTGTGGGCATCCTCGTCCTGATCGGGGTGCTGTTCACCTTTGACACGCTGGTGTTCAATTTTGTCATTGCCGCCATTACCCTGATCGCCATCCACGAGGTCTTCAAGGCCCTGGGCTTTGGCAGAAAGGAATGGCCCATGTACGCCGTGTTCGTGCCCTACACCCTGCTGATCATGCTGTCCAGCTATCAGGTGTGGCGGCGGCTGGTCATGCCGGCCTCCTTTTTGATGGTGCTGTTCTTCGGTATCTATCTGGTGGTGCGCAACGCACAGGTGGATTTTGCAAAAGCCAGCGGTCTGGTGATGTTTTCCGGCATCGTGATCTTCTGCTTCTACTCCTTTATCCGTTTGAAGGAGCTGCTGCCGGTGGAGACCTACGGCTATGACGCGATGTTCTTTATTCTGCTCATTCTCTGCTTTGCCTGGGGCGGCGATACCTGCGCCTACTTTGCAGGCAGAGCCTTTGGCAAGCACAAACTCTGCCCCGTGGTCAGCCCCAAAAAGACCGTGGAGGGAGCCATTGGCGGCGTGCTGGGCACCATGGTGTTCGGCGTGATCGCCACTGTCATCTACTCCATTGCGGCCAA
>ERZ857840.4579-NODE-4579-length-10467-cov-5.483481_pt1 | contig 10467 bp, 8 predicted proteins | sample MGYA00519760_ERZ857840 | MGnify/ENA primary metagenome ERZ857840 (study PRJEB31778, sample SAMEA3449371) | human gut metagenome | biome: human gut; feature: human-associated habitat; material: faeces | place: United Kingdom | collected 2010/2012 ... | reverse complement strand
GGAGAACCTGGGTCTGGACGCGCTTACCCGCGCCATCGCCGCCCTCTTCCCCACCGACGCCCCCGCCGATGGCGCGCTGCTGACCAATGCCCGTCAGGCGGACGCCGTGTCCCGTGCCCTCAGCGCCGTCACCGACGCCCACGACGCCCTGCAAAACGGCATGACCCCCGACGCGGTGCTGACGGACTGTGAGGCGGCGCTGGAGGCGCTGGGCGAGCTGAACGGCAAACACATCCGGGACGATCTGGTGGACACCATTTTCTCCCGCTTCTGCGTGGGCAAATAATTCTTCTATCTAATATCTTATATTATTTACATTTTCCCCATTCCGTGATATGATAGCCCATATCGCACTTAAGGAGGCTTTACCCCATGCGTGATTACATTATCATGACCGACAGCTGCTGCGACCTGACCGACCACATGGCCAAGGAGCTGGAGCTGACCGTGGTGCCCCTGACCGTCCACATCGATGGGCACGATTACCCCAACCTGCTGGACGGCAGCGCCATCAGCTTCGAGGATTTCTACGGCAAGATCCGCGGCGGCGTGCTGGCCACCACCTCCGCCGCCAACGTAGGCCAGTTTCAGGAGGCCATGCGCCCCATTCTGGCTGCCGGCAAGGACATCGTCAGCATCAACTTCTCCAGCGCCCTCTCCACCACCTACCAAAGTGCGTGCATCGCCGCCCAGGACATGAAGGAGGAGTTCCCCGATGCCAACATCTATGTGGTGGACTCCCTCTCCGCCTCTCTGGGCCAGGGCCTGCTGCTCTATCTGACCGTCCAGAAGAAGCGCGAGGGCCTCTCCGCCCAGGAGCTGGTGCAGTGGGTGGAGGACAACAAGCTCCACATCGACCACTGGTTCACCGTGGACGACCTGAACTACCTGAAGATGGGCGGCCGTCTCAGCGCCGGCGCCGCGTTCTTCGGCTCCATGCTCTCCATCAAGCCCGTCATGCACACCTCCGACGAGGGCAAGCTGGTCCCCGTCAGCAAGGTCCGCGGCCGTAAGGCCAGCCTGAAGGCCCTCATCGACAAGATCGCCGAGCTGGGCATCGAGCCCAGTGAGCAGGTCATGTTCATCTGCCACGCCGACTGCGAGGTGGAGGCCCGCGCCGTGGCCGAGGAGATGAAGGCCCGCTACGGCGTCAAGGAGGTCTATATCAACTACATCGGGCCTGTGATCGGCAGCCACACGGGGCCGAATACCATGGGCATATTCTTCGTAGGAACCAAGAGATAACGGCGCGTCTTTTGCGCCCTGCCATCGTCAAACCTCCTCGACGTACACAAAGTACGCCGTCGTCGGTTTGCCATCGGCAGGACGCAAAATCCGACATCGATGGAGCGCCTCGTCTTGGCGCAAGATCCATTGCCGTCAGCGGTGTACGGTGCATTTCAACTTTGCGGGAGGTCATCCTATGGACTGGCTGGAACTCAAGATCGACACGAGCCACGCGGGCTTGGACGCGGTGACGGACATGCTGGAGCAGCAGGGGGTCACCGGCGTGATGATCGACGACGAGGCGGACTTTCAGAGCTTTCTGGAGAACAACCGCCAATACTGGGATTATGTGGATGACGACCTGCTGGCGCAGAAGAAGGGTGTCAGCCGCGTGACGTTCTATCTGGAACGGAACGAGGACGCCTACGGCACCGTGGCCGCCGTGCGTATGGCCATGTCGGCGCTGAAAAAGGACCACCCGGAGTACGCGCCCCTGCTGCTGACCATGGCCGACGTGGCCGACGAGGACTGGGAGAACAACTGGAAGCAGTTTTACAAGCCCATGGAGATCGGCAGCCGCCTGCTGGTGGTGCCGGAGTGGGAGGAGGCCGCCGACCCCACGCGGGTGAAGCTGGTGCTGAACCCCGGCCTGACCTTCGGCACCGGCAGCCACGCCACCACCCGCCTGTGCCTGCAGGCGCTGGACACCCACATCCACGGCGGCGAGCGTGTCCTGGACTTGGGCTGCGGCAGCGGCATCCTGTCCATCGCCGCCCTGCGCCTGGGCGCGGAGAGCGCCTTCGCCTGCGATATCGACGAGAAATGCGTGGATGTGGCCTATGAGAACGCCGCCCTGAACGGCATTGGAAAGGACCGCTACACCGTCCGCTGGGGCAATGTGCTCACCGACGCCGCCCTGCGGCAGGAGATGGGCGCCGGCTATGATATCGTGGTGGCCAACATCGTGGCGGATGTCATCATGGGCCTCAGCCCCCACGTCCGTCCCTTCCTGAAGCCCGGCGGCCTCTTCCTCTGCTCCGGTATCATCGACGACCGGGCGGCGGAGGTGCTGGAAAAGCTGAAGGCCGACGGCTGGGATGTGTTCGAGCAGCGCAGCAGTGAGGGCTGGTTCAGCTATCTCTGCAAGTAACGCTAAGAAAAAGACCGGCGCGGAACTGCCGTCTCGGCCATTACAGCACACCTGCCGCATCTCTGTGGGTAACGACAAAAAAAGACCGGCGCAAGCCGGCCTTTTTTGCGCTTCGTCCGTCCGCGCCGCCGGGAACGGGAGAATTCACGGAATGTACTTTTCTTTTTCCTGAAAAGTTGCTATACTGAAAGCGAAGGTAACATATAGCGAACGCGAATGTATACAGCAAAAGCAACGGAAAGTAAACGAAAGTAAAGGAGAAAACCGAAGCCATGATGAAGCGAATTCTGCGCCTGACGGCGTTTTTGCTGGGGTTGACGCTGCTGCTGTCCGCCTGCGGCAATACGGCGAATAAAGAGCTGGTGGACGCCTCCACCCAGACCGCCCCGCCCGTAGAAGGCGTCACCGCCCTGGCCCTGTGCGACGGCGATGTGACCCTCCGTTTTGAAAAGGACGAAACCGGCGCCTGGACCTGGTTTGACGACCCCGCCTTCCCCCTGGACCAGACGGCGCTGGAGGACCTGCTGGCCCTGCCCGCCGCCCTGGACAGCGGCGAAACGGTGGCCGATGTGCAGGAGCTGGCCGTCTATGGCCTGGAGACTCCCAAGAAGTACATCACCGTCACCTCCGACGGCGTGGACGTCGTCTATTATCTCGGCGACCAGGCCGCGGATGGCCGTTGGTACGTGCTCACCCCTGCCGGTACGGTGCGCTATACCTCTGACGAAAATAAGATGTTGCTCAGCCGCAGCATCTACGCCATGGCGGTCCTGCCCGTTCTGCCGGTCATCGAGCCGGACAGGCTGGTGAGCGTAAGTCTGCTGCGCGCCGACGGCACCGCCGCCGTCTCCTTCTACACCGCCGAGGACGGTACCCGCCGCAGCGCCAACCGGGACGTCACGGAAAAGACCGCCGCCCTGGCTGATGAGATCGCTGCCCTGACGCTCACCGCCTGCGTGGACTACGACCCGGCGGAGGGTGCGGCTGCCGTCTGCGGCCTGGACACGCCGGAGGTCACGCTGACGGTGAACTACCTGGCTGACAACAGCGCCGAGCGGACGCTGATCCTTGCCGTCGGCCTGTCCACCGGCGACGGCGGCCGCTATGTGGCCCTGGACGGTGACACCACCATCTATCGGATGGAGGGGTCGTCCCTGACCCAGATCCTGACCCTGTCCGAGACGGGGCTGTAAGCCATGAAAAGGGAGGCGCGGCTATGCGTATACTGATCGTGGAGGATGAAAAGCGCCTGGCGGGCACCCTGCAGGACCTGCTGCGCCGCCAGGGCTATACCGCCGACGTGTGTTATGACGGCATCTCCGGCCTGGACAACGCCCGCAGCGATATCTACGACCTGCTGGTGCTGGACGCCATGCTTCCCGGCATGGATGGCTTCGCCCTGCTGCGCCAGCTGCGCGGCGGCGGCAGCCGCCTGCCGGTGCTGATGCTCACCGCCCGCAGTGAGCTGAATGACCGCGTCCGCGGCCTGGACGCCGGTGCGGACTACTACCTGACCAAACCCTTCGAGCCGGAGGAGCTGCTTGCCTGTATCCGGTCCCTGCTGCGCCGTGGCGGTGAGGACGCCGCTGCCGACCCGGAGGTGACGGCCTTCGGCGACCTGACGCTGCACATGGGCACATTCCTGCTGGAATGCGGCCCGCGAAGCGTTCGCCTCAGCCGCCGGGAGTACGACCTGATGGAGCTGCTGATGCGGAACGGCAGTCAGATCGTCTCCAAGGAGCAGCTGATCCTGAAGGTCTGGGGCTACGACTCCGCCGCCGAGGACAACAACGTGGAGGTCTATATCTCCTTCCTTCGCCGCAAGCTCACCCATCTGCAATCCACTGTGAAGATCAAGACCCTCCGTATGGTGGGTTATTGTCTGGAGGTGGAGGCATGATCCGGCACCTTCGCTGGAAGGTGGTGGCCACCAATATGCTGCTGATCTCGCTGGTGCTGCTGGCGGTGTTCGCGGCGGTGTACTTCATCTCCCGGGGCAACTATCACAAGAATGTGCAGCAGCAGCTGTACCAGGCGCTGGAGCAGGGCGACTATGGCCGCAGCCAGCCCGGCATGGACAGCATCCCCTGCTTTGTGGCCGAGGTCTATGGCAGCGGCACCGTCCGCGTGGCCGGCAACAGCTACTATGACCTCAGCGACGAGACCCGCATGGCGGAGATCGTCACTGCCGCCCTGGCGGCGGACGAGGACGCCGGCACGTTGGACGAATTTCATCTGCGCTATCTGCGCCAGCGGGGCTACACCACTACTGCCATTGCGTTTACCGATACCTATCTGGAATACACCTCCCTGCACACACTGCTGAAGGCCTGCTCTCTGGTGGGCTGCGGCGCACTGGTGGTGCTGTTTCTGTGCAGCTACCTGCTCTCCGGTGTGGTTACCAAGCCTGTAGGTGCCGCCTGGGCCCAGCAGGAGCAGTTCCTCTCCGACGCCAGCCATGAGTTGAAGACCCCTCTGACGGTTATCCTTTCCTCCGCCGAGCTGCTGGAGCAGAGCGCTTCGCCGGAGCAGGCGGTCTACGTGGACAATATCCGGGCGGAGGGCCGCCGCATGAAGGCTCTGGTGGAGGATATGCTCACCCTCTTCCGCGCCCAGAAGAACGCCGGCAGCCCGCCGGACACCGTCACCGACCTGTCGGAGGCGGCGGTGACTGCCGCCCTGCGGTTTGAGCCGGTGGCCTTTGAGGCCGGCCATGTGCTGGATTACGATATTGCGACGTCTCTTCCTGTCCGGGGCGACGGCGCCAAGCTGGGCCAGGCCCTGGCGGTGCTGCTGGACAACGCCGTCAAATACGCCGCACCCGGTACGCCCATCCGCCTGACCGCCGTCCGGCAGGGCAGCCGCGCTGTGGTGTCCGTGACCGATCAGGGGCCGGATATCCCTTCGGACAAGCTCCCCCGCATTTTTGACCGCTTTTACCGCGCCGACGACGCCCGTACCGACGGCGACAGCTTCGGCCTGGGCCTGCCCATTGCCAAAGCCATCGTGGATGCCCACCGGGGCGTCCTCCGCTGTGACAGCAGCGGCGGCGTGACCACCTTTAGTATCTCCCTGCCCCTGACGGCAGGGAAGCAGGAGAGAGGCACAGACCATGTTTGATACCCTTATCCGGGGCGGCGCCGTTGTTGACGGCACGGGCCGCCCCGTATTTGCGGCCGATGTGGCCGTTTCCGGCGGCAGGATCGCCGCCATCGGCGATCTGTCCGCAGCGTCCGCCGCTCATGTAATCGACGCCGCCGGCAGGACCGTTACCCCCGGCTTTATTGACATCCATCGCCACGCCGACGCGGCGCTGTTCCGCCCGGGCTTCGGCGCGGCGGAGCTGTGTCAGGGCCTTACCACCATCGTCAACGGCAACTGCGGCCTCAGCGCCGCCCCCTTCGGCCCCGCCCATAGCGACGCCATCCGGGACTACCTGCGGCCCATTACAGGGGCCCTGCCGCCGGATCTGGTGACGGAAACCCTCTCCGGCTATTTCGCCTCTGTGCCGAATATCCCCGTCCATGTGGGTATGCTGGCCGGTGCCGGCGTCCTTCGGGCGGACGCGGCCGGCTACGAGCTGGAGCACCTGGAGGACCGCCACTACCGCGCCCTGCACCGCGCCCTGGAGCAGGCTCTGGCCGACGGCGCGCTGGGCGTTTCTCTGGGCCTGGGTTACGCCCCGGAGTGCTTCTATACCACGGCGGAGCTGATCCGTGCGCTCTCACCCATCGCGGGGCAGGATATCCCACTCACCGTCCATATGCGGCAGGAGGGCGCGGGTGTCTGCGATTCCATCGAGGAGATGCTGCTGGTGGCCCGGGAACTGCGGGCCCCTCTGCATATCAGCCACCTGAAAGCCATGGGCCGGGACAACTGGGGCAAAAAAATACCCCGGGCCCTGGAGCTGCTGCACCGGGCGAAGGAGGAGGGCCTGGACGTGGGCTGCGACGTGTACCCCTACACCGCCGGCTCCACCCAGCTGCTGCATATCCTGCCGCCGGAGTTTCTGGAGGGCGGTATGGACGCCGTTGTCCGCCGCCTGGCCGACCCCCACGAACGCGAGACGCTGGCTCACCGTATTGAAGACGGCGGCGGGTTTGACGACATCGCCAAGCTGGCCGGCTGGGACGGCATCTTCCTCAGCAGTCTTCACTGCCCGGAGGACGCGCCGCTGCTGGGCAAAAGCATTGCCCAGGAGGCGGTTCTGGAGCACAAATCCCCGCTGGACGCCTGCTGCGACCTGCTGATCCGCGAGCACTGCCAGGTGACTATGATCGACTTCATGGCCGCGGAGGAAGACATCGCCGCTATCCTCCGCAGTCCCCTCAGTTGCCTGATCTCTGACGCCACCTACCCCACCGAGGGGATGCCCCATCCACGGGTCTACGGCAGCTGTACCCGCCTGCTGCAGCACTTCGTCCGGGAACAGGGTGTGCTGACGCTGGAGCAGGGCGTTCACAAGCTGACCCAGGCCCCGGCACAGGCCCTTCGCCTTGCGGGTAAGGGCGTTATCGCCGTGGGTGCGGACGCGGACTTGTGTGTGTTCGACCCCGCCGCCCTCACCGAGCGCGGTACCTATCAGGACCCCTGCCAAACGGCCCTGGGTATGGACGCCGTGCTGGTGGCCGGCCGGCTGGCCGTGAAGAACGGAGAAATGACCGGCGTGAAGGCTGGGACCCTCATCCGCAAATAAAAAGATCTCCCCCGGTCGGGGGAGATCTTTTTATTTCTTTTCGCCGCCGGACACGTTGGCCACGAACACGCACACCAGAATGATGACTACGCCAAGAGCCTGCCACAGGCTGAAATCCTCCTTCAGGAAGAGCACGCCCGCCAGCACCGATACCACCGTGGTCACGTTGGAGAACAGGGAACTCTCTGAGACCGTCAGGTGACTGTTGGCGAAGTTCAGCAGGCCGTAGGCCACGCCGGAGGACAGTATGCCCAGATACAGCACCGCCAGCCAGAAGCTGCCGCTTTGCGCCGGCGCGGTGATCAGCTCGCTGCTTATCCCGCCGGCCTGTATCAGCGCCACCGGAATAAACACCGCCATGCCCACCACAAACATCACATAGGTCATCTCAAAGGGGGTGAAGCGCTTGGCGGCATCGTGGCTCAGCCCATAGTACACCGTGTCGCTGAGCATGGTCAGCAACAGGAACAGCAGGCCCAGCGCCGAGATCATCACCGCCCCGCCCACGGAGATCAGCGCTACGCCGCCGATCGCGCCCAGGGCGCACAGCACCTGCCGCCGGGTGACGCGCTCATGCAGAACCAGCACGTCCATCAGTATGCAGCACACCGGCACCGCCGCGATGATGGTCCCCGCCACAGCGGCGGAGGTGTACAGGATGCCGTAGTTTTCGAAGATGAAGTACGCCACCGGCTGCACGATGCCCAGCAGCAGCAGCTTTCCCACCGGCTTTCCCTTCAGAGAGAAGGCAAACAGCGGCTTTCCGCGTGCTTTGCCCACCAACGCGTTCAGCGCGATGACCAGCGACATGGCCGCCACCGCCACCGTGAACCGGAAGGCCAGCAGCACTGTGGGCGCCGCCGTGACCAGCGCCATTTTTGAGAACATAAAGCTCATGCCGAAGATGGTGGCCGCGGTCAGCGCCGCCAGCAGCGACAGAATATGCAGTTTTTTCTGGTTCATAGGCAATACCTCTTTCTCTTTAACGCCGGTATCATACCATACGCCGCATGAAATAGCAAGGAAAAGCGATCACCTCCCGCGCTGCGTCCGGAGCAAAAAGGGCGCCGCCCGAAGGGGGCGGCGTCCTTTCACCGGCACGTTGGGAGGGCGCGCCGGCATTTACCAATTTGAAGGGGAATAGGGAGAAAAATTAAGGATAGAAAACAAAGGGTGTTGGGTTACTTGTCCGTTGCCTTGGACACGATACCCGTAACCACCAGGACCGCCACCAGGCTGGCCAGAATGAGGTTCAGCACCATGCTCAGCGCCTCCTTTCGTTTGGGCTTCTTAACGTATCTTTAGCATAGCACAGGACAAGCAATTTGTAAAACGCATGATTATCATCAAAACCATGAAAAATACTTTGCGCACATGGCGAGATATGCTATACTGGACCTGAAGGAGGTGTCCCCATGTCCGTCACCAAATACCAGATATACCTCAAGACCGTGGAGCTGGGCAGCTTTACCGCCGCCGCCCGCGCCCTGAATTTCACCCAGTCCGGCGTCAGCCACGCCATCGGCTCGCTGGAGGAGGAGCTGGGCGTCACGCTGCTGGTCCGCAGCCACGGCGGTGTCACCCCCACGGCGGATGGCCGCGCCCTGGCACCATATTTTCAGGAGATGTGCGCCCTGTCCCACCGTCTGGAGCAGCACGCCGAGGACCTGCGGGGGCTGGATACCGGTCTTATCCGCGTGGCAACCTTCACCAGTGTGTCGGAAAAGTGGCTGCCCGGTATGCTCAAGACCTTTCAGGAAAAGTACCCCCGCATCGAGTTCGAGCTTCTGCCCTCCAACTTCAACAACGAGATCTCCGACTGGGTCCTCCACGGTCAGGCGGACTGCGGCTTTATCTCCCTGCCCACCCCGGCGGAGAAGTATCTGGACTACTGGCTGCTCCAGCGGGACCAGTGGAAGGTCATCCTGCCCTGCGACCACCCGCTGGCGGGCCGCCAGCCCTTCCCGCCGGAGGCCCTGGAGCAGTACCCCCTCATCCTGCTGGATGAGGGCGACGATTATGAGATCCAGGCCATTTTCGATCACTACAAGGTCCGGCCCCGGATCCAATATACCGTTCAGCAGGACCAGACCATTCTGGCCATGGTCTCCGGCGGCCTGGGCATCAGCGTCATGGAGGAGCTGATGCTCTACAAGTGCGCCTATCCGCTGGCTGCCAGCACCCTGCCCAAGGTGTTCCACCGGGACATCGGCATCTGTGTCAAGGACAAGAACGCCCTCTCCCACTCCACCCGCGCCTTCATCGACCACGCCCGGCACTGGGTGCTGCAAAATTTCCCCGAGGGCTGGAACGCCCCCAAGCCCCATGAGCGATAAACGAAAAAGCGAAACCAAACGCTGTTCTCCGCCGTCAGTATTGGCAGAGGGCGGCGTTTCGCTGTCCGCCGGAGGACGCTTCCGTCCTTCCGGAAACGGTAAAGTGCGCGGGGTCCTGCCCCGCGCCCGAAAGGAGTGTTTACATCATGAAAAAGACATTTGCATTGCTGCTGGCGCTGGTGATGGCGCTGGCTTTGGTGGCCTGCGGCCAGAAGGAGGACAACAGCGGCGGCGAGACGAAGGACGACCAGACGCAGACCGACGGCCAGACCGTTGACCTGCGGGCGGCGTACGAGGCCGGTATCAAGCAGGTGCAGGAGGAGCTGGGCGACAACGCGCCTGTGCTGCTGGAGGAGACGGCTGTGGAGATCCTGAACAGCTACTACCCCGGTCTGGAGAACGCCAAGCTGAAGCAGTCCGTGTTCTTCATCTCGCCCACCGCCACCTCCTGCGAGGTGTCCATGGTGGAGGCGGAGAGCGCCGCCGACGCCGAGATCGTCCGCCAGAGCTTCCAGGCCCGCGTGGACGCCATGGCCGACGACACCACCTACCCCGAGGAGGCCGGTATGTGGAAGAACAACGCCACCGTTACCGTCAACGGCAACTATGTGGTGCTGGAGGTGCTGCCCGACGGCTGCACCGTACCCGACGCATTCCTGGCAAAATTCTGATTTCCTATGGCGTTTCCCCTTTCTGTGTGCTATGATGGTCTGACCGATACACACAGAAAGGAGAGTGCCCGATGGAGGACGCTCAGATCATAGATCATTTTTTCCGCCGCGACCCGGAGGCCATCCGCGCCGCGCAGGAGAAATACGAAAAACGCTGCCTTGCCGCCGCCCGGCACATCCTGCCGGACGCCCGCGACGCGGAGGAGTGCGTCAGCGACGTGTGGCTCCGTTTGTGGAATGCTATCCCACCGGAGCGCCCCCGTTCGCTGGCGGCGTACATTACCACCGTCACCCGCCGCCTGGCCCTGGACAAGTGCGACTATAACCGTGCCGCCCAGCGCCGCAGCGACCTGACGGTGGCCTTCGAGGAGCTGGAGGGCTGCCTGT
>ERZ857840.4572-NODE-4572-length-10493-cov-10.233282_pt1 | contig 10493 bp, 10 predicted proteins | sample MGYA00519760_ERZ857840 | MGnify/ENA primary metagenome ERZ857840 (study PRJEB31778, sample SAMEA3449371) | human gut metagenome | biome: human gut; feature: human-associated habitat; material: faeces | place: United Kingdom | collected 2010/2012 ... | reverse complement strand
CGCGGCGGGCATCCGCGTGCTGCTGCAGCAGCGCGGCATCGCACCGGAGCAAGTGGACGGCGTGTACCTTGCCGGCGGCTTCGGCAGCTATCTCGACCCCGAGAGCGCCATGGCCATCGGCATGCTCCCGCGCGCGTGCGCGGGCAAGCTGCACACGCTCGGCAACACGGCGCTCGCCGGCGCGGCCGCGCTCACGCTCGACCCCGCGCAGTGGCAGCGCATCGGGAATATTTCCCGGGCATGCGACTATCTGGAGCTGTCCGGCCGCGCAGATTTTGCCGCGGCCTTTACCGACGATCTGTCGTTTCCGCAACCATAACATTTCACGGAGGTCATGACCATGGAGATCCGTTTTCCCCTCATCCTCGACGGTGCGACCGGCACCGAACTGCAAAAGCGCGGCTACGGCGGTGATGTGAGCGCCGAGCAGTGGACGCTCGAGCACCCGGACGTCATTGTGGACATCCAGCGCGGCTACGTTGCCGCCGGCAGCCAGGTGCTCTACACGCCGACCTTCGGCGCAAACCGGCAGAAGCTCGAGGAGCGCAGCATCTTCAACCAGACGGCGGACTACAACCGCCGCCTCGCCGCGCTCTCGCGCGAAGCGGCGGGCGGCAAGGCATGGATCGCGGGCGATCTCGCGCCGACGGGCCTGTTTCTCGCCCCGCTCGGCGAGGCATCGTTCGAGGATCTGGTCGATATCTACACCGAGCAGGCGGCCGGGCTCGAAGCGGCCGGCGTCGATCTGTATGTCATCGAGACGATGATGACGCTCTCGGACGCACGCGCCGCCGTGCTGGCCGTGCGCAGCGTGAGCGACAAGCCGATCTTCGTGTCCTTCACGTGCGACGAGAGCGGACGCAGCCTCTCGGGCACGGACGTGACCGCCGCGCTGACCGTGCTGCAGGGCATGGGCATCAGCGCGTTCGGGCTCAACTGCTCGACCGGTCCGGAACAGATGCTCGTGCAGCTGCGCCGCCTGCGGGAATACGCCCGCGTGCCGCTGATCGCAAAGCCCAACGCCGGTATGCCCATCACCGTCGGCGGCAAGACCGTATATGACTGCACGCCGGAGGAATTCACGGCGTTCGTGCAGCCGATGCTGGAAGCCGGCGTGGCCGTTTTCGGCGGCTGCTGCGGCACGACGGCGGAGCATATCGCCGCGCTGCACGCGGCCCTCAAGGACGCGAAATTCGTCCCGCCCGCGCCGGAGCACACGGACCTGCTCCCGGCCGCGACCGAGAAGCTCCCCTGCTACCTGCCGGTGGATGCCGGGCACGGTCCGGTGCTGACCGCCGGGCCGGATCTCGAGGACCGGCTGGCAGATGCGCTCGACGGCAGCGAGCCCATGGTCGCACTGCGTATTGCCGCCTGGGAGGACATCGACGCACTGACCGACGTGCAGTATCTGCTGAGCAAGCCCCTGTGCCTCGTCTGCGACGACGCGGAGCTGCTCGAGGGCGCACTGCGCACCTATCAGGGCCGCGCGCTGTATGAGGGCGCGCTCCCGGAGTCGGCGCTGCTGCCCCTGTGCGACCGGTATGGCCTGTTGATTTGAACAGTCGCCGCCCGAGGTGGTAAATTTCGCAGCGACCACACGCCCTTGGGGTAAAAAAGAGATGCAGGAGGATGCTACGCCTGCCGGGCGGCTTCTGCAGAAAACGCGCAGTTTCTTAGCGCTTTTTGTGACAGAAAAGCGCGAAAAGGCAACAGTTTTTTGTTGACACGGCAAATTTTCTGTGAAATAATGAACCTGTACTACGTAGGTACATCCGGTGCTGTGGGGTACACCGCGTGGGACAACCGTTATGAGAGGAATGACCATCCCTCATAAACAGGAACGGAGCAGATACATCCCCCCGTATCTGCTCCGTTTTTCTTTTTAAATTTTACACTTCCAGACGCTCGGCATATTTCTTTCCGCCGACGGACAGCACCGCCAGCATGGCAAACACGGCGGCAAAGCCCAGCGCGTCCCAGACCGTGAACGGCGTATCCAGCAGCGTCACGGCCAGAATGGCCGCCGTGACCGGCTCGGCAAAGCCGTAGAGCACGCTCTTTTCCGGGCCGATGAGCTTCACGCCCGTCATATACAGGTTGAAGGCCAGCAGGTTGCCGAAGAGCACCACGAACAAAATGCCGCCGACACCGCGCAGTGACGGCGTATAGCCGAGTGTCCACGGGTGCATGGACAGCTCGAAGAGCACAGCCCCCATCAAAAACGCCCACGCCTGCAGCAGACTGACCGGATAATCGTGCAGCTCCCGGCGCGGACAGAGGCAGTTATACACCGTCACGCACACCGCGCACGCAACACCCGCGACCAGCGCCACCGGCGACACGGCAAACGCCGTCAGGTCGCCGTGCGTGGTCAGCAAAATCACGCCGAGCAGCGCCAGCACGATGCTCACGATCTCATACGCGCGCGGCTTTCTGTGCGCAGCCGCGCAGGCGACCAGCAGCACCATCACCGGCGACAGATCCTGCATGATCGTGCCGATGGCCGCGTTGGAAAACTGAATGGTCAGAAAATAAAGAAACTGGCTCAGGCTGATGCCGAAAATGCCATAGAGCACGAGCATCACCGCGCTATCCCGCTGCCGCCACGGGGCGAACAGCAGCCGCCGGTCCTTCACCAGCCAGTAGACAAACAAAATCAGGCCCGCCAGGCTCAGACGGATCGGGATCAGCCACGTGGTCTGCATGGCCTCGTGCGTAAACAGATACTGCCCCATCGTGCCGGAAATGCCCCAGCACACACCGCCGCCCGCCGCCATCAGCGCACCTTTGAGCTGTCGGCTCATTGCAAACATCGACCTCGCTCTCCACCGGAATACGCGCTATTATAGCAGACAGCGCCCACGGCTTCAAGCGCCGTTTTTCACGATTCTTTTGCCCGCTCCGGCACACCGGCAAGGCAAAACGGCAGTTCCAGCGAGTGCCGCTCAAGCAGCGCCCGGTCGCGCAGGATCTCCCCCGCCGGCCCATCGGCCGCGATCTGCCCGTCGTGCAGCAGCAGGACGCGGTCGCACGTCTCGAGCACGAGGTCGAGATCGTGCGTTGCGATGATCTTCGTCACCGGCAGCGCATTGAGCGTGCGGATGAGCGTGCGGCGGTTTTTCGGGTCAAGCGCCGTGGACGGCTCGTCCATGAGCATGATCTTCGGCTGCATGGCGAGGATGGTCGCAATGGCGGCCATGCGCTTTTCGCCGCCGGAGAGCTTGTGGTTGCGGCGGTTTTTCAGGTGCGTAAGGTTCAGCTCTGCGAGCGTTTGATCCACAAGTGCCTCCGCCTCCGGGCGGGGCATGCCGTAATTGAGCGGGCCGAAGAGCATATCCTCAAACACCGTCGGCATGAACATCTGGTTGTCCGAGTCCTGCAGGACATAGCCCAGCCGCCGGCGGATGTCCGCGAGGTTGTCACGGTTCATCTCCAGCCCGTCGATCGTGATCGTACCGGAGACGGTGATGAGCCCCAGCGCCGCCTTCATGAGCGTGGACTTGCCCGCGCCGTTGGCGCCGATCAGGCCGACCTGCTCGCCCTCGGAAACGGAAAACGACAGGTCATTTAAGATCGTGCGCTCACCCGGATAGGCAAACGAAACATGGTCAAAACACAGCATATGCGCCCCTCCTCAGGCAAAAAGTCCGCCCAGCAGCGCCGGCAGATTGTACAGCCGCGCCAGCACGATCAGCGCCGCACACCCAATGGCAAACGGCCACGAGGCCCGGCTCGACGGCCGGCCCTGCGCGTAATGAAACTCCCCGTGATAGCCGCGCAGCTCCATGCTCTCATAGAGCGCGGTCGCGCGGTCCATGCTGCGCAGCAGCAACTGGCCCAGGAACGATCCCCAGGCCGAGATATGCACGCCCTTCTGCCCCGGCGCACGCAGACGGTAGGCATCCGTCATGATGGCCGCCTCGTCGAGCAGCACGGAGATATACCGGAATGTGAGCAGCAGCAGCGACGTGAGCACCTTCGGCACGTGCAGCTGCCGCAGCGCGCGGCAGATATCCTCGATGCTCGTCGTCGCCGCGAGCAGGAACGACGCCATGAGACAGAAGATGCCCTTCATCATCAGCGTCAGCATGGAGATCACACCGCCGCTGACGCCGCCCGCGCCGATGTACAGCACGATCCGCTTGTCAAAGAAGGGATTGAACAGCCCCACCGCGCACACGAGCGGCATGACCACGCGCAGCTTGTGAAAGCACGTATGTACCGGGATCATGCCGACCTGATAACCGGCGAGCGGAAAGAGCACCATGACGAACACGCCCGAGATATCGTACTTGTGAAACGAAACCGTCACGACGATGTAGAGCACGGTCACAAAGAGCTTGGACAGGGGGCTGAGCCGGTGCATCGGCGAATCCTGCGCCGCCAGCTCGTCCATGGCCCGCAGCTCGATGCTCGCCTGCTGCGCTTTGTTCATGTGTGCTCACCTCCCCGTTTGTACAAAAACGCCCATTGCGGCAAGCCCCGAGAGGAGCTTGCCGCATGGGTCGTATTTGGATGCCTGGTATCGAGATTATTGATTATTGCGAATGGTTTTTCTTATGCCGGCAGATGCCGCCGACACCGCAGATAAGCGCCGCTGCCGCCGACACGATGGCAGCGCCCGCGATGCCGGACACGGACGTGCCCGCCGCGGAATCGCTCCCGGCGAAAGAATAGTCCGGCAGGAACGCCGTCTTTTCCTGCACGGTGCCGGCCTTGTCGGCCGCGCTACTCTGCACGCCGTAGCTGTCCTCGTCGAGGCCCATGTTCTGCGTGTAGCCGGCGTCGCTGTTGCCGAACAGCGACCACTCCAGCCCGTCGGGGTTGCCGCTGGCCAGCAGCGACAAGCCGCCGCCGACGAGCACCGCCGCGATGGCGATGACCGCGATCGTGCCCTTGAACGAGACCTTGCCGATGGTTTCGCCGCTCATGCGCACATCGCGCAGCAGCTCCGGCCGCGCCTCATAGAGAAACAGCAGCACCGCCGCCGTGATGAGGCCCTCGATCAGGCCGATGGCCAGATGGATCGGCTGCATGATGGCGCAGAACGCGCCGAACGGCAGATCCGTGATGCCGGAGAGCGTCGTCTCCAGCACGACCGAGAACGCGCCGAGCTGCAGCGTCAGCACGCAGCCGAGCACGGACGCGAGCGTGATCTTGAGGCGGTTCGCCGCCCGCTCGCCGCGCCGCGCAAAGCAGCGGCTGCGCATCAGCGGCCGGTAAATGAGAAAATATCCGACGAAGCAGCCGTAAAACGCCATGTTCCAGACGTTCGCGCCCAGCGCCAGCAGACCGCCGTCGGCAAAGAACAGGCACTGGATCGTGAGGATCACGATCATGGACAAAAATCCCGCCCACGGCCCGAGTACGGACGTGAGCAGCAGGCCGCCGCACAGATGGCCGGACGAGCCGGTGCCGGGGATGGTGTAGTTGATCATCTGCCCCGCGAACACGAGCGCCGACATGACGGCCATGGTTGGCAGCTTTTTGGCCGCTGAGGTCAGATCCTGCTTTTCTTCCTTGTGCAGCTCCACGATCGAGGCCCCCGCAACGACCGCAGAAGCGGCGTACATCACACCGGCGACCGCCGGCGTGAGCAACGCATCTGCCATATGCATAGGATGCACCGCCCTTTCCCTTCGCTTCTTATGACAAGATGATAACGCACCAGTCGCTTCCTGCACAAGCTCCCAGGGGGGGATGCGTTGCTCAACACTTTTCCACGCCGTGATGAAAAACGCAAAAAAGTTGGCGCCGGATGCCCATGCATCCGGCGTCGACCGATTTTTTCAGGGATGGGCAGCGTCGTGCCGCCGGTTATAGAGAAACATGCCGACGCCCGCGCCGCAGATGAGCACATAGCCCAAGACGCTGAGCCAGTCCGGCGCCTCGCCAAAGACGAAAAAGCCCAGCGCCGCGGCAAAGAGCACCTGCGTATAGTCATACACCGAGATCTCCTTGGCCGGCGCGCAGACATAGGCTTTCGTGATGCCGAGCTGCCCGACGCACGCGAACGCGCCCGCCAGCAGCAGATACACGAGCTGGAGCAGGCTCATCGGCGCATAATCCAGCGCCACGAACGGCACGCACACGATGCACGAAAACGCTGAGAAGTAAAACACGATCCGGCTGCCGTTTTCCCCGCGCGCGCCGAGATAACGCACGAACGTATACGCAGCGCCCGCGCCCAACCCGCCGAGCACACCGGCCAGCGCCGGGAGCATCTGGGGATTATCGAAGCTCGGCTTGATGATGCACACGCTGCCGCCGAAGGCGACCAGCACACCAAGGACCTGCACAAGGTTCGGCTTTTCGCGCAGCAGGAAGATTGAAAACAGGATGGCGAAAAACGGCGAGAGCTTGTTGAGCATGTTCGCGTCCGGCAGGTTCAGCTTGCCGATGGCATAGAAATTGCACAGCAGGCCCAGCGTACCGAAAAAGCACCGGCCGAACAGCGCCGGGAGATTGCGCCGCTCCGGCCGGAACGACGTGCGGCTGCGCAGCATGAGGATGGTGATAAAAATGAGCGCGACAAAGTTGCGGAAAAATGCCTTTTCAAACGACGGCAGATCGCCCGCCAGCTTTATGAACATGGACATGAGCGAAAAGCCGAACGCCGCAACGAGGACATAGACGATGCCCTGTGTTTTTTGACTGAGTTTTTGCATAACGGTTCTCTCGATTCCGACGAAGTCACCCTATTATACAGCGCTCCCCCGCCCTGTCAAGTCCGGCCGGGCATGAAAAAGGCGCCCGGCCGGACACCGGACGCCTTTTCGATAGGGGGATGAAAGGAAAATGAGAGATGAAAGGATTTAACGATTTTGGCCCTCGATCACTCGATCTCGAGGTGCTTGGACTCCGGCTTTGCCGGGGCTTTCTTGGGCATGGTCAGCGTCAGGACGCCGTTTTCATAGGCGGCCTTGATGCCCTCGACGTCGATCTCGGACACGTTGAAACTTCTGGAGTAAGAACCGTAGTAACGCTCGCGGCGAATGTAATCGCCCTTGTCGTCCTTTTCGCCCTTGCTGTCCTTGTGCTCGGCATGGATGGACAGAATGTCATCGTCGATGTCGATGTGGATGTCTTCCTTGCGGAAGCCCGGCAGGTCGGCTTCAAGCTTATAGCCGTCCGCCGTCTCGGAAATGTCGGTGCGGAACGGATTGACCTGCTGGTCACCCCAGAAATTCTTCTCCATCTGTTCCAGCTCACGGAACGGATTGTAGCTCATACGATAGCTTCTGCGGTCAAAAGGCATGATTTCGAACATTTTATATTCCTCCTAGAATTCTATACACGGTAATCATTTTCTCGAGCGTTCGATTTATTTCTCTCGCTCTTTACGATATATAAATTACTATACAATTATGAATAAATAAAGTATATATCATGAACAAAAAGTAAACGTTAGCACTCTTTTAATTCGAGTGCTAACGTTTTTCATGCTTTCCGGTAGATCAGGAGGGCAAATTCGGTTTCCGTGGTCAGGGTGTCGAGCGCGTGGAGCTTGGCCTGGTCGCGCGCGCCGCTCTTATAGTAATACGGCGTCATGCAAAACAGTGCCTCGATGTCGGCGTTCGTGCGCAGGGTGATCGTGCCGCGCAGCGTCCGCTGCTCTGCGAGCGCGAAGCCGGGCAGCGCCGGGTCGGGAACGGTGTTTTCATACGGGTGGTCGTACACCGCCCGCTTGAGCCCCCAGAGATGGCGCTCGAGCGGGATGACACGCAGCAGCACCCCTTGGGGGCGCAGCACGCGCGCAAACTCGGCCGCGTCGTGCGGCGCGAAGACATTGAGCACGAGGTCACAGCTCGCATCCGCGACCGGCAGGTGCGCGATGCTGGCCACGGCCAGCGTCAGCTCCGGCGCGCGGCGGTGCGCGCAGATGAGCGCATCGCGCGAGATGTCCACGCCGCACACAGAGGGGCTTGCCCCCTGCGCCTGCAGCGTGTGCAGGACGTGGGCGGTGTAATATCCCTCGCCGCAGCCGGCATCGAGCACATCCGCGTCTCCGGAGGTGTATTCCGTCGCGGCGGCAGCGATGGCATCGCGCAGCGGCGCGTAATAGCCCGCGTCCAGAAACGCGGTGCGCGCGGCCACCATGCGCTTATCGTCGCCGTGGCGCTTATCCTTGGATCGGTTCGTGCGCAGCAGATTCACATAGCCCTGCCGCGCGAGATCGTAACAGTGCCCCGCGCCGCAGCGCAGGGATCTCTCCTCCCGGTGCAGCGCGCCGCCGCAGACGGGACAGGTCAGTTCCGGCATTCTGGCTCCTTTCCGCAGAAAACCGCGCAGCCGGTCAGGCTGCGCGGTCGCAATGTCCACTTACAGCACCTTGGCCAAAAAGTCCTGCAGGCGCGCGCACTGCGGGTGCTCAAAGATATCCTTCGGCGTGCCGGACTCGGCGATCTTGCCGTCGGCCATGAACAGGACGCGGTCGCCCACCTCGCGGGCGAAGCCCATCTCGTGCGTGACGACGACCATCGTCATGCCCTCATGCGCCAGCTCCTTCATGACATCGAGCACTTCGCCGACCATCTCGGGGTCGAGTGCGCTCGTCGGCTCGTCAAAAAGCATGACCTTCGGGTGCATGGCGAGCGAACGCACGATGGCGATGCGCTGCTTCTGGCCGCCGGAGAGCGCGGACGGATAGCTGTCGCCCCGGTCGGCCAGACCAACGCGGGCAAGGAGCTTGTCCGCCTCTGCATCCGCCTCCGCCTGCGACATGAGCTTCGTCTGCACGGGCGCGAGCGTGATGTTCTTGCGCACGGTCATGTTCGGAAACAGGTTGAAGTGCTGGAACACCATGCCCATCTGGCGGCGCATGGCGTCGATATTCACCTTCGGGTCGGTGATCTCCGTGCCGGCAAAGGTGATGGTACCGGCTGTCGGCTGCTCGAGCAGGTTCAGGCAGCGCAGGAACGTCGACTTGCCGGAGCCGGAGGGGCCGATGATGACCACCTTCTCGCCGGTCTCGATGGACTCGGTGATATCGTCCAGAACCACATGGTCTCCGAAGGATTTTGTAAGATGATTAACGGCGATCACTTGCTCTCAGCCTCCTCTCCAGAATACCCAGCAGCCAGGTGAAGATGATGACCATGACGAGGTACACCACGGACACGCCCAGCAGCGGGAACATATAGTCGTAGGTCTTGGCGGAAATGGCCTTGGCCGCGTAGAGCAGCTCCTTGCCGGCAATGACCGAGATCAGGGAGGTGTCCTTCAGCAGGGTGATGAACTCGTTGCCCAGTGCAGGCAAAATGTTCTTGATGGCCTGCGGGATGATGACGTTCACCATGGTGGTCATATAGTTCAGACCAAGGCTGCGCCCGGCCTCCATCTGGCCCTTGTCAATGCTCATCAGGCCGGAACGGATGATCTCGGACACATAGGCGCCGGAGTTGATGCCCAGACCCAGCGCGCCGACCAGCGTGAAGTTGCGGCTGGACTTAAAGACGACGAAGCCGAGGATCATCAGCTGCACAATGGCGGGGGTGCCGCGGATCACGGTGATGTAGATCCGGGTGATGGCGTTACAGATGCTCAGCAGCACGCTGCCGACGCTGTGCCGACCCGGGCGGCGCTGGTCGTGAGCCACCCGGAGCAGGGCGGTGATCACGCCGAGGATGACGCCCAGCAGCAGCGCCAGCACCGTGACCTCCAGCGTCCGGCCCAGGCCGGAGACATACAGCTCCCAACGCCCGTTGGCGAGGAAGCTCTTATAAAAGTTCTGCGCGAAGGCGGAATCGGCAAACCCGGTCGCCGCGATTATACCTGACACAGTTCACTCACCTCATTCAGTCGTTTTAGAATGGGACAAAAGGGGCGGCCCATTGACCGTCCCTTATGTTTCGCAAAAGTTCAGTATCCGCATCCGCAGATGCCGAGCAAAATGCCGTCCCTCGTTCAAAAGGCCATCGGCCTTTGAACGGATCTTCAGTTCGCGTTGATGTACTTGGCGACGATCTGATCCAGAGTGCCGTCGGCCTTCAGCTCGGCCAGCACCACATTGACTTCTTTCACCAGAGCCTCGTTGTCCTTGGCGACGGCGGCGCAGTAGTCCTCGGTGGTGTAGGCGGTGTCCAGAACCTTCAGGCCATCGTTCTCGGCGGCGAAGGTCTCGGCGGGCATCTTGTCGATGACGACCGCGTCCACCTGGCCGTTCAGCAGAGCCTGAACGGCAGCGGCGCCGCTGTCATAGGCAGCCACATGATCCTCACCGAAATCGTCGGTGCAGTAGAGATAACCGGTGGTGCCGCGCTGAGTGCCGATCATACCGGCATTGGCCAGATCGTCGGCGGTAGCGATGTCAGAGCCGTCCTTGACGATGATGGCCTGCACGCCCTGTGCATAGGAGTCGGAGAAGGTCATCAGCTGGGCGCGCTCCTCGTTGTAGGTCAGGCCGGCCAGCACAAAGTCACACTTGCCCTGCTGGACAGCGGTCAGAGCGGCGTCAAAGTCCATGTCGTCGACCTGCAGCTCCAGACCCAGCT
>ERZ857840.4564-NODE-4564-length-10503-cov-2.666348_pt1 | contig 10503 bp, 9 predicted proteins | sample MGYA00519760_ERZ857840 | MGnify/ENA primary metagenome ERZ857840 (study PRJEB31778, sample SAMEA3449371) | human gut metagenome | biome: human gut; feature: human-associated habitat; material: faeces | place: United Kingdom | collected 2010/2012 ... | reverse complement strand
GACGAAGAAGACGGTGCGGACGAGGAGGCATCCACGGGCGCGGCGTCGGGCAGCAGGGACATCACAAGAATAGCGAGCAGCGCGATGATGAGCGCGGCGGCGCATACCAGGATGGCGATGTCGATGGGGCTGCCTTTCTTTACGCGGCCGAAAAAGCGCGCCAGCGCTTTGCCGGCCTTGCGGAAATATCGTTGGATCTGTTGCACGGCGTTTCCTCCTAAGATGGCCCGTTCGTGTACAATACGGGCATTCTAACGTTTCCATTGTACACGATTGTAACGCGGAAAGCCACCGTTTTCTTTCAAAAAGAACGGTGGCTTTTCGGGGTTTTCTTCCTGTTTGTGCGTTTTTTGCCAAAAAACGTCCGGTTCGGGCCTGTGACCCGGCCTCAGCGGGCGCGGGCCAGCGCGTTGTTTTGCTGGCGGCGAAGCTCGGCCAGATAGGCGGGCACCAGCATCACGGCTGCGCCCGTCCAGGCCACCGGGTTTGCCAGGCACACGCCGACATAGCCCAGGAAGCGGGAGAGGAGGATGGCGGCGGCCAGGCGCATGGCGAGCTCCACACCGCCGGAGATCAGCGGCATCACGGCGTTGCCCAGGCCTTGCAGCGCGTTGCGGTAAACGAACAGCACGCCCAGGGCCAGAATGAAAACCGCTTCGATATTTAAAAACTGTACCGACGCGGCGATGACAGCCGTCTCACCCGGGTCCACGAACCAGGTGGTGATGGGCGCGGCAAACAGCCATACCACCACGGCCGCGGCCAGCCCGGCAATGAGGTTGAGCACCGTGGCCTTGCGCACGCCGTCCTTCACGCGGTCCAGCTTGCCGGCGCCCGCGTTCTGCGCGGTAAAAGTGGCTGCGGCCAGCCCGAAGGTGAACGTGGGCTGCGTCGTCAGCTGCTCCACCTTGGAGGCGGCGGTGTATGCCGCCACCACCGTGGAGCCGAAGCCGTTGATGGTCACCTGTAAAATCATGCAGCCGATGGCCGTTACGCTGTTGGACAGCGCCGTGGGAATGCCCATCCGGGCAAGGCGGCGCACCATCGGGCCGTGCCAGGCCCAGTCGGCCCGGCCTGTGCGCAGGATGGGGAATTTTTTCAGCATATAGACCAGGCACAGCAGCGCCGAAACGCCCTGAGAAAGGATGGTGGCCCAGGCGGCGCCCGCCACGCCCATGGAGAACGTCACAACGAACAGAAGGTCCAGCACGACGTTCAGCACCGACGAGACGAGCAGGAAATAGAGCGTCGCCCGGCTGTCTCCCAGCGCGCGCAGAATTGCCGCCGCGATGTTGTAGCCGAACTGAAAGACCAGCCCGACCGTGTAAATTTTGAAATACAGCGCTGCCTGCGGCAGAAGCGACTGGGGCGTGCCCAGAAATTTTTCCAGAAACAGCTCCGCACTGCAAAAGCCGAGGACGGACATCAAAAGCCCCAGTGCCAGCATCAGAACGATCGACGACGATGCATAGCGCCGCAGATCCTCCAGCCGGTTCGCGCCAAAATACTGCGAGATCAGAACGCCCGCGCCGATAGAAAAGCCGATGGCAAGCGCCGTGAAAAGTGCGGTCAAGGACGCGCAGGAGCCGACGGCGGAGAGCGCCTGCTGGGAATTGAAGTTGCCGACGATGATGGTGTCGGCGGTGTTATAGAGCTGCTGCAGAAGGTTTCCTGCCATAATCGGCAGCGCGAACTGCACAATCAGCTTCCAGGGCGTGCCCCGGGTCATATCCTTTGTCATGCCATGTCTCCTGTGTATCAAAAATCCGTAACTTTTATTTTATCACAGAAGATCGGGAAAGTAAAATACAGCTTTCCACTTGCCAAACCTTTAACCCTGTAGTATAGTAGGTTAAAAGAAGGGAGCGGTTCCTATGATGATTTCCACCAAAGGGCGCTACGCCCTGCGCGTGATGCTGGACCTTGCCGGGCATATGGAAGACGGCTACATTCCCCTTGCCGAGATTGCCGCGCGGCAGCATATTTCCGAAAAATATTTAGAGAGCATCCTCTCTGTTCTGAGCAAGGCGGGGATGCTGAGCGCCCTGCGCGGCAAGGGCGGCGGCTATAAGCTCGCGAAAGCGCCGGAGGACTACTCGGTCTATGATATCCTGTGCCTGACCGAAGGAACGCTTGCGCCGGTCGCCTGCCTCGAGGCGGGTCAGAACTGCGAAAACTCCGCCGCATGCAGCACCTATCCTCTTTGGCAGGGGCTCGACGAGACGGTCCGCAATTACCTCGCGGGCTTTACGCTCGTCGATGTGCTGCACATGAAAAAATAACGAAAAGCGAAAGCCCCGCCGCACCGATGGTGCGGCGGGGTTCGTTTATTTGCGGATGGAAAGCTCGAGCATTTCCAGCGCCGGACGCAGCTGGTTATAGAACTCCGCAGCGGTCCGCGCCGCGGGAACGCGCGTGACGTACCACTCGCACGGTTCCAGCTCGGTGTCGCCAAAGCGTCTTGCAAAGTCCGCGCCCATATGCAGCGCCTGCGCATAGGGCAGCAGCTTGTAAAAATACTGCCCGTCGCGGCTTATGAGCATTGCCACATGGCGCTCGGAAAGCTTCTCGAGTCCCTTGCGGAAGCCGAGACTCTGGGAAATGAGCTGCGCGCCAAGCTCGGTGCGCCTGCCGCCGTGCAGTGTGAGAAGCCCGCACACAAAGCTCATTGCGACCGCGACAAGCATCGCAGGCCCTGCGCCGGAAAGCTGCCCCGCAATCAGAAGCGCCAGCGCGCACACGGCAGAGAGAATCATTGCCGGAATATTGCCGAGGTAGTAAGAGCGCGGCATGCGCGAAATAAGAACGCTCAGGGCGATCCCTGCCAGCATACACAGAAACAGGATCAGTCCCCGCGCGGGCATGTTCGGCAGCAGCTGGCTCATGACGGCAAGAGACGCGATGCTGGCTGCAATCGCGCACAGCGCCTGCATGATTTTGACGTTGCCGCTTGAACGCGCGTAAAGCCGCCGGTCCCAGTAGCGCCGGATGGCGCGCATGGCGTTCTGCGCGGTGGTTTTATAGACGAGGCTTGCCCCGTCGCACACGTCGCCGCGCGAGAACAAAGACGCGAAAATCTTGACCTCGAGCCGCTTTCGCTCGTTGCCCATGATCACCTGCCGGTGCAGCAGCACATGCCCCTTTTCATCCATCTCGATCGTGAGATATCCGAGCGCTGCCCAGTGGCAGATCAGCATGTTGAAGTCCGGCACGCCGCCCGCAAGCAGGTACGGCAGATCGCACGGCAGCGCGGCGTCCGGCGGCGTTGCGCGGCTGGACACCGGGAGCCGCTTCGAGCGAAGCGTCAGCGCCCAGTACAAAAGCGCGAGCGCACTGAAAACCATCACAAGTGCCGTCTCTACCCAGCCGGACGACCATCTGGCGTATTTGCCCGCAAAGTAGCCCTCGCCGACGGTGAGCGTCATGGAAAGGGACTCATGGTCGCGCAGCGCGGTCGTGATCGTGCCGCCGATCATTCCCTCGCGGACGGTGAAGCTCATGTAGTCCTCGATCACATCGCCGTAGTACCCGCTGGTGAACGCCGGGTAGCTCTCAAAGGCAGCGGGAAGCGAGATGGTAAAATCGTAGTTGTTGATCGCCCAGTTCCATTTGGGCGCCAGCAGCGGCAGGGTCAGCGTCTGGATCTTATCCTGCTCAGTGACAAGCCCGGAGATTGTATAGAGAATCGTAAAGGTCCGGCTGCCGGAGAAGCCGCCGTTGGACGATAAAACCAGCACAGTGTAGCCGTCCTGCGTTGTTTTCTTGTACTTGTAGCCCGCGACGCTGATTTTCTTCGCGTTCGCTGCCAGAGGAAGCTCGATGGTATCCTCGGTGCCGGCAATGTCGATGGTGACGGTCTGCGTGATCTGGCAGCTGCCGGAGGCGTCTACCAGGCAGTCGGTTTTCATATCGGTAATGACGGTTGCATCTGCGGCAAACGCCGGAACGCAGAGCGCCAGCGCGCACAAAACCGCCAGAAGCAGCGTAATCAGTCGTTTCGTTTTCTCCACCTCACTTCGGAGCGTTATGATATCTGGTGTATTCCTCAACAAAATACCACAAAATGCGTGAAAATGCAACCGTTCTGCGCAGACGCGGCACGAAAATCAGCGCTCCGGCACGGCGCGGTGTATTTCGGTGAAAAACACAAAACTGTCTGGCGTTTTCTGGCTGGAAAGCCCGTTGATTTCCATCCGGAAATACGATATGATAGCCTTGGAGACAGCGCCGGACGGTAAGCGGGCAGCACGGGCGGCGCGCAGATAAAAATTAAGGAGTTACATCTCATGATTATTACACAGAAAAAGCCTCTGGAAGAGGTTCTGGCCATGGTCGGCGATGCGAAAACTGTAGCCGTCATCGGCTGCGGTCTGTGCGCGTCCACCTGCCAGACCGGCGGCGCGCCCGAGGTCGAGGCGATGAAGCAGACCCTGGAAGAAGCGGGAAAGACCGTCGTCGTGACGGATGTTGCCGACGCGTGCTGCATGAAGCTCGGCGTGCGCGCCAAATGTAAGGCAATCTCGACTGCCGCGCCCGACTGCATCGTTTGCATGTCCTGCGGCGACGGCGTGCAGACCATTGCCAAAAACTGCACCGGCATCCCCGTCTACCCCGCCAACAACACCATGTTCCTCGGCGAGGTCGCGCGCGTGGGCATCTGGGAAGAAGCGTGCAAGATGTGCGGCGACTGCGTGCTCGGCACAACCGGCGGCATCTGTCCCATCACCCAGTGCGCCAAGAGTCTGGTCAACGGACCGTGCGGCGGACAGAAGAACGGCAAGTGCGAGGTCAACCCCGAAAACGACTGCGCATGGATTCAGATCTACAAGCGCCTTGAGCAGCTCGGTCAGCTCGACAAGCTCACCATGACGCGCCCCGACAAGGGCTATGAAAAGGTCGCGTATCCGAGAACGATCAACCAGAGGGGGAAGAAGGCATGAGCAGATTAAAAGAAGCACTGGAAACCGGCAAATTCGGTGTGACCGCCGAGATGGCGCCCCCGAAGGGCTATGATTTTACCGAGCAGCTGGAAGCCGGCAAGCTGCTTGCCCCCAAGGTCCACGCCGTGAACGTCACGGACATGCAGTCCGCGTCGCTGAAGGCGTCCAGCCTCGGACTCTGCATTGCGCTCAAAAACGCGGGCGTCGAGCCCATTTTGCAGATGACCGGCCGCGACCGCAACCGCATGGCAATTATGGCAGACGTTCTGTCTGCGGCGAGCTTCGGCATCGACTCGGTTCTCGCGCTCACCGGCGACCATCCGGTCGTGGGCGACTGCAAGGACGCAAAGCCTGTATATGATCTCGATTCCGTCGGCATTCTGAACATGCTGAGCAAAATGGAGCAGACGAACTGCGACTGCGGCGGCAACGAAATCGCCGGCGGCGCGCCGAAGCTCTACAAGGGCGCATCCGTCACGCCGGTCTATGAGCCGGTGTTCCTGCAGATCAACAAGCTCCGCCAGAAGGTGGAGGCGGGCGCCAGCTTCGTCCAGACGCAGGGCATTTTTGATCTCGATGCGTTCAAGCGCTTTTTGGAGCAGGTCGACGCGGCTGGTATCAAAACCCATGTCATGGCCGGTATCATCCCGCTCAAGTCCGCCGGTATGGCGCGGTACATGAACGAGAACGTGCCCGGTATCGCCGTGCCGCAGGAGATGATCGACCGTCTGGCAGCTGCCGCAGAAGAAGGCAAAGCCAAGGGCGTCAAGGGCCTTCCGATGAAGCTCGGCATGGAAATGGCCGCTGAGATGATCGCGAAGATCAAGGATGCGCACCTGTGCGACGGCGTTCATATCATGGCCATCGGCGCAGAAAAGAACGTCCCCACGATCCTCGATCTTGCAGGTATCACCATCTGAATACGCATCTTACAAATGGGCCCCCGCTTTTTGCGCGGGGGCTCATGTTTCTGTAACGGGAAAATCTTAAAAATTTCCGCAAAGCTATTGTGCGCCCACCGCTTTTCTGCTATACTGTTGGCACACATGCCAACGTACACCAAACCGAACCCAGCCAATCAAAAAGGGAGGACTCTGTATGATGAAAAAACGACTGCTCTGCGCCCTGCTGCTTCTCGCGCTGGCGCTCTCGCTGCTGCCGACCGTCGCGCTGGCGGACGATGCGTACACAGCCGGTACGGCGGAAGAACTGCAAAGCTTGCTTGGACAACGCAAAACTCCTATCAAGCTGACCGACAACATCAACCTGAAAGGGCAACCGCTGACGATTTCCGGCGGCAATATCACAATCGACATGGCTGGGTACACCATCTTTGGCGGGAAGCTGATCGTAGAGGTGAGCGAAACACTCCCTCTGAATCTGACCGGCGAAGGCGTGATCGACTGCCCGGCAACACTGAGCGGAACCATCTGCGGCGACGCGGAGTTCCAGCAAGAAGTCACGCTCGCGCCGAATGATGTATGCAAGATTTATGGCGGCTCCTTTCGCGGTGATGTAACAACAGACGCTTCGAGAGGCTCTGGAAGTATTGAGATTCATGGCGGAACGTTCTACGGTGAGGTAACCGCAAGCGCCTATACCACGCTTGTGTATGGCGGCGTATTTCACAAAGACGCAAGCTTTCTCTGCAGAGGCGGCGCGAGCCGGGTATTTGGCGGCGTTTTTTACAAAAATGTACAGGCCGCTGGCAGCACCGAAACCAAGAACAATATTTGGGCGGGCATGTTCTTCGATACCAGCGTGGCGTCTCAGTTTGCCGAGGGCACGGTAAGCATGAACGTAATTTTTCACGCAAACGGCGGCATTTTTAACGCAAACGGCAGCACCTCGGAAACTGTCACGGCAAAAGCCGTCGCAAATCGTACGCCTGAGTATTCAGCGCTCATTGCCCCGCCGAAGCCCCTCCCCACAAAAGACGGCTACGTCCTCACCGGCTGGTACACAGATTCGGTTGGCGGAACGTCGTTTATGTTTGATCAAAAATGGACCGTCGGCATGATCGAAGAGCAGCAGGATCGGACGATCACGCTCTATGCGCGCTGGGAAAAAGCGCCGGAGGAACCCGAAGAGACGGATTCGTTCCCCGCGCTGGCGGCGGGCGCGCTTCTGCTGGCAGGGGACGACAACCCCTTCCGCGACGTGCGCGCGATCGACTGGTTCTATGACGATGTAATGTACGCCTACGACCGGGGGTTGATCACCGGCACGGCCTACGGCAAGTTTTCGCCCAGGGATAGCTTCACGCGCGGCATGCTGCTGACCATCCTCGCGCGGCACGACGGGGTCAATACCAAGGGCACCCCGTGGTATCAGGCGGGCTGCGACTGGGCGGCGAAAAACGGCATTTCCGATGGGGAAAACCCCGAGGAGGCCATCTCCCGCGAGGAGTTCGCGCTGATTTTGTATCGTTACGCACAGTACCTCGGCAAGCAGACCATCGAGCGCGCCGACCTCTCCCGCTATACGGACGCAGGCGCAGTAAGCGAGACAGCGCTTCCCGCCGTGCAGTGGGCAGCCGCTGAGGCGATTTTGCGCGGCGATAACTTCCGCCTGAACCCGCAGGATGGAGCCACCAGAGCCGAAGCCGCGGCCATGCTTCATCGATTCTTTACCCGGTAAATTTCCCGGAACGCGCGTACGGACGGATTTTCAGAAATTTTCCAAATATGCGTAGGGGTCGATACCCACATCGACCCGGTGCGTAAATCCGATGATACAGAGATCCCCGGCGAATTCGTAACTTCCCAATGGGGCGATGTGCTCAATCGCCCCCTACGAGCCCGGTTGGGAAATCGCGCGGAAGCGGATTGACAACCGCCGAAAAAGCCGTATAATGGAAGCATGAGGTGAGAGAACATGTTAGACGAAAGAGATTTACAGGCTATTGCACAGCTGATCGATTCCAAGCTTCAGGAATCCGAGCAGCGAACAGTACAGCTGATCGATTCCAAGCTTCAGGAATCTGAGCAGCGGACAGCACAGCTGATCGATTCCAAGCTCAAAGAATCCGAGCAAAGAACCATGGGGGCTATCAAGGAATCTGAACAGCGCACCATGCAAGGCGCGGCGACGTTGATGGAGTCCTACTTCGAGCCGAAGTTCCAGCTGCTCGCCGAAGGCATTCAGAGCTTGCAGGAAACGCAGATTCCGAGAGAGCGGTTTGAAAATTTGGAGGAAGAGGTCGCGTTCCTGCACACCATCGTTCGTCAACACAGCCGTGAAATCGAGAAGCTGAAGCACGCGTAACATAAAAACAGCACAGAGGCTGTAGCGAAAAGGACATCGCTACAGTCTCTTTTTGCGCGCGCGGCAAAATCGGTTCTTTTCATTTTGCACTGGATGCAGTATAATAAACTTGTATGACTATTTCGAACGCGGGGAGGGACGGGCTTGATTCCGGAACAGTTTATATTGCGGATGCGGCGGCTGTTGGGAGAAGATTACGACGCATTTGCTGCGAGCTTTTCCCGGCCGCGCGCGGTCGGCCTGCGGCTGAATCCCCTGAAAGGGACTTCCCTTCCCGATCTGTCCGCGTTTTCGCTTGCGCCTGTTCCGTGGGCGCCCTGCGGGTATTATTATGACCCGGAAACGAGGCCGGGGAAATCCGCGTATCATGAGGCGGGGCTTTACTATTTGCAGGAGGCCAGCGCGATGGCGCCCGCGGCTTTGCTTGACCCGAAGCCGGGCGAGCGGGTGCTCGATCTTTGCGCCGCGCCGGGCGGAAAATCCACGCAGCTGGCAGGGAAAATGCAGGGGCGCGGACTTCTTGTCTGCAACGAGATAAACTCCAAGCGCGCGAAAATTCTCGCGTCCAATATCGAGCGCCTCGGCATCGCGAACGCTTTGGTGCTGAACGAGCATCCGCAGCGGCTGGAGGCGCGGTTCGAGGGCTACTTTGATAAAATTCTTGTCGATGCGCCCTGCTCCGGCGAGGGCATGTTCCGAAAGGAGGAGGCCGCCGTCACGGACTGGTCGGAAGAAACGGTCTTCATGTGCGCGCGGCGGCAGGCGGAAATTCTGCTTTCTGCCGCCCTCATGCTCCGCCCGGGAGGGAGGCTCGTCTACTCCACCTGCACGTTCTCCCCGGAGGAAAACGAGGGACGCGTCAGCGAATTTTTACACACGCATCCGGATTTTTCGATCGAAGCGGTCGACGCGCCGTGGTTTTCACCCGGAAGGCCGGATTGGGTACAAAATCCCGCACCGGGTTTAGAGAAAACGTTCCGCCTCTGGCCGCACAGGCTCCTTGGCGAGGGGCACTACTGCGCAGTCCTGCGCAAAGCGGGAGACGGCGAGGGTGCGGAGCTCGCACCAGAACCGGCTGCGAAGCTTCCCAAAGAGCTGGCGGATTTCTGCCGGGAAACGGGCGCGGCCATACCGGAGGGAAAGCCCATCTTATTTGGCCAGACGGTCTATCTCGCGCCGAACGAGCTTCCAAGTCTCAAGGGACTGCACGTCCTGCGCGCGGGTCTGGAGCTCGGCGAGGTGCGCAAGAACCGGCTGGAACCCGCGCACGCGTGGGCGCTGTGGCAAAAAAGCCTCCCGAACGCCGTGTCGTTCGCGGAGTCGAGCGAGGAGATCCGCCGCTATCTCGCGGGGGACGTTCTGCCGTGCGAGACGAAGGGCTGGACGCTGGTGCAGGTCGATGGCCTTAGTCTCGGCTGGGCAAAGGGCGACGGCCGGGTTCTCAAAAATCACTATCCAAAGGCGCTTCGGCGCGCGACATAAAAGGAGGAAGGCTCCATGGAAGAGAAAAAATGCATCCTGATCGTCGAAGACGAACGGGCGATCGTGGAAATTCTGAAATTCAACCTCATGCGCGAGGGCTATGATACGCTCGAGGCGCTCGACGGCGAGCTCGGTCTCGAGCTGGCGCGCACGAAGGACCCCGATTTAATCCTGCTCGACGTGATGCTTCCCAAAATGAACGGCTTTGAGATCTGCCAGAATTTAAGAGATGCGGGAAGCACCGTCCCCATCATCATGCTCACCGCGCGCGAAGAGGAGACAGACAAGGTCTTCGGTCTGGAGGCCGGGGCGGACGACTACATGACAAAGCCCTTTTCCATGCGCGAGCTGATGGCGCGCGTGCGGGCAAACATCCGAAGAAGAAGCCTGGACTTAAATGCCAGAGCCTCCGTCGGGACGCTTCTGACCGCGGGCGCGCTGACCATCGAGCCGTCGACGTTCTCGGTGACAAAATCCGGCGAGCCGGTCGACCTGACGCAGAAGGAATACGATCTTCTCATGCACCTGATTCGCGAGCGGGGCAAGGTCTTCACGCGCGAGGATCTCATGCAGAAGGTCTGGAACTACGATTATTTCGGCGACATGCGCACCGTAGACGTGACGGTCCGGCGTCTTCGCGAAAAGATCGAGGACGACCCCGGAAAGCCGCAGTATATTCTCACCAAGCGCGGCGCGGGCTACTACTTTGCACCCTAGAAGTTTCGGGAAAGACCAGTCTTTCCCGAATAGAATGCGTCTTGACTGCGCGCATAATTTTGGCCCAAAGGGCCAAAATTCCACACTTGCAAGCCGT
>ERZ857840.4562-NODE-4562-length-10522-cov-3.932741_pt1 | contig 10522 bp, 7 predicted proteins | sample MGYA00519760_ERZ857840 | MGnify/ENA primary metagenome ERZ857840 (study PRJEB31778, sample SAMEA3449371) | human gut metagenome | biome: human gut; feature: human-associated habitat; material: faeces | place: United Kingdom | collected 2010/2012 ... | reverse complement strand
GCGGTACGCGAGCTGGGTTCAGAACGTCGTGAGACAGTTCGGTCCCTATCCTCCGCGGGCGCAGGAGAATTGAGGAGGGCTGCCCCTAGTACGAGAGGACCGGGGCGGACGGGCCTCTGGTGGAGCGGTTGTCGACCAACGGCACCGCCGCCTAGCTACGCCCGGAACGGATAACCGCTGAAAGCATCTAAGCGGGAAGCCGGCTCCGAGATGAGCTCCCTCTTCGGTAAGGGCCCGGGTAGAACACCCGGTCGACAGGCCGCAGCTGCAAGCGCCGCGAGGCGCTCAGGCGAGCGGTGCTGATAGCCCGAGCTCTTCTTCACCAATATATAGTGCGGGTATCGGAATCGAGGCATGGAGCGCGCATGCAGCCGCCAGGGTCGCCGCGGGCGCCCTGGGAGAGGCACTTTCACATAGAGCCTCATGGGGGAGCGCCCCCCATGAGCGGAACCGTAGAGAGGGGGATCACCCGATCCCATTCCGAACTCGGAAGTTAAGCCCCTCCTCGCCGAAAGTACTGCGGAGCAAGTCCGTGGGAGGATAGGGCGTTCCGCTCATGGGCGGCGCTTTTTCTATCGCAAGGGGGGCCGCGGCCCGGGGGGACCCGGTCGCGGCCCCCTTTCCTTTGCCATGGCAACGCCGCGGGCGCACCCCGCGTTCAGGAGGGAAGCGCCGGACGGCCTCCTTCCTTCGTTCGCGGAAGATGACGCCAAGTCGTAGCCCGCTTTTCCGTGCTCGCGGCGAAGACGCACGCGTAGGGTCTTACGAGGCCCAATCGCTGCATTTTCTTTTCCGGTATCCTACTGCGGGTTTTAACCATTCGCGCTCTTCTTGCGGCCATTGTCGGGCTTTTACAGTGGAGACGCTGTTGCGTTCTCCTTCAGTTTCATTTCGTGAAGTACAATAATCCAGTTTGAGTCACATACCCAATCAATGGGTTTGATACTGCATATCGAGGAGCTTATTCAATGACGGACTTCAAGAACGAGTTTTGCATGCATACCGCAACATGCGGCGAGCTGCGTAAGAGTGATGTTGGGCGTGAGGTTGTGCTTACTGGCTGGGCTTGGCACAATCGCGACCATGGTGGGCTGATTTTCTGCGATCTTCGCGACCGCGAGGGCTATACCCAGGTTGTTGTTGACCCCGACTGCGTCAGTGAAGAAGAGTTCCATATCGCCGAGCATCTTGGACGCGAATACGTTTTGCAGATTTCCGGTCGTGTGCGCGCTCGTGGTGAGGGTGCCGAGAATCCGAATATGGTCACAGGTGAAATCGAGGTTCTTGCGACCTCTGTCAAGGTTCTCAATACTTCCGTCACTCCGCCTTTTTCCATCGAAGACGGCATCGAGACAGATGAAACCACTCGTATGAAGTGGCGTTACCTCGACCTTCGTCGCCCTGAGATGTATGCGAATCTCTTGCTTCGCCATAAGGTTGCGCAAGCGATGCGCCAGGCTCTCAACGAGCGTGGTTTCATCGAGGTTGAAACTCCGATCCTTGCAAACTCTACTCCTGAAGGCGCGCGCGATTACCTCGTGCCTTCCCGTCCGAACCCGGGCAAGTTCTATGCTTTGCCGCAGTCTCCGCAGCAGTTCAAGCAGATGCTCATGTGCGCCGGCGTGGAACGCTACTACCAGATCGCCCGGTGCTTCCGCGACGAGGACCTGCGCGCCGATCGCCAGCCCGAGTTCACCCAGGTCGACATTGAGATGTCCTTCGTCGAGGGCGACGATGTGTGCGACATGATGGAAGGCGTCATGGCCGAGACCTTGAAGGCCGTGGGCGTGACCGACGTGACCTTCCCGCTGCAGAAGATGCAGTATGCCGACGCCATGCGCGACTACGGCTGCGACCGCCCCGACGTGCGCTTCGGCATGCTTCTGCACGACATCACCGACATTGTGAAGGATACCGGCTTCAAGGTGTTCGCCTCCGTCGCCCAATCCGGCGGCGTGGTGAAGGCCATCAACGTCAAGGGTGCCGGCGACTGGTCCCGCGGCGAGGTGGAGAAGCTCGCCGGCATCGCCGAGGCCAACGGCGCCAAGGGCATGGCCTGGGTGGCGTTCACCACCGATGGCCAGGAGAAGAGCCCCATCAAGAAGTTCTTCACCGACGAGGAGTGGGCGGCCCTGAAGGCCGAGATGGAAGTAGAGCCCGGCGATCTTTTGCTGTTCGCGGCCGATAAGCCCGAGATCGCCAACGCGGTGCTCTCAGCCCTGCGCCTGCACATGGCCGAGGCCCTGAACATTCCGCGCGATGGCCACAAGCTGCTGTGGGTCGTCGATTTCCCCATGTTCAAGTACGACGAGGAAACCAAGAAGTACGCGGCTGAGCATCATCCGTTCACAATGATTCCGAAGTCCGATTGGGACAAAATCGAGACCGACCCCATGGCATGCGGCAGCTACAGCTACGACATCGTCATGGACGGCTTCGAGGCCGGCGGCGGCTCCATTCGTATTCACAACGCCGAGCTGCAGAAGCGCGTTTTGAAGCGCTGCGGCGTCGACGATGAAGATATGGAAGTGAAGTTTGGCCACCTGATTCATGCGCTCGAGCTTGGCGCGCCCCCGCATGGCGGCATCGCTATTGGTCTCGACCGCCTGGTCATGCTGCTGGCTGGCAAAGATTCCATCCGCGACGTCATCGCTTTCCCGAAGACGAGCTCGGCGGCCGATCCCATGACCGGCGCTCCGAACGAGGTTACGACTCGTCAGCTCAAAGAGGTCAATCTGCGCACGCTGTAAGCGCTGGTTTACTGTTCTTTCAGGTGGGCCAGATGTTCCAGGGAGCATCTGGCCCACCTTCGAAAGCCGTCACCATTTTGGGTGGCGGCTTTTTTTTCGTATGGAGCGCCGTCTTGCACCTCAAGGTTCGCAATGCCATTGCATAAAAACGCACGAAGTGCGTACCCTCTTTTGAAAAAGCGTATGTCACTTTATAATCGATGACACGCGACCTGGGGTTTTATGGGGCGAATGCCTTCTGCAACTTGAGTTTGGCGCAAAGGGTACGCACTTCGTGCGTTTTCATGCGACGTGGGTTGCCGCGCGGTGGAATATGGCGGTTTCGTCGCATGCGGCGCGCGCCGGTGACGGCTTTTCAACAGCCTGCGATCACCGGCGCGTAAATACCTATGCTCTTACATGTTCAAATATCTGCATATGAGGAAAGACGCTCATGAAAAACTTCTTCGCGCAATTGCCGTATAAAATCGGCGCTTTCATGGTCGGCCGTCGCGGCATGGATAATTTCAATGTCGCGTTGCTTGTGACTTCCGTGATCTGCATGGTGCTTGAAATCCTGTTTGGATGGCGCGTGCTTTCATGGGTGTCGTTTGTCCTGCTCATCGTATGCTGCGTGCGCTGCTATTCCAAAAACATTGCGGCACGAGAGAAAGAAAACCAGAAGTGGCTAGCGGCATCGGCGAAGCCAAAGCGTTGGTGGAACATGCTCGACACCATGTACGTCAATCGCAAGACCACGAAGTATTTTCGCTGCAAAGGGTGCGGGCAAATTCTCTCCATCCCGCGCGGCAAGGGCACGATGCGCATTGTGTGCCCGAAATGCAAAACCGAGATCATGAAGAAGTCGTAAGACGCACTCGAGATATACGCGCTTTTGCGATGGCTAGTTGCGCCATGCGCCGATTGCACCAATAGTGGACGTGACACCGATGTAGGCAAGTTGACGCTGAATAGACTTTGTCCGCTCGAGCGTTTCTTGCGTTGCGTAGAGGTTCGCGTTTGCGATGCCCTTCATTTCTTGCTGGTAACTCTCGTTTTCGAAATATTGGATTGCTTGGGTGAGCGTATTGGCCTTGCCGTCGGCGACGATGCGGGCTAAAGCGTCGAGCAGCCAGGGGTTGGCGTACTTGAATGCTACGAGCTGGTGGTTTGCGAACGACTCGTAATTGTGCCAAATTTCGTTGGCGGCTGTCTGGGCCGCCGATTTGGCCTGAGCGTATTGGCTGTCGTATTTCGCGCGAGTTTTCGGCGCACGCGCCTTGCGGACGATGAAGATCGCAATGATGATGCCGCCGATGATAAGAGGACCGGCGAGGAACAGCAGCGCGACAAAGGTGTCAAGGTAATCGGCAAGTGTTGGGTTCTCGATGATGACCGCCTCGTCGATGTGCGCTTGCATATAAGAAACGAACGAAGCAATCAAGCCAATGCCCAGCGCGATGAGCACTATGCCTAAGATGAGGAGCACGGGTGATTTTACGTGCTTCTCGAAGTCGGCACGCTGTCGTTCAAGCATCTCCATCTGGGAGCATTGGGCGTTGAGGACGCTATAGTTTTTAGCTTGCGGGGCAACGTGGGCTTGAAACGCACGAAGGAAGTTCGCGACGCTCTGTCGGCCTTTGCTTGCGCTGATTTCCTGCTCAAATGCCGACGGTGCGCTATTCGATTGCGCGTTTGCTTGGAGCGCGTTTCCGCATTGGCGGCAAAACTTCGCTGTGTTCTCGTTTTCTGTTCCGCAATGGCTGCAATACATGGCCCCTCTTTTCGTTGGGGATTGTTTCAACGATGCAAGAATAGTCAAAAGGCGTGTTCCTGAAAAGGGGAATAAATCGGGTAAAAAAATCGTGGAGGCATGCGCGCATAGTGCGGCCGTTGCATGCGTCTGATACGCCAGGGCTTACAATACCGAGCAAAAGAAGCGAATCCAAATGGAGGGTCAGGCATGTATTGCACGAAATGCGGCACGAAGCTTCCCCGGGATGCAAGGTTCTGCACGAACTGCGGAAAGCCGGTAGTGGCAATTGCGCCCGCGAAGGTTGTTGAGCCAACGGGCGCGCCCGCGAAGGCAGTCAACTCTGCAGCTGCGTCCAGGGGGGCCGCTGCACCTGCAGCTGCGCCTGCGAAGACCGTCGTGCCGGTGTTTGCGTCGGAAGTAGCAGATGCGGGAAGGCATGGTGCCTCGCCAAGCGATCATCCCTCAAACGTTCCTTCACAAAATGCTTCCGCAAGCTTTGGCTCCTTGCAAAGTGATTCCTTATTCAGCGATCCCTCGTCTGAAAGCGCCGCTTTTGTGGACGAGCCTGAAAAATCATGTGAGGCCGGCACATGCGATGCGTCTTCGGCGCCTCAAAGCAGCGCCTCGTCAAAGCACCCCGAAACCTTGCGTGGTGCGGTGAATGCCACGAAACATCGCTCGCGTCGCCGCGTGCCTATGGTCGTGCTGGTCGCGCTGGCCATGGCTCTTGCTGCGGGCACGGCATATGCCGCTTACCGCGTCTACACCGACGTGTGGCTCCCCGCACAGCAGACCCAAAATGAGAGAACCGTTGAAGCGCCCGAGGAAATCACATATTCGGTTGAAACTCGCTCGATGGACGTGAGCGTGCCGGTCGATCCATATGATGCGCCGGGCAAACGCGAGGCGCAGAAGTGGTACTACCCGCACATCGAGGCCTCGACGCAAAGCGACGCGGTCGATAAAATCAACGCCGCCCTCGAGGAATCCATGCGCTCCGATGTCGAGAAGACGAATGCGGCTCCCGATACCGCGAAAGACATGGGAGGTGCCATCGTGTTCATATGCCAGTATCGCTCTATCACGCTGACCTATATCGATAACGACATCGTATGCGTGCGCGACCAGCGCTACGATACGGGATGGGGTCCGCATGGCTCGACGACGGTAACGGGGTGCGCTTACAGTTTGGAAACGGGCGATCCCATCGACCCGGTATCGGCGTTTGGCCTCACTCCTGAACAGGCAAAATCGGCCGTTGCCGATGCGGTCACTGCGTATCTCGCCACCGATCCGAGCGATGTTCTGAGCACGAGTGCAGTCGTGAGGGATATCACGAACATGTGCTTGATGAGCCCTGCGCTGGGAAGTGGCGTTGATGTCGAAAACCCGCTTGACGGATGCTCCCATTTCTATATCGCAAGCGAAGGCCTGGTATTTGCGACGGAGGATTACCAAATGGGCAGCTATGCATACGGAAGGCGTGAGATTCTGGTCGCTCCGAGTGACGGCAGCCTTGCGAAAGTCGGCGATACGGTTGCCATCGAAGCGCCCATGGGTTTCTCTGGTTCGGGTCAAGCATCTTCGCAGTAGCGGGACCTTATCGCGTTGCGAATCGAGCGAACGAAGGGCCGCTGCGGCGAAAGCATGGGCGTGCCTTGCAACGAGGCTCTATGCACTGCAGACAAAGCGCATCCTGCCAGGGTTGGTCTGCGGAGCGTTGCACGGCTTCTCAGGTAACCTTCGCGCAATTTGGGTTTTCGGTTTTGCCGAAGGTGCGTCTCGGATGGTTCGGAGCTAGGTCGTTCCCCGAAAATAACGCTTAAACGGGGTAAAATAATCGCACGATATTGTCGACCGTTGGATTCCAATATGAACGTAATTGACCAACTGAAAACTCCGCAAGGCCGGATTCCCGTGCGCAATGTTCGTTTGGCGCAAGGCGAGTCGCCGTGCCTCGAGTTCGTGCCGGCGAATGCAGCCGAACGCTTTACGACCCCTGACCAGGCCATGCCGCGCCCTGCGTCGCAAACCGGCATAGAAGACCTCGCCTTTGTCGATAAAAATGGGCTGTTGCCGCTGGCTCTGCAAACAGGCCCTTTGTTCGGAACGGATGTGCGCGAGTCGCTTGTCGATTGGCAAAGCGCCGCGAATGTGGCCCGTGCGGTTGTCACGGTGCAGGAAGTGGTGAATGGCGGCAAGCCGCTCGCGGTGTTGCAGGCCGATGAAGAATCGCAATCGGAAGCGCTCGTCGTGAAAACCCTGGTGAAGAATGTTGAAACGGGAAATGACTTCTCGATTTTCGCCATTTCGTTCGCCGTTGATGCTTCCATAGAAAATGGCTACGTGGCGCATATGCCAAACATGCCGTGGCTGAAGAAATTCGTGGGTGACGAATTCGACTACGTGATAGGCGACATCGAGCACGACCCAGACGGTGCCGATTATCTTACGGTTACGCTCTTTTCGTTCGAGTGCGAAATTGCGCCGCTCGACTTTGCCCTGGTGCTTTCGTGCTTCTATGATGGTGCCCATGCGGCTGCGCTTATCGAGCAGGCGAAAAAGACTATTGCAGGTTTTGGCGAGGTCGAGGGAGAAGCTGAAAAGGCTTCGTTGATTCGGCTCGACGCGGCAACCGTCGAAGGCAAACTTGATGTTCGGGAATCGGAGCTCTGCGAAGATGACATGGTCTCGCTTCGCCATTTGGTCCAGGCACTCATATCGCTGCATTTGGAAGGCGTGCGCGTCGACTTGTTCCGCTCCACCGAAGACGACGATTTCCTGAGCTTCGACACCTATCTCGCGTACCTTTGGTTTTTGTTCTCGAAAAAGCTCGGCGACGTGAAAATCGGCTATTGCGCCCGGTGCGGCAAGGCATTTTCGCTCGCTCGTCGCCGCGGCGTGCCGAAGAAGTTCTGCAGCGAAGAATGTAAGACGGCCGCGAAAAATGATAAAACCCGTCAACTGCAAATCGATATTCGCCAGGCGTATGCGGAAGGCGATGGCGTAAGCGAAATCGCAGCTGCGTTTTTCCCGAAGCAGGCGAGTGGCGTCGCGTGCGACAAGGTTCGCCATATGCTCGCAACGTGGGTCGAGCTCAAGCATGACGTCGATGACGATATCGCTCAGGGCTCGGGCGATATCGTGAAACGTTGCGTCGCTGAAGGCGTGTTTGATCAAAAATACGTTGAGCGGCGAATGAAGGCCTTGAAGAAGGTAAGGTAGCGGGCGAGACGACGCCTGCGATGTGCCGTATATAAAGCAATGCCGGGTGGCTCGATTGGCCGATCCTCGATTGGGGCAATCGACAAATAACGCGATAGGGCCGATTCAGGCCGCCCGGCGTCGGAGCGGTTTGGCGTCGCTTGTCCTTACGCCTTTTCCACGTAGGTGCCCATGCTCATGCGGTACGTTGAGGTTTGGAAGGGGCTTTCGAAATACTTTGTGTTCGTCGCGGCCGAAAGCGACATGGTGTTCGACTCGCCGTCGCCCGCCGAAATCGTCGCATACGATTCGCCGCCTGTGAACGTCACCTGGTTTTCGGCGTCGTTGAGCTCGATGCTGAAATTGTCTTTGCCGAATTCGTGCTCAATTGCGCCAGTGAGGTTGCCCGAAAGGTTGACGGGCAGGTAGTACTGGCCCGATGAGCCCTTGGATGTGTCGCCCGAGTATTTCCAATCGAGCGAATACGTGGCTGCGACCTGGCCATTTTCACCATCGCTTGTGAACTCGATCGTCGAATTGGTCGTACCCGATTTGAACATTCCGCTGCCCGTATCGGTGTATTCGAACTTCTTGCCCGCGAAGTTCGTTTTTGTCTGCATGTTGGAAACCTCTGTATCGCCCGTGGGCTTCCAGCGGTCGCCGTCGAAAACGAACGTGCGGGTATTGGTTGCGGTGTCGGTCGCGAACCAGAACGTATACGAAACGTCCTGCGTGGCGGTAGAGGTGTAGGCGCCGTTGCTGGAATCGAGCGTCGAAGAGAAATTCGATATTTCGTAGTCGTCGCTTTCCGAGGCTTCACTTATGCGCCCGACGCCTTGCAGCGGCGTGGTGGTGTTGCCGGTGATGGAAGGCCCAAGAAGGCTGACCCATGTGTCGCCCTGTTTGACGTAGTAGGCCTCGCCTGTGAAATCGGTTTTGAAGAAGTCGTTTTCCATCGATCCCGAAAAATATACATGGCGTGCTTTGTTGCTGCCCGTAATTGCCGCACCGATTTCACCCGTCGATTCGTCTTCCTGCTTGTCGATCTTGAGGTTTTTCAAGTCGTAAGGCTGGGCGGTAACGTAGTCGTTTGCCACGATGCCATCAGCTACGGTCGAGCTGTTTAGGAGCGCTTGGCGCACGGTGTCTTCGGGCACGTTGTTCGCCATGTTGAAGCCAACGACGGCCGCTACGATAATGGCCGCCACGGCAGCGATTGCGCCCGCGACAATGCCTTTGCCTTTTTTGGTTGTGAGGAATTGCCCAACGTGCGATGCTGCGTTACTTCCTTGATGAGCGCTGGAGGAATTGCCGATTGAGCTGCCGAAATGAGCTGGTTCACCGCATGCGTTCGTCGAGTCGGGCGCTTCAGGCGCGCCGCTTTCCGCATTGTTGGGCGCCGCATGCGGCTCGGTCGCGGACTGCGCGACATCCCCGCTGCCCTCGGTGCTTGTTGTGGTGGCCGTGGTGGGCGACGAAGCGACGCTCACGTTCGTTCCGCATGACGCGCAAAAATTCGCATCGTCTGGCAGGGTATATCCGCAACAGGGACATTTCATGATGGTTCCTTTCGTCGCCGTGTTTCGATGACCCCATAGTAGAAATAAAGACACCTATGAAAAATGGGTATAAACCGGGTAAAAAAATTCGTGAGGAATCGAGACGCTACGCGGGCTTGCGGGGCGGAATTGCTCCATGGTTTGCGCTGCTGTGTTCTGACGATTTGACATACGCTTTACGTGCGTCTCTCGTCGATCGGTATACTTGAATGTTGCATCACGAAATTCTGAAAGGCGGAATTGCTCTATGAAGTATGCGGTCATCGATGTTGGGTCGAACACGGTGCGCCTGTGCGTCTACGACGTGTTGTGCCCCGAGAAGCGCAAGTTCAAAACCATCATGAACCGTAAAATCATGGCGGGTTTGGCGGCATATATCGTCGATGGGGCGTTTTCCGACGAAGGTATAGCCGAGGCGATTTTGGCGATAAAAAAATGCATAAAGCGTGCGAGCTATTTGTCGCCCGATCGCATTGACGTGTTCGCGACTGCCGTGCTACGCAATATCTCAAACAGCGCGCAGGCAATCGCGGCAATCGAGCAGGGCGCGGGCTGCTCGATTTCGCTGCTTTCGAATGCCGATGAGGCGCATTTGGGATTTGTGGGCGCGTCATCGCGCGGTACGTTGGACGATGGCGCCCTTATCGATATTGGCGGTGGTTCGACCGAGATTACCGTTATTGAAAATGGCATCGACGTTGCGCGTACGAGCTTGCCGCAGGGGTCGCTTTCTTCATACAAGCGTTTCGTGGGCGACATTCTGCCCACCCAAAACGAGATTTCGGCCATTCGCGCGAGCGTTCGCAGGCTTATTGCCGCCGACAAAACGGGCGCCTGTACTGGCTCGGCCCAAGAACTCTACGGTGTCGGCGGCTCCATTCGCGCGCTTTCGGAAGTGAACGCATGGGTTATGCCTGGCGCTTCGAGCGAAGAAATTACGCGCAACGATGTGAATCGCATGTTGCGCGACGTCGTCGGGCACCGTCGCGCGTTCATCGACGCGGTTCTGCACGTCTCTCCCGAGCGAATTCACACCATTGTGTGCGGGTTGGCGATTCTTGTCGAGGTCTTCGAGGAACTCGACGGGGAACGCTTGCGCATTTGCGATCGCGGCGTGCGCGAGGGGTATTTGATTGAGCGCATGCTTGAAGAGCCGAAGTCGAAATAGCGAAAGAGCTTGCTTATTGCTCGCATGCCATTTCTCTTGAATAGCAAAAGAGGGCTTATAGGACAAAAAGTGTGTCTGGAGGCTTTATTCAGTCGACGGAATACGG
>ERZ857840.4558-NODE-4558-length-10531-cov-3.280451_pt1 | contig 10531 bp, 9 predicted proteins | sample MGYA00519760_ERZ857840 | MGnify/ENA primary metagenome ERZ857840 (study PRJEB31778, sample SAMEA3449371) | human gut metagenome | biome: human gut; feature: human-associated habitat; material: faeces | place: United Kingdom | collected 2010/2012 ... | reverse complement strand
TGCACAGCGCCGACATTTTCCAGTAACGTCTCTGGTTTTATAAGAGGGAGGAATCTGCTATGAATACCAAATCCTGCTTTGCACCGGCCCATATCCTTCTGCCTTCGGCACAGATCCCGCTGGAAAAGTGGGGCTGCATCGCCTGCGACCAGTTCACCAGTGACCGGGATTACTGGCAGAAGGCCGAGGCCGCAGCGGCGGGCAGTCCCAGCACCCTGAATCTGATCCTGCCGGTGTTCGGTCTGGTCTTCGCAATCGGTTCGATGATCGGAATCGGCTCCGCCACACGATACAATATCAGCACAGCCCAAGGTTCACCTTCGGACTACTATTTTACCCAGTCCATCTTCTGGTGTCTCATATGCAGCATTCCTTTTATGCTCACCGGAATCTTCATTCCGCATAAAGCACTTGCACTTTTAGGGGCAGATGCCGGGCTCATCCGGCTTGGACGTAATTATATGCGTATCGTCCTGCTCTTTACCCCGTTTTTTATGTCAAACTATACCTTCACGGCATTTGCGAGGAATGACCATGCGACCTCTATCGCCATGATCGGTTCCATTTCCGGAAGCTTCTTTAATATTTTATTTGACTATATTTTCATGTTCCCTTTGAATCTTGGATTTCTGGGGGCTGCACTTGCAACCGCTCTTTCACCGGTTGTGACGATGCTGGTATGTTCGACACATTATCTTGGAAAGAATAACCATGTAGAGTTTCACTGGCGCAAGCCCTCTCTTCGCCGGATCATCGGATGCTGCCAGCTTGGTGTTTCTGCATTTTTTGCTGAAATTTCTTCCGCTGTCATTACGATTATATTTAACATGCTGATCCTGCGCATTGCGGGAAATATCGGGATCGCAGCCTACGGCGTAGTTGCAAATATTTCACTGGTCGCAATGGCGATCCTAAACGGACTTGCCCAGGGTGCACAGCCGCTGATCAGCCAGAGTTACGGAAAGGGTGAACATGATCTAGTCCGTAAATTTCTCAACTGGTCTCTTGCTGCAGCACTTCTGATCGAGCTTGTGATCGTTGTACTGATCTACGGATTTACGGATACCTTTATCAGTATCTTTAACAGCGAACATAATCTCCAGCTGCTTGCTTACGCCCATACTGGTCTTAGGCTTTATTTCCTGGGCTTTTTAGTCGCCGGTATCAATATTGTGCTGGTTGCCTATTTTTCCGCAATCGACCGGGCACGTCCTGCCGTCCTTGGTTCTGTTATGCGCGGCATTATCGCAATTGCTTTCTGTGCGATTCTGTTCTCACAGATTCTGGGGCTGAATGGAATCTGGCTTTCCTTCTTAGGATCAGAAATCATCACATTTTTTGTGATTCTGATTTTCCGGAAATCTTGATTTTATAATTGACAATTTTTCTTTTATCATGTATTCTTTAATTATAGTAATGATTCTTATTATCAAGTTTTGAAAGTTAGGAGGAATGTTATATGGATAAAAAAGCACTTTACAATTTATCTTATGGAGTATTTATGCTTGCAACACGCTCTGGGAATGTAGTAAACGGATGTATTACCAACACCTGCATCCAGGTTGCGAATAATCCGGTACGGATCGCAATCTCTGTGCTGAATAGCAACTATACCTGTGATCTGATCAAAGAGAGCGGCATTTTTACGTTAAGCCTGCTTGACCAGACCTGCTCTTTTGAAACGATCCGGCATTTCGGTTTCCAGTCCGGCAAAGATGTTGATAAATTCGCAAATATCACTGCACCTGCAGATGAAAATGCAGTTCCTTACCTCGGATGGCAGACTTGTTCTGTTCTCAGCGCAAAAGTAGTTTCCAGACAGGATCTTGGAACACATACCCTTTTTATTGCTGAAGTAACCGATGCGAAACTTTTAAGTAACAATCCGCCTCTGACTTACGCAGATTATCAGGCACATGTAAAGCCAAAACCAGAACAGAAAAAAGAGGATAAGAAGATTATCGGATGGCGCTGTAAGATCTGCAATTATGTATACGAAGGAAGCAATCTTCCGGAAGAATTCACCTGCCCGCTCTGTGGACACGGCGCAGATGATTTCGAACCGATTTATGAAAATGCATAGCCTGTTGGAAAATAGACGTTTCAAAAAGAGGGAGTGTATGACTTGAGTTTAAGTCACACACTCCCTCTTCCAAATTTCCTGTTTTCCGATATTTCTTTTTCTAAAATACCATCAGTTTATAAATATTTTCCACATCTTTCTGATCAAGAGTTGCAAATCCTTCCACTGTACCAGTATTTACATCTCCATAACAGCAGGTATGTGCCAGCTTTTCAATATCTTCTTCTTTGGCTCCAAGCTCTGCAAAATTCTTTGGCATCCCAATCGAAATTAAAAAGTTTCGAAGTGCCTCAATTCCTTCCAGTGCCGTTCTCTTTGGATCTGCAAAATCCATCTGACAGCCCCAGACACGGACTGCAGCCTGTGCAAAACGCATCACATTGTGTTCCAGTGTATAAGTAAATACAGCCGGCATAACAACCGCAAGCCCTGCACCGTGCGCGCAGTCATACAATGCAGATAATTCGTGCTCGATGTTATGGCTTGTCCAGTCCTGTGTACGTCCTACTCCGCAGGAATTATTGTGTGCCATCATACCTGCCCACATAATGTTTGCTCTTGCCTGATAATTATCCGGGTCTGCAATGACTCTCGGTCCTTCATGGATCATCGTCAGAAGAAGCCCTTCGATCATACGGTCTGTCACTTCTACTTCTTCGGTATTGGTCAGATAACGCTCATACAGATGTGCCATAATATCTGTAATTCCGCAAGCTGTCTGATATGCCGGAAGTGTCTGTGTAAGTGCCGGGTTCATGATCGTGAATTTCGGACGGAATGCTTCTCCGGTTGCCCCTCTTTTGAACATTCCTTCTTCTTTTGTAATAACAGAGTCCGGTGATCCTTCACTTCCTGCAGCTGAAATCGTAATAACTGTTCCGATCGGAAGTGCTTCCTCGACAAGCTTTCCTTCATAATAACCCCAAAAACCCCCATCGTATACTGCCCCTGCCGCAATTGCCTTTGCGGAATCAATTGTACTTCCGCCTCCGACTGCCAGTACAAAATCTACTTTTTCTTTCCGGCACAGATCGATTCCTTCATATACAAGACCACTTCTCGGATTTGGCTTTACGCCGCCTAATTCTACATAAGAAACCCCTTCTCCGTCCAGAGATTTCTTAACACGATCCAAAAGTCCGGAACGAATGACAGAACCTCCGCCATAATGGAGCAGTACACGACTGCCGCCAAAACGTTTTACATACTTTCCGGTATCATTTTCTGTATCCTTACCAAAAGCAAAATAAGTCGGTGCATAAAATGTGAAATTTTCCATCTTTTATTTCCTTCTTTCCTCTTATGATTTTCTGTTAATTTTTAGTATAAATCCTTTTTTGAGACTTCGCAAGATGACGTAGAAAATATTATGCTCTCCCTGCTCTTCAGATAAATTTTCGTAATACATCCAAGCCAAAATCAGTATTTTTCTTATCCATAGCCGTATTTTCTCTTAGTTGTCCTCCAGTGCAAACTCTGCAAATTTCTCCATCTCTTTTGTCTTGAACTTATTTTTATGATAGAAAATCTGACGATACATCGTAATTTCTATATCTTTCACATCCAAAAGTGTGAGTTTCTTTTTCTCAATATCATCTTCTACTGCAAAACGTGGAAGGAATGAAACGCCTCCCCCACGCATCAGCATTTTTTTGATAAATGCAGTATCACTGATCTCCAGCATCGGAGAAAGCTCTTTTCTTCTTAACGCCAGCTGACCATCAAGTGCCTGCCTGTAATTGGCATTGCGCTCTGTAAGATAAAAAGACTCTTTCAGCAGATCATCAAGCAATAAATTTCTTTCTTTTGCCAGCCGGTGACTGACTGATGTCACAAACATAACCGGTTCTGCCTTCTCCATCACCTTGATCCAGTTGCTGTCCCATCTTGGTGTATCCAGAATATAGATCAGATCCAGTTCATTATGTTCCATCATCTGGATCAGCTTTTCCGGAGAATCTACCGTAATCCGGATAGAAACCCTGGGATACTGTTCCCTGAATTTCCTTATAATCTTTGGAAATTTCACCGTACACAGAGACTCGATCGTCCCAATGTGAAGTGGATTTTTCAATTCATCCGTATCATTCATGGATGCTTTCGCCTGATGAACATCATAAAGAATCCGGTTGGCATGCTCCAGAAATTCTTCCCCCTGCGGGGTAAGCACCACTTTCTTTCCTGTCCTGTCGAACAGCCTTTTCCCAAGTTCGTTTTCCAGCTGGCGGATCTGAACCGTCACTGCCGACTGCGAATACCCCAGCATCTCTGCCGTTCTGGAAAAGCTCTGCATCTGCGCGATCTGTGTAAAAGTCTGTAATTGACGTAATTCCATCTTCTGACTCCATTATGAAAAATTTTCAACGTCTTCATAAAATCTATGAATTTGTTTCACTCATAAGTTGATGGTACAATATAACTAATAAGACGTCAATCCTTTTTACTTACGTAAAACAATTATTTTACAGGAGGTTTACTATGTCCTTTATCAGTGTTTTTGATGTCATGGGACCGAATATGATCGGACCATCAAGCTCCCATACTGCGGGAGCTGCCAGAATCGCTCTGCTTGCAAGAAAGCTTCTCACCGGTTCTCTTAAAAAAGTAGAATTTACCCTTTATGGATCTTTTGCCAAAACCTATCACGGTCATGGTACGGACCGTGCTCTTCTCGGCGGTATTATGGGATTTGCCACCGATGACGTGCGCATCCGCGATTCCTTCCAGATCGCGACAGACAACGGAATCGAATATTCTTTCATTCCGAACAACGTAGAAACCGACGTACACCCGAATACCGTCGATATCCTGATGGTAAATGAAGAAGGGCAGGAGATGATGATCCGCGGAGAATCTCTCGGTGGCGGAAAAGCCCGCCTGTGCCGGATCAATGGTGTGGAGGTTGATTTTACCGGAGAATACAGCTCGATCGTCGTCGTCCAGAAAGATGCACCGGGCGTTGTTGCTTACATTACCAAATGCCTCAGTGAACTTGGAATCAATATCGCATTCATGCGTCTGTTCCGCGAATCCAAAGGAAATACCGCTTATACCATCGTAGAATCCGATGATCTGGTACCGGAAGATATCGCAGATACAATCAGAAGAAACAAAAATGTATACAACGTTATGGTTGTTCAGATGTAATTGGAAGGAGAATACAGATTATGGATTTTAGAAATGCAAAAGAATTATTAAAAGTCTGTCAGGAACAAGGCCTTTCAATTTCTGCTGTGATGCTTCAGAGAGAGCTCACAGAGGGAGAACAGGATCCGGAAGAGACAGACCGCAAAATGGATCGTGTTCTTGAGATCATGAAATCAGCCGCTTCTACTCCGATCCATACCCCGGTCAAATCCATGGGTGGACTGATCGGTGGCGAAGCAAAAAAGATCTCAGATCACAAAGATACCGGAAAAGGTCTTTGCGGAGATCTTCTGGAAAGAGCTGTCATTTACGCGATGGCAACTCTGGAAACCAATGCTTCCATGGGTGTGATCGTAGCTTCCCCGACTGCCGGATCTGCCGGTATCGTTCCGGGACTTCTGCTTGCCCTCCAGGAAACCTATAATCTTTCCGATGAACAGATCAAGCAGGGACTTTATAATGCCAGCGCGATCGGTTATCTTGCTATGCGCAATGCAACTGTCGCCGGAGCAGTCGGTGGATGTCAGGCAGAAGTCGGAATCGCATCTGCAATGGCGGCATCTGCAACCGTTGAACTGATGGGCGGATCCCCGGAACAATCCCTTGCCGCAGCATCCACTGTTCTTATGAATATGCTCGGTCTGGTCTGCGATCCGGTCGGCGGGCTGGTCGAATATCCTTGCCAGAACCGTAATGCTGCCGGTGTGGCAAATGCAACGATTGCTGCAGAGATCGCCCTTTCCGGAGTACGCCAGCTGATTCCATTCGATGAAATGCTGGAAGCGGTGTACACTGTAGGAAAGCGTCTTCCGGCAGAGCTTCGGGAGACAGCTCTCGGCGGATGCGCAACGACACCGTCTGCATGCGCAGCCTGCCATATGTGTGACTAAGCTGTGTAATGTTTTGCAAATATAGACCAGCACACACTGCTTACAATTTTACGATATAAAAAGCTTCTTTTTCAGAAACGGCCCTCCTGTTTTTCTGAAAAGAAGCTTTTTTGTTTACTTATTTTGATTTTCTCACTTACTATTATGACATCTCATAATAATGCGCATAAATTCCACCCTGCTCAAGCAATTCATCATGATTTCCCCGTTCAGCAATTCCATTATTTGCAACCACAAGAATCTCATCCGCATTGCGGATCGTAGAAAGCCGGTGTGCGATCGTGATCGTGGTCCGGTTCTTCGCAAGCTCTTCCAGGCTCTGCTGGATCCAGCGCTCACTCTCATTGTCAAGCGCACTGGTCGCCTCGTCCAAAATCAATATCGGCGGGGTCTTAAGAAATACTCTTGCAATCGAAATCCTCTGCTTCTGTCCACCCGACAGACGGGTTCCTCGTTCTCCTACAAAGCTGTCATATCCATCCGGCAGGGACATGATAAATTCATGGATATTTGCCTTCTTCGCCGCATCGATAATTTCTTCCATCGATGCCCCCGGTTTTCCATAAGCAATATTTTCCCTGATCGATCCACAGAACAGATAGACATCCTGCTGTACCAGTCCGATCTGGCTTCTCAGACTTTCCAGTGTCAGCTTTCTTACATCCTGCCCGTCGATCGTGATCACACCTCCGGTCACATCATAAAATCTTGGAAGCAGGGAACAGATCGTCGTCTTTCCACTTCCCGACGGTCCCACAAGGGCAATGGATCTGCCAGCCGGGATCTTAAAAGATACCCGATCCAGTACCGGCGTATCATCATCGCTGTAATGGAAAGAAACATTTTTATATTCCACTTCACCCTTTACATTTTCAAGTGGCTCCGCATCCGGTGCATTTACAATCTCCGGCTCCGTCTCCACAACATCCAGAAAGCGCCGGAAACCGGAAAGACCTTTCTGCATCATCTCGGTAAGCTCCACAAGAATCTGGATCGGGCTGATAAAAATTCCGATGTAAAGCGCATACATGGCAAGATCGGCAGCTTCCATTTTCCCATGTGCAATCAGCCATCCGCCGAACACTAATGTGATCAGATACATCATTCCCTGGAAGAAAAGATTGCCACTCATAAAGCTTCCCATACAATGATAGTTTGCATCCTTGGATACCAGAAATCCTTCATTGCTTTTCTCGAATTTCTCCCGTTCAATCTTTTCATTTGCAAAAGACTGCACCACACGGATTCCCGCAAGTGTATCCTGCAGACTGGAATTGACATCCCCGATCTTTCTCCGGTTGTCCATAAAAGTCTCCTGCATCTGACGGTTCTGCTTATAAGAAAAGATCAGCATAAATACAACCATCACAAGCAGCGGAATCGCCAGTCTCCAGTTAATAAGAAACAAAAATGTAAACGAACCAACGATTTTAATTACGGATATAAATAAATTCTCCGGTCCATGGTGCGCAAACTCGGAAATATCAAACAGATCCGACACCAGCTTGCTCATCATCTGTCCGGAATTATTCTGGTCATAATAAGAAAAAGAAAGTCTCTCATAATGATCAAATAACTTCTGGCGCATATCCCGTTCCATATGTGCCCCCATCATATGGCCCTGATAACTGACATAATATTTACAAAATGTCTGTATGATATACATCACAAGCAAAGCCAGTCCGATCGGCAGAAGTGCTCCAAGGATCTGTGACGGATCCTCTGTAAATAAAGTCTTTGTCAGTGATCTTAAAATCTGTGGAAATGCAAGATCCACCAGACTGATGATCGCCGCACAGATCAGATCCAGAAAGAATACTGTCCTGTACGGCGCATAATATTTTACAAATTTTTTCAGTGTATGCATCACTTTCTTTTGTGCAATGTCCGGATTCCCCGTTTTATCACACTTTACCTCCTTGTCCCCAAAATCACATATTATTATATCGGGAATCTTTCATTATTTCCACCTTATTCTCAAATTACTTTGGGAATTTTCCTTCCTTCATCTTTTTATTCTGCTGTTTTTATGCTATGATAGGACAGATTGTTATGAGAGTAACTTATTTATTTCACTTGAAAGGGGTATTTCTATGAATTTTATAACAAAAAGCTGGAAAGGCATCTTACTTTGTCTGGTCATCGCCGTTCCATGCTGGTTCCTCGGACAGACATTTCCGATCATCGGCGGACCGGTATTCGGTATCCTTGCCGGAATGATCATTACTTTATTATTAAAAGACAAATCCATGTTTCAGGACGGTATTACTTTTGTGTCAAAGAAGGTTCTTCAGTACGCTGTAATCCTTCTCGGTTTCGGACTGAATCTCTCCGTGATTCTGGAAACCGGAAAACAGTCACTGCCAATTATCGTAACGACGATTTCAACGTCCCTGATCATTGCATATCTGTTACATAAAGTTATGCATGTACCGGGAAATATTTCCACACTGGTCGGTGTCGGATCTTCCATCTGCGGAGGCTCTGCAATTGCCGCAACAGCACCGGTCATTGATGCGGATGATGAAGAAGTTGCACAGGCAATCTCTGTTATCTTCTTTTTCAACATGCTCGCCGCACTGTTCTTCCCGTCACTTGGTGCACTGCTTGGATTTTCAACCAAAAGCGGGGAAGCCTTCGGTATCTTTGCCGGAACTGCGATCAACGATACCTCTTCCGTAACTGCAGCAGCTTCCACCTGGGATTCGCTCTACGCCCTCGGTTCTGCCACACTGGATAAGGCAGTTACGGTCAAACTTACCAGAACGCTCGCGATCATCCCGATCACACTGGTTCTCGCATTTATCCGGACACGCAGCTCCAAAGCCGAAGGAAAGAAAGTGGAATTTAAAAAGATTTTCCCGATGTTCATCCTCTACTTTGTTCTCGCTTCCGTGATCACAACGATCGCAACTTCAGCCGGCGTATCCGCAGATGTATTTACTCCGCTGAAGACACTCAGCAAGTTCTTCATCGTCCTCGCCATGAGTGCAGTCGGTCTGAATACGAATATCATCAAGCTGATCAAAACCGGCGGCAAACCACTCGCTCTTGGTTTCTGCTGTTGGATCGGTATCACGATCGCCAGTCTTTCCATGCAGCATGTGCTTGGAATCTGGTAAATGAAAATCTTTCTCATACTTCAAAAGCCTTGCATAAAGCAGGGCTTTTTCTATAATACATCTTGTCGATGCCAGCAAACTGTTCCTCTTATTATCCTTATGTCCAGAAAAGGGAATGTCCATGCCATAACACTAAACATTCCCTTTCCCATGGTTGATTTTTCATTATCTGTAATTCTCCGATTCCCACATTCGAAAACTCTCTCAGATTTTATTTTTCGATTCACCACTACTATACAGCTTTTCTGATAGATATTTCTCCCTTTTTCCACATCTCAAAATACAGATCAAATCCTAACTTCATTATACTATCCAGACTTTCTCAAATTTCCATTTATATAGATGGCAAAAAGGGCAGCATACAGGATTTTGCTCCTGTATGCTGCCCTCATCATATGGTGTATTTGAAAGTTTTTAACGTGTTGTCATTATCCTTCGATACTGATATATTTCTTCTCTTCTACTGCCGGTTTTACTTCTTTCTTCGGGACAAAGAGTTTCAGGATACCATGCTTAAACTCAGCCTTGATATCTTCTTCCGTGATATCTTCACCTACATAATAACTTCTCTGGCAGGCTCCTGCGTAACGTTCACGACGGATATACTTACCAGTTTCTTTCTCCTGCTCATCCTGATCCAGTCCTTTGGCAGCGCTGACTGTCAGATATCCGTCATTCAGTTCTGCTGTAACTTCATCTTTCTTGAATCCCGGAAGATCAATCTCCAGTTCGTATCCATCTTTTTTCTCTTTGATATCTGTCTTCATCAGATTGCCTGCATGATGTCCATACAGTTTTCTCTGGATCTTACGATCTGCTTTATCATCATAAAATGGAAAATCAAAGAAATCATCAAATAAGTTATCATTAAAAATACTAGGCATTAACATAAGTCGTTCCTCCTTATAAATCTATCTGAATTTAGCTAACTTTCTTTTTAAGCGGCTGCCTCATCTGGCAGCCTTGTAACCGGACGCTTACAATCCGCATTCTGATTATCCCTCAATGGAAATGTATTTCTTCTGTTCTACAGCAGGTTTTGCTGCTTCTTTCGGTACGAACAGTTTCAATGTACCGTCTTCAAATTTGGCTTTGATGTCTTCCTGTTTGACACCGTCGCCTACATAAAAGCTTCTGCTGCAGGATCCACTGTAACGTTCACGGCGGATGTACTTGCCATCTTCAGCTTTTTCATCTTTCTTCGTGTTCGTCTCAGCACTGACTGTCAGATAACCATCTTTCAGTTCTGCTTTTACATCTTCTTTTTTAACTCCAGGCATGTTCATCGT